>OLHA01001228.1_pt1 | contig 14149 bp, 21 predicted proteins | sample 1605961 | NCBI WGS metagenome assembly OLHA01 (sample SAMN03283288) | human gut metagenome | biome: human-associated habitat; material: feces | host: Homo sapiens | place: Peru | collected 2012
CAAGTCCATAATAATATAATTTCTTAAACCAATTTATTTGTTCTTCATCTACATATCCCGCTTTAATAATAACATTAGGACTACAAGTACACTTAAAATAGCTAACAAGTTCTACCATTCCAACGTGAAAAACTAAATAATCCATAAATTCTTCATCAATATTTTCTCTAATGATATTTTTGTTAAAAGTAATACTTGGATTAAATTCTTTCAATCCTTCTATTTCAAAATGGTAAATTATTTTTAATTCATCATCACTATATATTTTTTCAAAACTTTTGTATATAAAATTAGGATAAAGATTTCTATATTCTTTAAATTTACTAAAGTTGTCAGTCATAAAATCACCCTCTTCTTAATATTATACTAAATCAAGGAAAATTATACAATAATGCAAATATAATAAAACATGGAATTTTATTAGTCATTTGAATTTTTATATACCATTAGTTACCCAATAATAAGGAAACCACTTGATCAACAAATCAAATGGTTTCTTTTAATTTTATTATACAAACAATATTATAAATGTAACTTATTATTAAATACTATCATTCGGATTGGCATGTATTGTTATATATTTTATTTTATCATTATCTTTTCTTATTATATCCTCAACTCCATGAACAGTACTATGAGCATCTATAAAACTTAAATTACTATCTATAGATATTTCACAAGTAAGTTCATAATATGAACCATATTTTAATAAATTAATTTTATCTATCTTTTTAATATTTGTTTTGGGATAAGTAATAGTTAGAATACTGTTACTGTTTTTTTCTATTTTAGTAATTATTTCTATTTTTAGACTTTGTTTTTTAATTCCTATTAAGATTAATACCAGTAATAATGATAATAATTTAATTAATAATCTAATAATTATTTATTAATACAAGATGATACTTTATAATCCCAATATGCTTTATGAAGTTTATAAGTAAGATTAGATACATCCTCAAAATAAGAACCTGCAGATAAACAACCTAAATTTGATAAAGCAATAACAATATATGGATTTTCATCAAAAACTATAGATATATCATGCATTACAGAGCCAGCACATCCACTTTTATTCGCTGAGGTTAAACCCTGTGGAGGAGTTAAAAACTGACCTCCATTATCAGTAAAATAACTCATAAGTTCTTTTGCTATATCACTACCTTTTTCATAAAAATTATAAAGTTCATTCATATAAATTGCAGCATCATGAGCACTTGTTTCACCCCATATAGTTGGCCTTGTAAATATAGCATTTGTACCCTTAGCTTTCCAAAAAGCAAGCATATCATCTTTATTAAATCTATCCATAAGCATAGTATGAGCTACATTATCACTATAATATGCAGAATTTTTTACAAGTTCTCTTACTGTATAATAAGTATTTTCCTCACCTAATTTAATATAACCAGCACCAGGATTATAATATTTTTTTGTATATAAAAGTTTTTCCTCTAAATCGATAGAGCCATTTTCTGCATTTTCATAAATATATATGTCTGTTGGTGCTTTAATTGTCGAAGCCGTAAATATATGTTGATTTTCATTATAACTAACAGTAAAACCAGTATAAATGTCAACATATTTATAAGCAAAACGATTTATTGATTCATTATAGAAATCATTTATTTCATTTATAACTGAAGTAACACTTTCTGGTAACTTTTCTACTAAAGTATTACTTTGCATACAACTTACAATTTGTGAGGCTTTAGAATCTTTTATAAAGTTTGGACTATCTTTAGGAATATTATATATTTCCATATTAGGATTTTCCTTTTTATCTATTTCAAAAAAATAATTTTCATACTCTTCATTTTGTGAGGATAATGCAAAACTAGTTCCGACACTTATTACTGTTAAAATAATTATTAAAATACCTAAAATAATTAATAATTTAGATCTTTTTGTCTTTAATAAATCAATAAATTTTTCTTTATTAGATAATTTTTCAACTGGTTTTAAAGCTTCTTTAATTTTTGCAATATCATCCTTTTTTAATGTTGGAATCTTTTTTATTAATTCATCTATTTCTTCTTCAGTATAATCTTTAATAACTGGAAGTGAAGTAGTAAGCATTTCAATTTGTTCATCATTTAAGTCTTTTATTATGGGAACTGCTGTAGTTAAAAACTCAATATCCTCTTGTGAAGTATTTTCATTTAAATTGTCATTAACCTCTTTATTCATTCTCTCACCTATTATATTAATAGTATACACTAAAAAGTAAATAAAAAAAAGATGCTTTTACATCTTAACAATTATTAAATTTTATAGGTACTTTATAAGTAACACTTTTTTCCTCATCAATTTTAGCACTTATTTCTAAATATAAATTACTATCTTTATAATATTTACATGATGGAGAATAATTATCAATTACAAAAGATATCATCTTTAAATACTCTTTTAAGGAAACTGGAGTTTTTTCTAAATATTCTTTTTCAGAAATAACATTTAAAATATCTTGATGTTTTTCATATAAAATGCATTTTATATATGAATATTTTTGAGTATCATCTGCATTATAATCAACATTTAAATATATTGATGATTTACTTTCATCATAAGTTATACTTCCTGTAACCTTTATATCTTTCGTTTCTCCATTTAAAGTTTTAAATTCATAATTATGTTTATGGAAAAATAAAAATACACAAACACTTATGATTATAAATACAATAACTGTAATAATTATCATATTTTTTTTGAAAAATGATTTTTTATTTATATTTACTTTCTTACCACTAATCAAATAGTTTAAATCAACATTAAATTTATTTGATATATCTTTTAAAATGGTAATATCAGGAATACTTTTATCATTTTCCCATTTTGAAACAGCTTGAAAAGTAACACCCAAAATAGACGCAAATTCATTTTGCGTTAAATTATTTTTCTTACGGATGTCCTTTATTATACTACCTATCTGTTCCATAAATAATATATTACCATAAAAATATTGTACTATCAAATAAATATTGATACAATTAGTGTATGAAGAAGATTTTGTTAATAATTTGTTTATTATTTTTATGTTCATGTAAAAAAAATATTATCCTAAATAAGGATACTTTTGACTATGGAGCAAAAGTAGATATAAAAAATATCACTAATAAAAAATATAAATGTCAAAGTAAAGTGCTTGATACATTAAAGTTAGGAAAACATAATGATACTATGATTTGTAATAAAAAAGAATATAAAATTACGTATGAAGTTATAGATAAAGAAAAACCTATTATATGGATAGGTAGCACTATAACAAAAACTCCAGGCTATAAAGAAGATATTTCTAAGGAATTAACATGTATGGATAATGCAGATAGAACTCCCATAACAAATATAACTGGATCGTATGATATAAATGTTGTTGGAACATATAATTTAACATTTACATGTACTGATCATTCAGGTAATAGTTCAAGTAAAGATTTTAAACTAGTTGTTAAGGAAAAAAATGTAACTACCGGAGGAACATATACAGGTGTTTTAACTAATTATTTAGATTTTAAAGATGTTTATAAAGAAAGAAAAAATGATAATACTTTAGTTGGTATAGATGTTTCAAAATATCAAGGAAACATAGATTGGCAAAAAGTTAAAGATGCTGGTGTTGAATTTGCTATTATTAGACTAGGATATAGATATTTTTATGATGAGCCTTTATCACTTGATCCATATTTTCTAAAGAATATTGAGGGTGCCTCAAAAGTAGGAATTAAGATTGGGCTATACTTTTATTCATATGCTAAAAATGAAAAAGATGCTACCCAGGAAGCAAACTTTGTACTTGATAACATAAAAGGTTACAATATTGAAATGCCTATTGCATTTGATTGGGAAAGTTTTAACTATTTTAATGCTGGTCAAATGAATTTATTTGATTTAAGAGGAGCATCAAATGCGTTTCTAAAAACTATTAAAGATGCTGGCTACACACCAGTTCACTATGCAAGTAAATCATACCTTGAATATATTTGGCTTCCCGTAGATTATGATATATGGCTTGCTCATTATACAAAACAAACATCTTATAAAGGTGATTATGTAATGTGGCAACTTTCAAGTAATGGTAAAGTTGATGGAATAAATAATTATGTTGATATTAATGTATATTATAAAAACTAGATTTAAAATTTAAAATCTAGTTTTTTCTTACAATATGAGCCCCCCTTACTATATTTGGTTTTTTATAAGAGTAAATATTATCTACTAAATATAATGAAAGAAGTACAATACTAATAACTGATAAAATTTTATAATTAATTTTTTTTAATAAATCAATTATTTTAGGAATTACAAAATAATATAGAATTGTTGCAAATAAAGCAAATATTAATGTATATAAAAGACATATTCGACCATTTATATTAAATGGTTTTTTTGAGTAATCCCACCAAACCATACCTTTAGTAATTTCTAAATAAAAAGAAGTAAAATATTCAATAATTGCACTTATTATAAATGATAAAGAAAATACAATTATTGGTTTTTTAGAATATTTTTTAAGTAAAATATATATAACAAGTCCACCAAATCCATAAATAGGAAGCCAAGGGCCATGAAGTACACCACGATTTATAAATCCGTGACCTTTTCTAATTTCATTAAGGACCTCAAAGCACCAACCAATAAAAGCCAAAGCAAAGAAAAGCATTATATATACAAATAGATTATTTTTTTCCTTTAGACTTTCTTTTTTCATCTTTTACTTTTTCCTTTAATTTATTTTTTTCTATTTTTATTTCATTTTTAAACTTCTCTTGTTTCTTTTTAATTTTTTCCTTTTGTTTAATAATCTTTTCTTTTCCCTCTTTTAATTTTTCTGGAAAAATAATTACAAATTTATTACCAAGTAAGGATTTACTTAATATTTCTTTACCTTTTTGAGATATTTCTCTAGTATTATCTCTTTTCTTAAATGTATTTTCACTTTTAATTTTAAATATTAATTTATATGATAATATATTATCAAGTATAAATGTAATAAGCATTACATAAAATGTAAAACTAATTTTAAATGGTGAAAATCTTAAAATTAAAGTTCTTAAGTATGGATCAACAACTTTAATAAGAATAAGACCCATTACCCCAAAACAAAGAGCATTTTTAAGGCATATTCGACCATTTATATTAAATGGTTTTTTAGAATAATCCCACCATCTAGCATTAAATAATTTTTCCATTACATAGCTAGATAAATATTCTACAGTGGAGCATATAATAAGTGCTAAAGAAAATATTGCTAAAGAGTTTGAAAACTTATTTAAAAGAATAGTCATAAATATAGCAGAAAATCCATAAATAGGACAATAAGGTCCTAATAAAAATCCCCTGTTAATAAATCCTTTTTTAAGATCAAATGTAACTATTTCTTCACAAATCCAACCAAATATTGAATATAACATAAATAATATAAAATAAATTTTAAAACTCATAATTAACCTTTCCTCCTTATACCTAAGTATTTTAGATAACATTTTGGATGACCTAATATTTTAAAAGAACATTTTTTATCCATTAAACTTACAATCCAACTTTCCTTATACTTTGGTAATGTTATATTAAGTGGAAACATATGTCTTAAAATAATATTTTCGACCTTTTTATTCATAAGGTCTGGAAAAGTTTTTCTTGAATTTTCCAAAGCCTCCCTTGCATGGACGAAACCGTGCATTTTAAAAAATGATTTATGTTCTCTATTTAACTGCCAGTCTTTATAATAAAAATCGTGAAGTAATCCTCCGATAGCGGCTGATTTATAATCCAAATGATGTTTTTTTGCAAATTTATAAGCAAAATACGCAACTGCCATTGAATGATCATATACTGATTCATTTTCATGATGATGATACTTTTTTCTTTTTATAAACTCTTTATTATCAATAATTGGTTTAATAATTTCTAAAAACTCTTTATCATATTCCATAATATTTCCTTTTTTGTACAATAGTACTACATATATTATAATATATATTTTAATTAAAATAAAATAAAATTAAAAAAGAAGTATTAAACTTCTTAAAAATTAAGCATTACCCATTCAGGTTTAAATATTAAAAGTATACCCATAAGTACAAGTAATATACCCGCTATTAAATTAACATATTTATTATATTTAGTTGATATACCTTTAGTTTCAAATGCTTTTAAAGACAATATTAATATAATTAAATCATCAATTATATAAAAGAATATATATATTAATAAATATAATACTTTATTTAAACCAATAATTTTATTTAATGTTAATATTTCTAAAAATATTGTTGGAAATCCAAGTGAACAAGCAAGTTCAACTAAATTTACTGATACTGATAAAATAGTTGTTCCTAGTATCATTAATATTAAACTTTTATTTGCTAATATCTTATTTATTCTAGTTATAATACTTTTTCTTTTTTCTTTTTTCATAACATGACAACCAGTATCTTTTCTTGTTTTAATATATACATATAAATTATAAATTCCTAAAATAACTGCTAAAATAGCAATAATATTTCTTATATATATTACTGTAGTAAAATCTAGAATAAAACCGATGCCTAACATTGAAAGAAAATATACTAATCCCGAAGATAATATAAAAGTAAAACCAACAATTCTCATTTTCTTTTTATCTTTAATAGATATGCACATATTAATAAGTAATAAAAGTATCCACATAGCACATGGATTAAATCCATCAACTGCTCCCAAGATTATTGCAACTAAAGGAATGGAGACTTTTTTCTTATTAACATTTCCTAATATAGGAATTTTAACATCTTCATTATTTATATTTTCATTATTTACATTATCATTAATTAATTCTTTTATTTTATTTTCAATTTGTACACTTACCGCTTCTGAAAATCCTACAAAATAAGTTTTTCCAATAACTGTATATGGTACACTCTTTGTTACATCATCATTTAATGCTTTTTTTACATCATTATAATATTTTCTATTAGTTTTATTATTTTTTACTTCATACTCATAAACATTTAAATAATCATTATAATTTTCTTTAATATCTTTAAGCCATATTTCTTCTTCGGCACAATGAGGACATCCATCCATTCTAAAAAAATATAAATTGATTTTTCCTTCCTCAATTTTAGAATTAGTTATTTTATAAGCAACATCTGTATATTCTTTACTAATTGCATATATATTAAGGGGAATTAATGCTATTAATAATAATATATATCTTATTATCTTTTTCATAAAATTTTCTCCATAATATCTAAAATTTCTTTTTTGCTTTTTTCTCCAATTACTCTTTTTATTTCAATGTTATCCTTTTCAAATATAACAACTGGAACAATATCTCCAATATTATATTTTATAATATTTTCTTCATCTAAATCATAATCATAATTAAAATACTCTATATTTGGATACATTAATTTTATTTCATTCCAAATGCTTTTAGATATTAAACAACCTGGACACCACATTGCGTTAATAATTATTATCTTCATTAATAATCTCCTTTAAAATACTTATAAATTCATTAATTTGCTTTTTAGTTGTTATATGTGTAATACTTACCCTAATTGAATTACTTGCCCTTTCTTTGCTTTTGGTAAGTGCATAAACTGACTTTGAGGGACTTGTTCCAAGTGAACACGCTGATTGCATTGAAACATATACACCTTTTTCATAAAGTTTATTAACAATTATTTTGGCATTTTTAATACTAAAATTAATTGTATTAGGTATTGCATACTTAGGACTATTTATACTTATCCCATTTATCATTTTTAATTTTTTGATTAAATAACTATTTAGTTCTTTTACATAATTAATTTTTTTCTCTAAATCTTTAGTAGCAAGTTGTAATGCCATTGCTATGCAAACAGCATTTGCACTAACCGGTGTACCACTTCGATAAATTGTAGTAGATTTTCCGCCATGTATTAAAGGAGTAATTTTTATATCATTAAAATTAATTAATACACCAGAGCCATTAATACCAAAAAATTTATGAGGTGCAAAAGTCAAAAAGTCAACATATTTATAATCAATATTAACCTTTCCTATTGCTTGTGTTGCATCAGTATGAAAATATGCTTTAGAATTTTCTTTAACGATTTTAGCAATTTCACTTATTGGTTGAATTGTTCCAAGTTCAGAATCAACTACAGCAATACTTACTAAAATAGTATCCTTTCTTAAAGATTTTTTTAATTGTTCTAAATCAATATTACCATTTTTATCTAATGAAATTACCGTTATATCAAATCCTTTTGAGGAAAGATAATTGCATGGGGCTATAACTGATGAATGCTCAATTTCAGATATAATTATATGTTTACCTTTATTTTGATATCTATCCGCTATACCTTTTATAACTAAATTATTTGATTCACTAGAACCACTTGTATAAATAATATTTTCTTTTTTTGTATTAAAATAATTTGCAATAATTTCACTAGAATTATCAATTTCCTTTTTTGCTTCAACACCCAATTTATGTAAACTATTTGGATTTCCAAAATATTTTAAAGTAATTTCGTTATATTTTTTTAAAACTCTTTTATCTACCGGAGTATTTGCTGCATAATCAAAATAAATCATATTCTTTTTCACCTCTTATAAAAAAATTATACTTTTATCTATATTATTTTGCAATAAACTAGTAGTTGAGTTAACTATATTTTTAGTTGAAAAAAACTCTCTAAAAGAGAGTAATATTATCTATGGGGCGAAATAAGGGATTTCAATTTGGTTAAGAAAGGAATAATTGGAATATTTTGTAATTTATGATAATCACGATAATATTGTAGCATATTGTGAGAATTTAAAGGAGTTATCTGCATTTGTTAATAGACCTTTGCGTGAATTAAAATATCGTTTTAAGAATAGTTCTATTTTTCAAATTCAGATACCTAAAGTATTTAATATTTATAAGTTTATTTAAGGAGGAAAAATTGAAAGATTATATTAATGATTATCAAACTTTTACTAATATAGTTTGTATTATTGTGGGTATTGCTTTTTGGTTATTTATTATTTTTTGTTTACCAAAAATTATTGATTGTGCTAATGAAGAACATTGTGTAAAATTTCATAAAGAGTATGGTTATGTATTAGATGATTGTGAAAAATGGTCTGATAAATTAAAGGGAGTTAAATAATGTTTAAAGTATATTCAAAAATTAATTATGCAAATGATTTATCTGAAAGGGATTTAGAATATTTAAAATTTGCTTATGATTATTTAGTTGATTTGTATATTAAATTTCTTAAAGGTGAAATATCTGTTAGTTCATATTTAGGAAGAGTTCAATGCTTTTACGATAAAATTTATGTTATAGTTTCTAAATATGTTAATTTTAATTAAAACTTCTTTGATTTACATCTTTGTACTTCTTTGATATTCTTCTTTGTTATTCTTCTTCGCGTAGAGTGTCAATAGAACGTGGAATAAATGCTTTAGCTTTTATGCCGCGAAAGTCTGTTGATACGGACTTCTTTAGAAGATACTGGTATATATAACATTTTCATTTTTTTGAAAATGTTTACAATTCCCAAGTAAAAAAATATAAAAGTTTGGTCAACCTTTACAAAGGTTGCCGCCGGAGGCATAAGATAAAAATTACATTAAATTTATCTTAATTGTCGTACCGGCTTTTTTTTTGTGATATTTTTAAATTGCATAAAAATGTTAGAGCATTAAGGTTGGTTATATATAAAGGCATATTTATAATTTTCTCTAACTGGACCGAAAAATTAGTCCCTTTGCAGAATATTTTAAGTTAGGAGGTATAGTATGAAGTTAGACGCTGCTTTAGTTGAAAAAGTTTCTACACGTACTGGCAAACCATATGTTTGTGTTGAAATTTTTGTTACTGATAAGGTTAAAAAGACTGTCTTTCTTACGGACTCTGAAATAGAGCTTATTAGACTATTTTATGGTTCAAATAATTAATGATAATTAATTTTTAATTAATTATAAATTCCGAGAAAGGAGCAATAATGGAAGGAGTTAAAACTGGTTTGGAAGCACTTGGAACAATTTTTACTCAAATTATGACTTGGGTAGGAAGTCTTGTTACTACTATTTCTGCACAACCTCTACTATTATTACCTGTTGGTATATTTGTAGTTGGTGCAGTTATCGGTTTAGCGGGACGTTTAATTGGAAGATAGTCCTTAGACTATCTTCTTTCATTTTAGAAAGGTTGTGGTTATTTTGAAAAAGTTTACATTTGTTGATACTCTTGTTGTTGAAAATTATATTAAATCTAATAAAGATAGACCTATTGTTGATGTTTATAATGAAATAAAGTCTAAATCTAAAAAAGATAGAAGTAATGCAGAAGTTCTTGTATATTATTATTTATGTTTAAATAAAAAGAAGTTGGGTCTTAAATGATAGATTTAAGTATATTTTTAGATTTTTATTTTACAAAATGGTTATTTTTAGCAAGTACGTTTTATGGTCTTTGTTTATGTGTTAAATTGTTAATTATGAGGAAGTAATATGATAAAGTGTTATTTTGGTGTACCTGGTTGTGGTAAATCTACTATTTTGGTTAAAGAATATGTTAAAAATAAAAGAAAATATGATCATATCTATACTATTAATTTAGTTATTAAGGGTGTAAAAAAGATTACTAAAGAAGATTTAGAAAAATATTTGTTTAGAAATACTTTAATTTTATGGGATGAAATTACTATTGACGCAGATAATCGTGAATTTAAGTCATTTTCCCGTGATTTGAGAGATTTTTTTATACTTCATAGGCATTTAGGTTGCGATATTATTTATGCTACTCAGAACTTTGAAAAAGTAGATAAGATAGTTCGTGATTTAACTTGTGAATTATGGTATATGTCTAAAAGTGTTATTCCTTTGTTTAGAAGTTTTACTTCAGCTAAAAGGATTTATAGGAATATTAATATTAATGAATTTACAAGTGATTTAACTTTAGGTTATAGATTTTGTAATTTTTTAGAATCGATATTTGTATCAAATTATAATTTGGTATTTAGACCTTTTTATTATAGATTATTTGATACTCATGATGAACTTCATTTAAAAAATCGTGTTTTATTTGAAGATAGTTTTAGAAAGGTGTGATTTTATGAATAATTTTATTTTAAGTTTAGATATTGATAAATTAAAAAAGGTTTTTAAGAAAGTTTTTTGTGCTTTATTAATTACTCTTTTTTTGTGGTTATTTAAATTGTGTGTTGTTAATGCTGCTGTTGGTGATTCTTCATTTTATATTAATAATTCTAAATTGACTAATAATAATTATGTTGGTGTTTCTTCTGGTAATTTTAATTTTAATGTAAATTATTTAGGTTATCCAGATAATTTATATAGTCCTAGTACTCCTTGGTTTGTTTCAATAGTTTTATGTGCAGATAATGTAGGTACTTCTATTTATAGTAATAATACTGCCGTTTCTGATATTTCTTTAATTAAGTCTAGGTATAAATGTTATTACCCTGATAGTGGTTATAATGGCGGTTTTATCTATTTTTTAAATTATAAAAATTCTGGTGGTGGTAGTTATAATAATTCTACATTTACTATTTATAATAATTCTTATAGTTCAATTACTTTAATTGATTTTAAAATTAGTCTTGATAGTTGGGTTAATCAACAAGATTATTCTAGTATTTCTAACATTTTTGCTCAACAGGAGATTATTAATAGTAATTTAAATATTAATAATAAATTAGATAATATTATTGATTCTGATATTTCTGATAAAGATAAAGAACTTCCTGATAAATCTAAATATGATGATTATAATAAAGTTCAGGGTAGTTTAACTGATAAAGTTAAACAGGCTGATTTATCTAATATTAATGTTGGTATAGATAAAAATGCCTCTTCTTTTGTTTGGGATACGCTTACAAGTTTTTTAAAGGCTAATTCTTTAATTTTTTCTTGTTTTATTGCAATTTTATCTATTGGAATTATTAAACTTACTTTAGGAAGGTGATTTTGTGAAAGGTATTATTAATGGTGTTAAAACTCTTATTAATATTTTCAAAATGATTTTTGATATTATTATGGGTGTTTTTGAAACATTTACTATGGTTTTTAAATATTTAATCACTATTGTTGATATGGCTTTTGATGTTATTCTTACTTTTCCTAGTTGGTTACATGCTTTTGCTTTAATTACTATCTGTATTAGTATTGCTTATTTTCTTATTGGTAGAAATGGAGGTAAATCTGAATGAGTGATATAAGTTCTTTTATGACTTGGTTTATTAATCAGGTTATTAATATTTTTAAATTTTGTTTTGATATTTTAGATTCTATTACTTTTTCTGGTACTTCATTACTTCGTGTTATTTTGGCTATTTTTATTTTATCTGTACTTATTCCTGTTGTTTTAACTATTGCTAAAGGTGTTGATTATGTTGGTTCTAAATCTGAAAGGGTAAAAAAATCTGATGATATAAAAAATTCTAAATCTGGTGAAAGTAGGTGGATTTAATGAAATTTAGATATTATTTTATATTTTTATTTATTTTATTAGGAGGTTTATTTTTTGAGAAAGTTAATGCTGCTAGTTATTCAAATACGCAAGATTTATTTCAAAGTACACAAGCTGATAATTTATTATCAATGGCAATTAATCAAGATAATTCGTTTACTACTAAAAAATATATCATTTTCCAAAGTAATAATAATTATTATCTTATTAGTTCTTCTGATGTTTCTATTTCAAATAATAGAATTAGCTTTTGTGATTCTAAAATAATTTCTGCTATTAGAAATACTGATTCATCTTATTATGGTTATTATTCTTATAATACATTTCATGAAGATGTGACTACTTTAGATCTAAATTATATTGCTATTAGTAATATTGATCATCATTTATCTGTATCATCTTCTAGATACGAAGATTATACTTATAAAACTTATTCAACTCAATTATTAATGGTTATTCTTGGTATTGTTTTTGCTATTTTTGTTACTAAAGAAAGGAGTTTTTAATGAATATTGAAGAAATTGTATCAAATATGCTTAATGGTGAACCTATTCACGATGGTATTGTAATTGGTATTATTTTCATTTGTTTTTATGCTTTTTATAATGCTATATTTGGTGGTATGTTTTCATTGTTTAAAAGTAAGAAATAGTGTTGTATGTGTAAAAAATAATTTTAACACCATTGGGGGTCTACTACGACCCCCCAATGGTGTGAAATGTGAAATTTGATATTTAGGAGGAAATTTTATGATTAAAAAAAGAAATTGGGGTGCGGTTATTTATCCGGAATCTGCTCCGGAAGATTGGATTGATATTTTAAAAATTAAGGGTATTACTTTTGCTGTAAGCCCTTTACACGATAAAGATTTAGATAATGGTTCTAATGGTAATAAACCTAAAAAGGCTCATTATCACATTATTATGTGTTTTGACGGTCCTGTAACTGATAAGACTGTTAATGATTTATTACATAGTTTAAATCAACCTATTGGTATTCCTCTAGAATCTGTTAGAGGTTATTATAGGTATTTTACTCATAAAGATAATCCAGAAAAACACCAATATGATGAAAAAGAAATTAGATTATTCAATGGTTTTGATGTTTGCGATGTTCTTAATGGTTTTGAAGTTTATCAGCATATGAAAGAAATTCAGAATTTAATTATTGAAAATGATATTATTGAGTACTGCGATTTAATCGATTATCTACTGATAAACGATTATGGTGAACTCTGGAATGTTGCTTGTTCTCATACACTCTTTTTTAATTCTTATATCACTTCAAAGCGACACGCTTATGAAAAATCCTTGAAATAATTTTTAATTTATGTTATATTCTAATTATATAAGGTAGGTGATAATTGACATTTACTAAAAAATCGTTATAATAGTTCGCCAAGAGGTGAATTTAAATGAATTTCGAAGTCGCATTCGAAGAATGGAAAATCTATGCTTCAAAACGGCATAAAAAACAAAGTTTTGATACACTTACAAAGAAATTTTTTAAATTTATTTTACCCTATTTTAAAGGTAAAGACATTTTTACTATTACAAAGGTTGATTACATTAATTGGCAAAATACCATTTTAGAATTTAATTTCAAAAATAGTTACAATCAGTTATTACATTCTTGTTTCTGTCAATTTTTATGTTTTTGTCAATTGTATTATGATTTGGAACTTAATGTTG
>OLHA01001233.1_pt1 | contig 14121 bp, 14 predicted proteins | sample 1605961 | NCBI WGS metagenome assembly OLHA01 (sample SAMN03283288) | human gut metagenome | biome: human-associated habitat; material: feces | host: Homo sapiens | place: Peru | collected 2012
CATATTAGTTACATTGCTTGTATCAAATTTGCTCACATCAAGAATTGTTGCTTGACTGTCTGCAAACATCGCACCCATATCAGTTACGTTACTTGTATTAAACTTGCTTACATCAATGATTGTAGCTTGACTACCAGCAAACATCCAACTCATGTTAGATACATTGCTTGTATCAAAACTACTTAAATCTAATGTTATTACTTGGCTTTTTTTAAACATAGAACCCATATCAGTTACATTACTTGTATCAAAATTACTTAAATCTAATGTTGTTGCATGGCTTTCTCTAAACATATCATGCATATCAGTTACTTTACTTGTGTCAAAACTTTTTAAATCTAATACTGTTGCTTTACTAACACCAAACATATGATTCATATTAGTAACATTGCTTGTATCAAAATTGCTTAAATCTAATATTGTTACCTGACTCAAACCAAACATATTACTCATATTAGTTACTTTACTTGTATTAAAACTACTTAAATCTATACTACTTGCCTTACTATTATAAAACATGCCGCTCATATTAGTTACTTTACTTGTATCAAAACTACTTACATCTAATGTTGTTGCTTGACTACCAGCAAACATACCGCTCATATCAGTTACATTACTTGTATTAAAGTTACTTACATCTAATGTTGTTGCTTGACTATCAGCAAACATAAATAACATTGAAACAACAGGTTTATTATTTATATAAGTACATACATTACCAGCAATAGGATCAGTACTAGTTTCATCAGTAAGTTTAACCCCCCATCCATCATTAGAGATGTTTAACCACGCTAAATTTTCAGTTGTAGGATCTGCACCATATTCTTGCATATATCTATAAGTATATTGTCCATTTACATATTCTATTCCTTGAGTTAGTTCTCCATCAAATGTACAATATATCGTTTCTGGTGCTTTATATTCTTTAACTCCTAAAACGCCACTAAACTTTTTATTTTGATTATAGTTTTGATCTTTATTCATTTCTTTGAAAGTTATTGTTATATCATATTTATGAACAATACTTGGTTCTATTGAAACATTATCTTTTATTCTTATTTTCTTAATTGGTGTTTCTGTTAATCCTTCGCATGTACCATCTACTTCTTCTGTTTGTCCATTCATTCTAGTACATTTAACTTCTATAACCATCTCATCATTAGTTATTTCATTTATTAATTCTTGCCATACTAGATTATAACTTGCATCTAAAGTACCAGTGTTAGCTACATAAACTGTCTTAGTAATAGTACTTCCTGGTTTAATATTTTGCATATTTATCTCTGGCCCATCTACGTATCTTAAACTAAGCGTACCAGTAGTAACTATTTGATCTTTAACATCTTTGTTAACTATTGTAGATTTAAAATAAGCATAACTAAAACCTACACTAGCAAGAAATAAAAATACTATTCCAATTCCAAATAACATTTTCTTTTCTTTATCTTTCATAAGTCACCTCTATTATATAAAAATTATAACATTCTAAAATTATAAAAACAATAAAAAAGTAACTATAGTTACTTAACATTTCTATTATTACTACTAGCTACTCTATCTCCATAGGTACTTTCTATATGACTTAGATCTTTATAACCAATAGGTTTACTTTTATCAAAGTCAGGAATATTTATTTTAGATTCTTTTCTTTTACCAGTTATAACTCTATCATTAACATTATTAATACTATTTATATCATATTGATTAAATTTACTTTCTTCATGTACTTCAGTATAAACTTCATCTTTATCTTTTTTCTTTATTAATATAAAAAATATTACTCCTACAACAACTAATAAAATTAATAATATAATAACTATCTTATCCATTCTTCACCTCTTTATTAAATAATTTCTTACTTACTATAATAAGTATACTACATATTACTAGTCCAAGTATAGTAATAACCGGATTATATGTAACATACATAACAGTAATAAAAAATAAACATAAAATAATACTATTAATAATTTTCTTATTAATAAGTTTAAAACCTATTATTGAAAGCATTAAAGAAATAACTATCATAACAATATTTATTACAATTTTTAATGGATATATATTTTTTATTACCTCATCTTTAGTTAATTTTTCACTATATATTTTGTTAATAATAATATTATTTAATTTATAATCATCAAACTTATTATTATTTTGTTTAGCTATAACACTAACTGAAGAACTATTATTATATCTAAAGCTTATTCTTATATCTCCAACTTCTGGAAAATCTATATCTTTACTAGTTGTATAATATTCATTACTTATATTAAAGCCATTTTTAGAAGCAAATTCACTATCTAAATCTAAGTACCTACTATTTAATCCAAGATCATCTATTTCTTTATCATCAAGTTTAAAAGCACCCAAATATGTATCATTATAATAAGTTTTATTTTTATACTTCATACTAGTAGGATTATCAAAACCATCATTTTTAAATACACTAGAATCTATAAGCTCACTATACCAATCAGTTTCATAAGAATATGTTTCATCATCTTCTCTAGTCTCTTTATATTGATATACTTCAACTATTCTCTCTAACTTAGAAGTTCTAACACTAACATTAAATTCACTATCCTCTAAGTCTTTATTAAGTATTAAGTATCCATTCATAAATACCAATTTATCATTATTATTTTTATCTACTATAGTAGACTTCACTTCATTAATTTTATTATTAAGACTATCTCTATTCATTAAAACTTTTATTATATTATATTCACTATAACCTACAAGTAACATTGAACACAATATTAATAAAACACCAACTATATATTTAATAACTTTTTTCATAAGAAAATTATATCATAAAAAAACGTTCTATATAAGAACGTTTTATAAACTTTACTATTCAGTAACTACTTTCATAGCTTTCTTCATTAATAAATCATATTTAAATAATTCTTTAGAACCAATTTGTTTTAAGAAGTCTTCTTTAGACATTCCATATTCTTTACTAGTTTCATTAAGTCCAGTTTCTAATTCTTCATCAGTTACTTCTAATTTTTCAGCTTCTACTATTGCATCCATAATTAATCTATAACCTATTCTCTTATTAGCTTCATCTTTAAGTGTAGCTTTGAAATCATCTAAATTAGTATTGCAATATTTTAAGTAATCTTCTAATTTTAACCCTTGATATTGTAATTTTTCTGAGAATTCTCTAACTAATCTATTAGTTTCATCTTCAGTCATTTCTTCAGGAATTTCGAATTTAGAGCCTTCAACCACTTTATCTAAGCATTTAAATAAATATTCATCTTCTAATTGCTTAGATTTTTCTGCTTCTTTGTTTTCTTTAATATATTTCTTTAAATCATCTAGAGATTCAACTCCGCCAACATTTAAGTCAGCAAAGAAATCTTTATCGAATTCAGGGAATACTCTTTCTTTAACTTCTTTAACTTCTACTTTAAATACAACTGGTTGTCCTTTTAATTCTTCACTATGATAATTTTCAGGGAAAACTACATTAACGTCTTTCTTATCACCTTTTTTAAGACCGATTAATGCTTCTTCAAATCCAGGAATAAATGTATGAGAACCTATTTCTAATGAATAATTTTCTCCTTTTCCACCTTTGAATGCTACTCCATCTTTAAATCCTTCGAAGTCAATAACAACAACATCGCCTTCACGAGCTGCAGCATCATCATCTAATGATTTAACTTCTACGAATTGTTCTTTTAAGTGACCAAGTTCATGTTCAACTTCATCATCAGTTACTTCTACTTTATCTTTTTTAATTCCTAATTTTTTATATTTTCCAAGTTCTACTTTTGGAGCTTCTACTAAAGTAAATTCTACTTCAATATGATCATGTCCGATATCTTTAATATCGATAGCTGGTGTAGCTGCTGGAGTAATAGTCTTAGGATCACTAAGTAATTTAGCATATAACATATCTACTGCCATATCAACAGCATCCATATATAATGTTTCTACTCCTGCTTTTTTAACATAAATATCATATGGAACTTGACCTTTTCTAAATCCATCCATTTTGATATCTTTTCTTTTCTTTTCAAATGCTTCTTTTAAGCAATCTTTCCATTCTTTTCCCTCTAATTTTAATGTATAACTTTCTTTCATAAATTCCCTCCCTCGTTATATATTAAATGTACAAAAAAGGATATTTTACTATCCTATTGCTACTATTTGAACGCTATATACACCATCAGGTGATGAAACTTCAACAGTATCTCCAACTTTTTTACCCATTATAGCAGCAGCTATAGGGCTTTCGTTAGATATTTTGTTATTAAATGGATCTGCTTCTTGACTACCAACTATTTTATAACTTTCAACATCATCATCATCTTCATACTTAAGTTCTACTTGGCATCCAATACCTACAGTTCCATCACTCTCAGCGTTATCTATTACAGTTGCATGCTCTAAAGCATATTCAACTTCAATTATTCTCTTTTCTAAATTTGCTTGATCTTCTCTTGCTTGTTCATATTCAGAGTTCTCTGACAAATCACCTAAAGCTCTTGCTTCTTTTAGAGTTTGAGTTACTTCTTTTCTCTTTTCTGTTTTTAAATAATGTAATTCATTTTCAAGTTCTAAATAACCTTCACTTGTTAGAAAAATTTCCTTCTTTTTCATAGCAAATTGCCACCTCTTTCTCATTACCAAAAAATGATACTATAAAATGTACATTTTGTCAAGCAATATTGACCCTTATAATATCATTTTCATATACCTTAAATGGTATTTTTATCTTTATAATTTCTTGTGCATGACTAGCAGATTCTACCTTTTCATCATCACTGTTTATAATATATTCAACTTTAAATTTTTTAGTCACAGTATTAGGTCCAAAAACTTCAACTGTGTCTCCTACACTAAACTTATTTCTTTGTTCAACTACTGCTTCCGAAGTAGTTTCATCATATGATTTTATAAGTCCTAAGAAGTCTTTGTTACTCACTTCTTGACGCCCAGTATAGTATTGACCTTCTACTCCAACAATACCATTATAAAATTGAGGTATATTCTCACGATTAGATACTCTATTTAATACTTTTTTATAATAAATAATATCTTCTTCTGTAAGTGTTCCATCTATTTTTTTATCCATTATAGTTCTATATGCATTAGCTACTGTCGCAATATAATAAAGACTTTTCATACGGCCTTCTATTTTATATGACTCAATACCTAAATCCATCATATCACCTAGATAATCTATCATATTTAAATCTTTAGAAGAAAATGCATACTCTTCATCCTTGCCACAATCGAAAGTAAATCTACATACTTGACTACATCCTCCACGATTAGAATCACGTAGTGTTACATAATTACTCATAACACATCTTCCACTATAACTAGTACACATAGCTCCATGAATAAATACTTCTACTTCAGTATCAATATTTTCTTTTATTCTCTTTATATCTTCACGACTGCACTCACGAGCCATAACAACTCTATAAGCCCCTAAAGATTTATAAAACTTAACTGCTTCTAAATTAGTTATAGACTTTTGAGTAGATATAAAGAATGGAGTTTTAATTTTAAGACGTTTAATAGCCTCTATAACTGCAAAATCACTAATAATATAACTATCTATTCCTATTTCATCTAAAGCTTTTAAATATTCATCTAATCCATCTAAATCTTCATTATGAAATACCATATTAACAGTTACATATACTTTTTTATTTAATTTATGAGCAAATTCAACGCCTTCTCTTATTTCATCTAAACTAAAATTATTAGCATTAGCTCTAAGACTATAATTATATCCTCCAATATATACGGCATCAGCCCCATACATAAAAGCAAACTTTAGACGAGCTAAATCACCAGCAGGCAATAATAATTCATATTTCACTTTATATCACCTACCTTATACTTAATATCATTCTCTAAGAAATAATAATCACTATCTATTAGATTACATAAATTAGCTTTATTATATTCTTCAAGTATTATTTTTTCACTTACACTATCTATATTAGTAAAATTAATTATTAAATTCATATTTAATTTATCTATATATTTAGAAGCACAGAATATCTTATCAAAATATACTACACTTCCGTCCGCTTCTTCATATATATCAAGAACCTTCTTGCTAACTTTCTCAGTAAGTTTATAACTATTAGTATTATCTAAATTATAATATTTATTATAGTTACTTACTAAGTTACGTCTAGAATACATTAAACTATTCTTACCAACATAAAAATAATATAAGTTACTATTAGTCTTATCTTGTATTTCTAAAAGTTCAGTAATAGTTAAATCATTATTAATAACAACATTATTAATATCTAAACTTCCTAAAAAATTAATTGCTTTATAATTAGAAAGTATATGATTTTCATATAGTACTAGTCTATCTTTTTCAATTACATCAGTAAGACCTATATCTTCTACTATAAACTTAATATTAGAATTAAATTTACTATATATTTTTCTAAATTCTTCTATTTTTTTATGTAAGAATTTATTCATCATAACATACACATTATACTTTAGACTTAACTCATTTATTTCTTCTATAGTATAGTATACATTAAATCCTATACTATACCCATCAAGTGGTAATATAAATGTATTAAAATTATAACTAGTATATAAATTTAATTCTTTTTTATTAGGTATTATTAAATATTCTTTCTTTTGCATACTCCTAAAGTATCACCTACTTCTATATATTTTACAGCAAATTCTTCATTATTATTTAAAAAGTCTATAAACTTTCTAATTTTATTTACCATTTGTCTTAAGTTTCTACTTTTTATTCTTTCTTCTTGATTAACATATCCATGAAAACTTAAGTTATCGATTATGATTATACCATCTTCGTTTAAATTTTCTTTGAATTTATTAAAAAATTTCATATTTTGACTCTTAGCTGCATCTATAATTATTAAATCATATTTATCATTAAGTTCAATTTCTAATGCATCTGTATGTCTAAGAGTAATATTCTTAAGCCCACTTTCTTTAACATTATTAACTGCAATAGCACTTCTAATAGGATCTCTTTCTATACTTGTTATATTGGTAACACCAGGAGTACTCGCAAAACATATTGTAGAGTACCCTATTGCTGTCCCAACTTCAAGTATAGTATGAAATTCATTAACAGTTATTATATTTTTAATTGTTTCAATTGTATCTTCACTCATTATTGGTACATTATTTTTAATACCATATTCTTCTATTTCTTTAATTAACTTTGATATTCTATCCATAACCCGTTTCTCTTTAACTCTCTAACTTTGCTAGTATGTTCACTATCACTCTTGGTAAAGTATGTTTTACCATTCTTATCTGCTACAAAGTAATAATATTTATGACTTGTTGGTTCTATTGCTGCTTCTATTGATCCTACGCTTGGATTACAAATTGGACTAACTGGAAGCTTACCAGCCATACAACTACTACGAGTATTATAAGCATTACAACTATTTAATTCACTAGTTTTTAAGTCTCTAGTCCAATTATCTATTTTTTCAGCATAATATGTAGTTACATCACTACCAAGACTCCACCCCTTATTAAGCCTATTATAAAATACACCAGCTACACCCTTTCTATCATCAGCTTTACCAGCTTCAAGTTCTATAATAGATGCAAGTGTCATCATTTCATGAATACTATATTTACTCTTTTCTATTTCACTCTTATATTTTTCAAGTTTTTTCTCCATATTATTAAGCATAGTTCTAAATATATCATCTATATCAGCACTTTCATAAAATTCATATGTATCTGGAAATAAATATCCTTCAAGTGAATAATAAATATCTTTATTTTTAATGTCATCAGTTAAGAACCAATAATCTTCTATTAAACTATCTAAATATTTAGTATCACTTAATTTATCAAGTATTTCTTTCTCAGAAATATTAAAGTTACTAGTTATTCTAGAGATAATATATCTCATATTTTTGCCTTCAACAAAAGTAACTGTTTTAGTTTTTCTTAAATCAACACTTCCCTTTTCTAAAGTATTAACTAACTCTTCAACACTATATGATTTTTTAAGTACATAATCTCCATATTCTAAATTACCTGGTTTATTTAATTTAATATATATTTTGTATGCTAGTTCTGATTTAATTAAATCATTATCTTTAAGTGTTTTTGATATTGTACTATATGTATCTCCCTCATTAACATAAATATTTACTGTTTCATTATCTTTACCACCAGTAATTAAATAAAAATAACTACCAACCAAAACACCACAAATAATTAAACATAAAAAAAACAAAAATGCTATAAATTTTTTCACACTAAAAACCTTCTTTTTCATTATTTTCCACCTTCTAAAGAGTCTAATATTTTACTAATAAAATCAAATTCTTCTTTTGTCTCAACTGGTTTTAATTTAGTCATATTACCTTTAGGACTCAAAACATACGTTGATGCATAACAAACAGCATCCCCATCTTTATTTACTTCATCATCAGTATATATAACATAATTAACATTATTAGTTGTATCTTCTATATCTAAAAGTATTCTATATTCCTGTTTTTCTCCAGAAGAATTTTTAAGTACAAGAGTATTATCTTTCATGATTTCTCCTATCTAAGTAACTTTGCAATATAATTGTAGCTGCAATCTTATCTATTACTTTCTTTCTATTTTTACGTTTAGTATCATTACTTATAAGCATACGTTCAGCTTCAACTGTAGATAATCTCTCATCCTGCATAATAACTTCTAATTTAAATTTCTCTTCAAGTATTTTTTTAAATTCTAAAGTTATTTCACTTCTCTTAGAAAGACTACCATCTAAATTCTTAGGATTTCCAAGTACAAAAGCATCAACATTTCTACTTATAACAATATTATTAAGTTTATTAATAAGTTCTTCATAATCTTGATATCTAATTACTTCTAAAGAAGATGCAATAAGACCAGTTCTATCACTAATCGCAATACCACAAGTTTTACTACCTAAATCTAATCCTAAATATGTCATTTCTTATTAATAAAATTAACTAACATTAATTCTAATATATCCTCTCTTTTAAATTCTAAAATTCTATTTCTACATTCCTTATAACTAGAAATATAACCAGGATCTCCACTAATCAAGTAAGCAACAATTTGTTTAATTGGATTGTATCCTCTTTCTTTTAAATCATCACAAATTTTAAGTAAAGTACTTCTTGTATTATGATCAATTATAGTATCAGTATCTACTACTGTTGTTTCCATATTATTCATAAAACTCAACTCCTCAAATATATTCTAACAAATTTTTAATTTCTAAACAATATTTATATAGATATTATACGCAAAGAAACTATATTTTTCTAGGATTTAATACTCATACTTGCTATAATATTTATGGAGGCAAAAAATGATATACTACCCTAAAATATATGGAACATGTGCTGGAGCTAATAAAGCAATTGAAACAGCATATAAATTAAAAAAAGAAAACACTAATAAGAATATTTATATTTATAAAGAAATATTACATAATCCTTATATTATTAAAGAATTAGAAAAAGATAATATAAAGTGTATTGATGATTTAAAAACACTTACTAAAGATGATATTTTAATAATTAGAGCTCATGGAGAGCCAAAAGAAACATATGACTACTTAGAAGAAAATAATATTGAATATTATGATGCTACATGCACTAATGTTTTAAAAGTACATAATATTGCTATAGAAAAACAAAAAAATGGCTATAAAGTTATAATAGTCGGTAAAAAAACACATCCAGAAGTTATTGGTACAAATGGATGGATTAATAACGAAGGAATAATTATTGAAACAAAAGATGATTATAAAAACTTAAATAAAAATGATAAATACTTTATAGTTTGTCAAACAACAGTAAGTCATAAAAAACTACAAGAATTATTAAATTATATGAATGAAAATAACATTAGTTATGAAGTAGAAAACACTATATGTAATGCTCAAAAACTAATTCAAACTTCAAGCATCGCTTTAGCAGAACAAATGGACATAATGTTTGTAATTGGTGGCAAAGAAAGTTCAAATACAAAAGAATTATATAATCTTTGTAATGAAGTTACTAAAACATACTACTTCTCTGATATAAAAGATTTCTTTAATTTCATAAAGAAAGAAAAGTATACACTAAATACTAAAATAGGATTCACAGGTGGTGCTTCTACTCCTAAAGAACAAATTAAAGAATATGCAAACCTTTTAGAATTCTTTATTTATTACAAAACTAAACTAAAAGAATTTGAAACAGAACTAAAGAAAATAAATAAATCTTTTTTAGAAAATGATAACCCAATCGTAATAGATGCTATAAATAAATTTATTAATATGAATGGTGATGGTAAATTCTTAAGAGGATGCTTAATTGATCTAGGATACAAGCTTACTAAAAATGACGATTATGCTAAAACACTATCTCTTGCTTATGAAACATTCGAAACTTCAATACTTATTCACGATGATATTATTGATAATGCACGTCTAAGACGTAATAAAGAAACAATACATGAAACATATAAAGATGATTTTAAAAAATATAATGTAGAAAATGATAACACTAATACTTCACTAGCCTTATGTATCGGAGATCTTGGATTCTTTTATACAAATGAAATGATAACTAAAAAGTATAAAAATGATAAAAATCTTGCTAAACTATTAAGTTATTATAATAATATAGTTATCAAAACTATAAAAGGTGAAATAATAGATGTTGCTCTTCCATTCATAGAAAAAAATGATAAAGAACATACTCTTCATGAAGAAGATATAATGGAAATATATAGACTTAAAACATCTTGGTATACAGTAGTTGGTCCATTCGTACTTGGTATGATCTTAGGAAATTCTAAAGTAAAAGACATAGAAACATTTGAAAAAGTATTAGAACCTCTTGGTATAGCTTTCCAAATAAAAGATGATATTTTAGGAATCTATAGTAGTAAAGAAATACTAGGTAAATCAGTTTATTCAGATATTGAAGAATTTAAACAAACTATACTTTATTCTTATATTAAGATTAATAGAAATGACTTACTTGATGAATTACTTAAATATTATGGAAAAAGTATAACTGAAGAAGAATCTAAGAAGGTTCAAGAGTTATTTGAAAACTCAGGTGCTTTAGAATATGCAACTAATAAAATGAATGAAATGTTCAACGAAGTTTATACAAATATCAAATCAATGGACATAAAAGAATATACAAAGAACATACTCTTAGGATTAATATTATTCTTAAGATTAAGAGAAAAATAGTATCACATAGATACTATTTTTTTATTACCTCTTTTAGTTTCTTTCAAGCTCTTTTTTGGTGTAGGCATATCTTCAGGCATGGTTCCACCGAGTTCTTCTATTGCTTTTCTAACCTTTTTTCCTACTTCATAATGTGTTTCATTTGCTTTTTCTTCACTAGTTACATTATCTCTTTTTAATTTCGATTCGGTTTGAGTAATTCTAAAAAGATTAGCTGCTAATTCTTCACTACACATATTATCAAGTATATCTTCCCTATATCTTAAACCTTTTCTTTTAGCAATATCATCCGCAGTCTCACCATTGTATAGTCCTTTATATCCTGCATTATGAAACTTATCAAAATTCCTAACTCCGGCATTTCTAGCAGCAATATTTAAAGAATAATTACCTTTTCTTGTTAAATCTCTTTGATAAAATCTTTTCTCATCTTCAGTAAGACTATTATATTCTTTCTCACTAAGTTCTTGTTTTCTAGTTTGAACAGCAAAATAAGTTTGACCTAGGGCAACAACTTCTTTTCGAGGATCAGAATTTTGTACAATTAAGTAACAAGCATATCTAGATAGCATATAATCCACTTGTTTTCTTTTGGCACCAGAACCTATCTCTACCATTTTGTCGACTTGGACAAAATGGTCACGAACCTTATTTTTACTCCTATCACATGCTGTACTTGCTTTTTCTAAAGCTCTCAAAAATTTTCTCCATTCTTTATATTGAAGAACAATCTGCAGCTCACGAGCAAACCAATACTCATGACCATCCTCATCAACATGTTTGATATCTTCAAATATCTTCTCGGTATATTCTACTATTTCTCTCATTTAATCTCCTCCTTTTATAGTAAAATAATCATTAGAACAATAACAAAAAAGAGACATACCTCCTAAAAGGTATATCTCCGCATCATGTACATTTCTTCTTGCCTAAGAAACATACGTTATCGTATAAATTGTCATATTAACATGGCAAGTAATTAATACACACATATAATATCAAAATAAATATTAAGATTCAACATTATTTTACAAAACTATTTCTTTCTATCGTTTACTGCTCCCTTAGAAATATTTCTATTGAAATATGATTCAAGAGCTTTGTCAAATTCTTCTTCAGTAAAGTCTGGGAAACATTTATCTGTAAAATAAAGTTCAGCGTAAGCAATACTATATAACATAAAGTTACTAATTCTAAGTTCACCACTAGTTCTAATCATTAAATCAACTGGAGGTAAATCATTATATAAATAACTATAGAAGTTTTCAGGTGTAACATCATCTAAATTAACTTCTCCATCTTTATACATAGTAGCTAACTTTTTAGCAGCATCAACGATCTCAAATTGTCCACCATAATTTAAACATATATTAAAGATTCCGCCAGTACAATTCATTGTTTCTTTTTCAAGTGTCTTCATAACATCATAAACTTCATCACTAAGTGGTTCTTTTCTTCCTGAAAAAACTACTCTGATATTATTTTCTAAAAAGAAATGCATATCACTCTTAAAAGCAGATACAAACAAATTCATTAAGTACCCTACTTCTTCTACACTTCTTTTAAAATTTTCAGTAGAAAATGCAAAAACACTAAGAATTTTAACACCCTTACTTAATATATGAAGAGCAGTCTTTTTAAGAGTTTTATATCCTGCATAATGTCCTTCAGTTCTTTTCTTCCCTTGTCTTGTAGCCCATCTTCCATTTCCATCCATTATAATAGCCACATGATTTGGTATATCATTTCTCATAATTATTCCTCTTTCTTACAACTAACAATTATTATACTAAAAAAACATATATTTTTATATATTTTTAGCTCTTTTTACATTTTTTGATGACTTTTAAGTGACTTTTTAATACAATTATAGTATAATTAACGAGAAAAAAAGGTGGTGTTATTATGTTAAAAAATATTGAAAATCTAATTGAAGAAAAGAAGTATGCAGAAATCAAACAAATCTTAAATGAAATGAATGATTATGACATAGCAGAGATATTTGAAGACTTACCGACCACAGAACAATTAAAAATATTTAGATTATTACAAAAAGACATAGCAGCAGACGTATTTTCATATATGGAAACAGATACTCAAAGTAAATTAATTACTCTACTTAGTGAAAAAGAAGCAGTTGAAATTATAAATGATATGGCAAGTGATGATGCTGCTGATTTAATGGATGAAATACCTGCTAATGTAGTAAGTAGATTATTAAGTAAAGTAGATCCAGAAGCAAGACGTGATATAAATGGACTTCTAAATTATCCAGATGATTCAGCAGGTAGTATTATGACTACAGAATATATGGATTTAAAAGAAGAAAATACCATTGAAGAAGCTATTAGAAAAATTAAAAAAGAATATGATGATAAAGAAACTATTGATATATGTTTTGTTACTGATAAATCAAGAAAACTAATTGGAACAGTTAAACTAAAAGATCTAGTTTTAAATGATGAAGAAAAGCTTATAAAAGATATCATGGATGATGACATAATGAGTGTTAATACACTAATGGATCAAGAAGAAGTAGCATCTATAATACAAGACTATGACCTTACTTCAATACCAGTAGTAGACACTGAAAATAAATTAGTTGGTATTATTACAATCGATGACGTTATTGATATTATTGAAGAAGAAGCAACTGAAGATATTGAAAAAATGGCTGCAATTACTCCAACTGAAAAACCATATTTAAAACTAAATGTTTTAGAACTTTATAAAAGTAGAATACCATGGTTATTACTTCTTATGATATCAGCAACATTTACAGGTAAAATAATACAACATTACGAAGCAGCATTAGCATCATACGTAGTTTTAACCTCATTTATTCCAATGCTTATGGATACAGGTGGAAATGCTGGAGGACAATC
>OLHA01001236.1_pt1 | contig 14087 bp, 10 predicted proteins | sample 1605961 | NCBI WGS metagenome assembly OLHA01 (sample SAMN03283288) | human gut metagenome | biome: human-associated habitat; material: feces | host: Homo sapiens | place: Peru | collected 2012
CGTTGGAATCAAGACCGTCACCCTTTGCATCAACTGTAATTTTTCCGCCCGAAATTGTGATTTTGGCATTGCTGTCGGCTGAAAAATTATCCTGTGGCATTCCGCCGCCGTAACCGCTTGAATCATTACCGCCTGCGGCATTGAATCCGTCATCACTTGACACAACAGAGATTGTACCGCCGCTTACCGTAATTTCAAGTCCCTCAATACCCTCGTAGCTTTCCGTTACATTGATTGTACCGCCCGAAATTTTTAGACTGCTGTCGGCATGAATACCGTCATCACCCGTTGCAATTGTAAGATTGCCGTTTGAAATGCTGATATCAGCATTTGAATGAACAGCGTCATCTGCACAGTCAAGGCTGAAAGTGCCACCCGAAATTGTGAGATTTCCGCCTGCCTTAATGCCCTTTGCACTTGCGGTATCGCTGTCTGTGCTTGATGAAGCATCTTCCATTCTGCCGAATTCTTCTTGTTTTTTCTCGGCATTTGATGCACCGCCGCCCGACTTGATTGTTGCGTTGCAATCGAGAATTGTCAGGTATGCCGATGCATCCATTCCGTCACCGTCACTTGTGATTTTGAAAGTGCCGCCTGCAATATATATGAATCCGAGTGAGGTATCATCGGCATTTTCGCTGTGAATACCGTCCTTATCCGAATTGAGCGTAAATGTACCCGATGCAATTCTCACGCTGTCCTTGCCGTCAAGAGCGTGTGAACTTGATGTAATCGAATATGTACCGCTTGTGATTTTTAAATCGTCCTTTGACACAATGCCGTGTCCGCAGTTTGTTGTGATTTCAAGACTGCCGTTGCCGTTGAGAGTAATATCATCTTTTGAGAAAATTACCGCATCAACATTGTTGTCGCCATCTGCCGTGAATTTCTTATTGTTTGTAAGAACATTTTTACTGCTTTCGGCAAGAGTGATAAACAGCTTGTCGGTCTGCTTTACATAAATCGGTGCGCCTGTGTTTGAATTGATTGTCACTCCGTCAAGTATAAGACGGATTTTTTCATTTTTGTCACCGTCAATAATAATCTGACCGTCAGAGAGCGTACCCGAAACGATGTATGTTCCCTCCTCGCTTACGGTTATCGTGTTGCCGTCAATCTTAACGCTTTTAAGACTGCTTGAGCTTGCATTGTCTGAAAGTGTAATCGTTTCGCATTCCGATTCGTCATATCCGATTTCCTTGTCCCTTGCCGTGAACATTTCATCATCGGTTGATGAATCGTCTGCATTTGATGAAGTTGAACTTGATGATATTTTTACTGTTGTTGCCTCATCAGCTGTCTGCGTGTCGGAATTTGAACAACCTGCAAAGGCTGCGGTTATAAATGCCGAAAGCAATACAGCCGAGATGATTTTTTTACAGCTCATTAACAGTCGCCTCCTGTGCCGAGAGCATAATTTCAAGGTTGCCGTTTCTGCATCTTAACGCATCAATAAACTCCTTTTCAAGGCTCGGATTTCTGAGTGTAACATGATAAGTAAGCTTGAACATACTGCCCATATTGGTGGTTTTTGCAGAAAGCATCTTGTAGTTTGTTGTGTATTTTTTAAGAAGATCGTCAAACATATTTGTGTAGTCGAGATCCTCGGGAATTGTGATTCTCAGCGACCTTTCACGGTCGGCAGATTTTGATGAACCGATATTTGTAAGATTGCAGATTAGGAACGCAGCTCCCAAAATGAGGGCGAATACTACTGCAAATCCGAGATATCCCATACCGGCAACAAGACCTGTACCCATTGCCATAAAGATTGAACAGATTTCCTTTGCACTTCCGGGTACCGAACGAAAACGAACAAGGCTGAATGCGCCTGCAACGGCTACACCGGCTCCGATATTGCCGTTGACCATCATAATTACAACGCAGACAATTGACGGCAGAAGTGCAAGAGTTGTTACAAAGCTTTTTGTGCATTGGTTCTTGTAGGAATAGACGAACGCAAGGAAAATTCCGATTGCAAGTGAAACTCCCACGCATAATAGAAACATCGGAACAGAAATTACGCTCTGCGTTGTCGAATCAAATACACCTGAAAATAAATTATTAAGCATAGTGCTTTTCCTCCTTGAGTGATCTTTCAAAAATGGTTTTGTAGGCTGTGCCGTACTTTGAAAAAGATGTTTTATAGATGTGATTTTCGCTTAAAAACATTGTCAGCCACATTGGAATTGCCGCCGCAGTTTTGACCTCAAGCAGAACTTGATTTTTCTTTAAAATCGGTTCACCATAAACTCCTTTGCAAAGTGAAAGGTCGTAATCTCTCCACAAAATGTTGCGGTCAAAGGTCATTCTGAAATCGCTGTCTGTTTTTGAAAAGAATGCCTCTCGCTCATATGAGAGATAAACCGTAGGTTTCGGATTGTTGTAGAAGTCGAGAAAATAATCAATTTCATGGGTAATCTGCGTATCCTTAACAGGTTTTCTTTCACAGAGAAATTTCATTGCATCCTGTTCACTCATACCGATTCTGCGTTTATAGACAACCGACTTGTACTTCTTTTTTAATTCTGCAAATACGGTTGAATCATTTTTCGGAGTGCCGTAACTGCGAAGTCTGAGTTTTTCTTTGTAAACAGGCTTTTCAATTGAATGTCTGATGAGAAGATAATCGGGTGTATCAAAATAGAGATTGCATATTGTGCTTTTTCCAAATTCATCTCCCTGCATATATTTTTTCATAAGCTCTTTGAGCTGAATGTACTGCTGTGTTGTCAGCATAAATTTAAGTTCGTAACGCTTGAATATATTTTTAACGCCCATTGTAAGACCTCCCTGTCTTTACCTTTTCTTTACTGTGGCTATATAATAATTTACAAACTTTAAATGAAATTTAAAAAAAGCAGAAATCCCGAATTTTTTCAGAATTTCTGCTTTAGATAATAATATGGAGTTTTATTTCTGTTGTGCAATTATCTTTCTCTAAGCAACACGCTTAAATCCGTTTTTTCAGAACGTTTTACTGCCCAAATGCTGACGATTGCAAGTACAATCAAATAAATCACGAGGAACAGCAGTACATAAACAGCCGAAACATTCACGGTCATTTCCATTATTGTATTGCCCACAAGATTCATAAGGTACGGATTTATAAGTAATATATCGAGTAACACAGCCAAAATTGTACCGACTGCAATTGATATTATTCCAATAAGGAAATATTCCGCAAATATTATATAGAAAAGTTGATTAGACTTGTAACCGAGTGAGCGATACAAAGCAAGTTCTTCGCTTCGTCTGCTTATGTTGCTCTTGACGAACATATACTGTCCCGCAATTACGAACAATGCAAAAAATACAATTGAACCTATAATAATTATGAGTGCGATATTGTATGACTGAGAATCAAAGTTCAACTCCATTGTATACGGTTCGCAATATGAGGAAACCTCGGATTGTACACTTTCAAGATTTTTTGCATCATCAACGAGAATTTTATAAGCCTTATCGGAAGTTATTGAAGTCGAACCTTTGGCATTTGCAATAACTTCATTATTGAACTCAATCAACCTGTTGCGTGGAATAAGAATTTGATTGCCTGTAAAAATCGGGTCAGATGTGTTATACACTCCGACAATTTTAAGCTTATGTTCCTTGCCCGATTCATCAGCGAAAACAAGATTTTTGCCCACAAGCGTTTTGCCGTCAATTTTATTGATTCGTTGACTTTCGCTGTTAAAATCCTTTAAAACTTCGGGAACAACTGCAACATTTTCTTCATTCTCTTTAAAAGCTCTTCCGCTTGTTATTTTAAGGTTATAACCCTCGTGAACATAACTTAGTGTGTAAGCTGAAAACAGCACTCCTGAAGTTTCCGACACATCAAGTTCGGCAGGCACGTTATAAACACTCGTTATGTGTTCAATGCTTTTTATGCTTAAAATTGTATCGTCAATTTCATTTTGAGGAGTATTTTCGTTTATCTCAAAATTCAACTCTCTGTTAAGAATATGATTATTAATGTTTTGGTCAATATTATTTTTCAGCGGCATAACCGCTCCTGCCGACACAAGAACGAGAATGGTTGCAATAACCATAAAGCAACAAAAAAATATTGTTGCACCTTTTCGTGAAAGAATTGAGGCTTTAACAAGCATATCGAGTTTTTTATTTTTCATTTTAATTTTCCTCTAAAATGCCGTCTTTCATAACGCAAATTCTGTCTGCAAAATCAGTTACGGCATCATTATGGCTGACAACAAGAACACCCTTGCCAAGCTCTGTAAGTTTTTTCAACTCTTCAAAAATCATACGTTCGTTTTTGCTGTCAAGGTTGCCTGTAGGTTCATCGGCAAGGATAAAGTCGGGATTATTGGCAAGTGCTCTTGCAATGGCGGTTCTCTGCTGTTCACCGCCTGAAAGTTCTCTCGGATAGTGGTCAATGCGGTGTGTAAGACCTACTTTCTGCACAAGCAATTCGGCAGTTTCTTTCATTTCGGCTCTGTTTTTGAAATGGTCGTTTATGAGCATTGGAACCATTATATTTTCAAAAACTTTGAGATGCGGATTGAGATGAAATGCCTGAAAGACAAATCCGAGTGAATTCATTCTTGTGTCGGCAAGTTCGTTTTTGCCGAGTGACGACACATCTTTGCCGTTAATCAAAATCTGACCTGAGGTGCAGTTGTCAAGCAAACCTGCCATTTGGAGCAGAGTGCTTTTTCCGCTGCCCGACTGTCCCATAACAGCCACAAATTCACCCTCTGACAATGTAAACGATACATTATCCACGGCGGTTACTTTGTCATTGTATATTTTAGAAACATTTTTCAATTCTATTGATTTCATTATTTCACCCTCAAAAATTATTCATTCATTGCGTCTTTGGGCTGAATTTTATTCAGCTTGCGTAATGCTATGAGCTGACATATCAGCGGAACAACGGTCACTATCAAAAACGAAATTGCAAGCAAAATTCCGAAAGTTCCCCAATTGATAATGTACAGACGGTCGATGAAATTTCTGTTTGCAAAGAAAAAATTTGAAACAGCCGTAACTATAATCGAAATAATTGTTCCAACCGCAAATCCGGTAAATGTAACTCTAAGCTGTTCGCAGTAAAGGCAGGTAAATATCTGACTGTTTCTATAACCTATCGCTTTGAGCAAGCCTATATCGGATTTACGAAGTGAAAGTGCGTTTGCTGTTGATTGTATAATCATAATCACAGAAAGCAACACTGTTGAAATAATAAGAAATACGCTTGCAAAGCTGAATATATTTGAAGCGTTTACTATGCTGTCCTGTATTCCGAGTTCGGAGTCATCGGCACAGCATACATTCATATCGGTGAGTGCGTTATATACCGATTCAATATTTTCAAAATCATCAACAACAACATAGTGAGTCCTCAGCGATAAATCATTCCACCACTTGCCGACAGTGGTTTCGTTATCTTTTGAATATCCGCCTTTTGTAAGTGCGTCATCTAATATTTTCGTAGCTGTTTCCTCTGAAATATAAATCGAATCATAATAGCCTGTTTCGGTCGGTGACAGATAATAAGTACCCACTACCTTTAATTTATATTCAATTGCAGGCAATTCAAGTGAACCGCTTTCTGATGAACCATCAATATTATAAGGTTGAATTAACATATTATTAATCGCTTTTACAGTTATCGTTTTTCCTATAAGACCTTCCCCGTCAATATAATCAGGCTTTTTATTTTCATTCTCAACCTCAAAAGGATAAAAATCACTCGGGACAACACAGCTTAACACAGGGGATTCATCAAGAGTTTTTCCTGCAATAACACTGCGTTTTTCATTTTTAAACAATGACCAAATATTTAAATAATTATTTTTCTCTTGATCAATCATTTTTTGTAAGTCCTCATCCGAGGACTGAACAATATTAAAAGCTTCATTTCTGATTCCTTCAAGAGGAAAAATATCAACTACATGCTCAGTTTTTTTAATACTTTCTATAACATTATCGTCAAGTTCGCTTAACCAAGGGTCAACCTCAAGTGTTCTTGCACGATAATCCTCTTTATACTCATTTACAGCTTTTGTGACGGTAATTGAAAATGCCGAAATCAAGGTTATTGATATTACAAGTAATGCGGAAACAACTTTTATTCCCTTTTCATTTTTATTTATCTTGGCATTTGCTTTTGCAAGAAAATTCACATTCGTTAATTTCATCGCCAAACTCCTGTTGTATGTTTTATATTATATTTTAATTATAATTTCTATCAATTAAAATTCAATATCAAGATGTCATTTATTACACTTTTATTACATTTTATAGCGGAACTTTGTTATTCCGGAGAATTTTGTCACAAAAAAAACACAAAGTACCGTTAAAATACTTTGTGCTCTTAAATATTATTTTAAAGAATTAAAATACAATCGTTATTTCTAACGAATTGCCGTCGGGGCTTTTGGCGTGGATTTTGGCTTTATGGGCGGTGGCTACGGCTTTGGCGATTGAAAGACCTATGCCGCTGCCGCCTGTTTCGCTGTTTCGGGAAGAATCGGAACGGTAAAATCTTTCAAAAAGGATATCGTGATTGCCCTTTTCAAGTGCTGTTGTCGAGTTTTTGACGGTCAGTTTTTTATGTCCCGACTCTTCAACAAGCAACACGGAGATATTTCCGTTTTCTGTGCTGTACTTTACCGCATTGTCAACGAGAACGGATACAAGCTCTCTGATTGTCATTTCGTTTCCTTTCAGCAAAATTCCGTTCTGCACATTTATATCAAGCGTTTTACCGCTGTTCCTTGCTACTGCCGAAAAGCTGTCAGCCGTTTCAAGGACTGCGTCCGAAAGTGAAAATTCGGTCATTTCAAGCTTGCCCTGATTTTCATCCATTCGGGCAAGGAAAACGAGTTTTTGTGTTAAAGACGACAATCTTTTAATCTGATTGCGTATGCTCTGCGTCCACTCGCTTTCAGCCCCTGTCATTTCAAGAACCTCCGTGTTCGCCTCAATAATCGTGAGCGGTGTTTTTATTTCGTGGCTTGCGTCCGTAATGAACCGTTTTTGCTTTTCATAGCTTTCGGCAAACGGCTTGACTGCGATTTTCGAGAAAATCAATACAAGTGCAAACACAACGAGTATGCCTGCAATGCTGATTAGTATGCTGATTACAAGAAATGACCAAAATGACGAAAGCTCCCTTGAACAATCAAGAAATATATACAGCGTACCGTTTGACTTTGGCACGGCTTTGTATCGGTAATTTCCGTAAAAACCGCTGTCGGAATTTTTGGCATAAAGATCTGTTGCATACTCGGACGCCTCCGATGTGGTTACGGCGGCTATTTTGCCCGTATCAACTGTTGTAACATTTCCGCTTTCGCCTATTGTTACCGTAAAATATCTGGTTTCAAACGGTGCTTCGGGCGACATTTTACCTCCGCCTCTCATACCGCCATCCTTGGGCGGTTGACCGTTTTTCGGGAAAGTTCCGTTGTTGCCCTCTATGAGGGACAGTCGGCTGTCGGCTTTGTTGACAACATCAATATAGCTGAATGTGTTGATAAATCCTACTGTCAGCACAAGCACACCTATAAGTGAGCACATTGCAATTGCAATGAATTTTCTTCTCAGGGATTTAATCATTTTTAGCCTCCAGAGAATAGCCCATATTTCTTGCCGCCTTTATCTGAACATTCGCACCGACTTTGGCAAGCTTTTTTCGAATATATGATATGTAAACCCACACAACATTCTGCTCTGTATCGGAATCGAACCCCCAGATTTTCTCCATAAACCTGTCCGGCGAAATAATCTGTCTTGGATTTGACATAAACATTTCAAGCATCTGATACTCCTTGTTGGCAAGTCTTACACTCGCCTTATCGGAGGAAAGTTCACAGGTTGAGCGGTTGAGGGTTATATTTTCAAATGTAAGATTAGGCGATTCGGTTTCGGATTTTCTGCGTGTAACGGCTCTGATTCGTGCAATAAGTTCCTTTGCGACAAACGGCTTTGTAACATAATCGTCAGCACCGCTATCGAGTCCGAAAACCCTGTCGTCAATTTCACTTTTTGCCGTAAGCATGATAACCGGCAGGTCAAGCCCCTCATGACGGATTCCTTTCAAAACTGAAATTCCGTCAAGCAACGGCATCATTATGTCGAGAATTGCACAATCATAGTCACCGCCGAGAAGATAATCAAGCGCATCTTTACCGTTATAAACAGCGTCAACCGAATACCCGTTATGCTTTAAAATTGCCGTGAGAGCCTTTGAAAGCTCTTTTTCATCCTCTGCAAGTAAAAGTCGCATTTGGTAACCTCCCGAAAGTTTTCTTATTCTCTTAATTATATATTTCAAACCTTAAACAAGGCTTAAATGTTTCTGTCAATAAAAGTATACAAAGCTTTTTAATTCCTGTCAAATTGCATAAATAAAAAGTTTATTCCTTGAAATATCGGTGAAAAGTTTGTATAATTAAAGTGATAGTATTTTTAAGGAGAATATTTATGCAAAGAGAAAATTTTAAGTCAAGGACAGGTTTTCTCCTTGTAAGTGCAGGCTGTGCGATTGGCATAGGCAATGTCTGGCGCTTTCCGTATGTTACGGGCGAAAACGGCGGCGGATTGTTCGTGCTTTTTTATCTTGCATTTCTTGTGCTTATGGGGATTCCCGTTCTTACAATGGAGCTTGCAGTCGGCAGAGCAAGCAGAAAAAGTGCCGTATTAAGCTATAAAACACTTGAAAAGCCAAAGAGCAAATGGCATATTCACGGCTGGCTGTGTATGATAGGCTGTTACCTTTTGATGATGTTCTACACGCCTGTTTCGGGTTGGATGTTAGATTACTTCTATAAATTTGCAACTGGAACATTTACAAGCGGAATGAGTTCCGAACAGGTTTCTGGAGTGTTTAACGACCTTATGGCATCGCCTGTTGAGATGATTATATGGCTTGCGATAATCGTTGTATTCGGATTTTTTGTATGCAGTCGAGGACTTCAAAAAGGCATTGAAAAGGTCAGCAAGGTTATGATGGTTGCGTTGCTTGCACTGATTATTATTCTTGCAATCAACAGTATGATGCTTTCAAATGCGGGAGAAGGCTTGAGCTTTTATCTTGTTCCCGATTTCGGAAAGGTTAAAGATGTAGGACTCGGCAAGGTAATCACCTCTGCAATGAGTCAGGCGTTTTTCACACTCGGACTCGGAATCGCATCAATGGAAATTTTCGGCAGTTATATGAACAAAGACCGCACGCTTTACGGTGAGGCTGTTCAGATTTGTGCATTGGACACTTTTGTTGCAATTGTTGCCGGACTTATCATCTTCCCTGCTTGCTTTTCATTTGGCGTTCAGCCCGACCAAGGACCTGCCCTTATTTTTGTAACGCTTCCGAATGTTTTCGTAAATATGACGGGCGGTCGGATTTGGGGTACGCTTTTCTTTCTGTTTATGACATTCGCAAGCTTTTCAACGGTTATTGCCGTGTTTGAAAACCTTGTTGCTTTTCTTACCGACACATTCGGCATGAGCAGAACAAAGGCGTCAATAATCAACGGAATTATTATGTTCTTTGCGTGTCTGCCGTGTATTTTCGGATTCAACATTTGGAGCGACTTCAACATTCTCGGCAAGGGTGTGCTTGACCTTGAGGACTTCGTTGTCAGCAACCTTCTTCTTCCGATTGGCGCAATGGTTTATCTCCTGTTCTGCACAACAAAATTCGGCTGGGGCTTTGACAATTACTTTGAAGAATGTAACACGGGTAAAGGTCTTAAACTTTCAAGAGTGCTGAAGCCGTACCTTAAATACGCACTCCCCGTGCTGATTGTTATTGTGTTCGTTCAAGGCTTTATCGGGTAGGATTAGCAATCCCCTACGGCTCAAATTGTGCAAATTTGTACAATGTTACATTCCTATAAAATAACATATAAAACTAAAAACTGTACAACCATATTCGGCTGTACAGTTTTTTGTTATCTTGTGTTACCTTTTAGACGTGGATTTGTTTTTGTAACATAACCGTCAAACCAGTTGCTACACTTACGCTCGGGCATAGTATGCTTTTGATATTGCAAACTATCTGCACGAATCGGGAAAGCCGACAACCAACTCGGCTATTTACGGTTACAAGAAAGACCCGAACAACAAAAATCATTGGCTGATTGATGAGGAAGCGGCTACAGTCGTCCGCAGAATTTTCCATTTCACAATAGAAGGCTGCGGACCTTATGACATAGCCCGCACGCTGTTTGATGACAAGGTTGAAACCCCGGCTGTTTACTTTACAAAAAAGGAATTGGAATAAGGAAAAACAAAAAGGAGTTTACCCACCCGTTCAGTTGGAGCGGATATGTTGTCCGCAGTATTCTTGCAAAACAGGAATACTGCGGAGACACCGTAAATTTCCGTACGCACAAGGAATCATATAAGGACAAAAGCTCAGTGAAAAATCCGCAGGAGAACTGGCTGATATTCAATGACACGCACGAAGCAATCATTGACCGAGAAACTTGGGAGCTTGCTCAGAAACTGACAAAAACGCCGAGACGTGTTGACACCACCGGAGTGGCGAATCCGCTGACGGGTCTTGTTTATTGTGCCGATTGCGGTGCAAAGATGTATAACCACCGATTTTTCCGAGCTTACTACGCCGATGATAAATGAGTTTATCGACAAAATTTTAGTTCACGCTCCGTATTATATTGACGGAGAACGTATGCAGGAGGTTGAAATCTATCTCAATTTCATCGGCAAGTTTGAAATTCCTCAACCTCAGCTGAGCGAGGAAGAAATTAAGCGGCAGAAGCAGCTGAAACAGCCCGTCTAAAAAGCAGGGAATGCTATCAGTTGATAAAGGCGAGAAAACACAAGGTTGGCGAGCCGTTTTCACTTAGCTGCAAGGGCTGTGACAAGGTATTTGAATCCAAGCACAGCAATGCTTTGCTAAGATTGTGCAGGCTCAGTCAACAGATCACCACCAACCCTGCGTGAAAGGCTGATAATCATCAACTATCATATTCGACACACTCAAACCGGCAAGTGGAGCATAACGGATTATTCAAAGTCTGTAAAGGAAACTTTGGCGCGGTATAAAGCCGCCGTAAAGCAGATAAACGAAAAGAAAAATGAACGGAAGGAACTTCAAAATGAAAAGAAATCCACTTCCGTTTTTAATATCGCCGCACAGTGAGATTGACGGCAAACTGAATGATGAAATCAATGTGCAAGCTGCCCGTGAATATGCCCGCCGCCGTTGCAACCAAACTCAGACGAGAAATACAATGCGGCACGAACACAAGAGGAAAAACAATAGTTTACCGTTAAAAGGAAATTTAAATATTTTTTCAAGCTTGAACAAGAAACGGATTACGACGCCTTGCTGTATTGCAGTTTTGCGTTAATCAGATTTTCGTCATGATTATACAACGAGGCAACTTTTCAATGTCCAAGTAATTCAGCACTAATTATGCTAAACCAACATTGTTATTTATTTGACCAATTTAAATATCTTGAATTTAATTAAATTTGACTTCTGACATTATTTTTTGAGGATATAAAGATGATACCAAATAATACGTTCTGTTTCTAATATCGGTGGAATCATAATTAAGAAATTGTTCAGAAGAGATAGGAACGGGTGCAATAAACGTTTTTTGTTCACCTTTTGAAAGTTTAATATACATTCCACAATCATTGTAATACATAACGAGCGGGTAATAAAATTGTAATGAAAAAGCACCTGATTCAATATGAAAAGCTGTTAAATCAACAGTTATTTCATCATCTGTTGTATTGGAAATTATAATTTTTATTAAGCCAAGATTCAAATCTTCACTTTTCAAATAGTCAGAATTTTCTTCCAAATATTCTGATAAATCATCATCATTCATAATGTCCATACGCTTAAGCATGTATGTATCTGTTATAGTGAATTTTGCATTTTGACAAACAAATGAATCGCCCATTTTATATACAACTTTTTCGTTTTGCGGATATTTTGAATTGATACTAAAAAACCTAATGACACCACATATACATAATACTGTTACAATAAGGAGCGTTACAATAACTTTTAAATTATTTTTCTTTCTCATAAAGACTATCTCTCCTGATGATTTTACCCTGCGCTAATTCTATAGTTTCGTCGCAAAGAGCGTTAATCTGATTTTTGTCATGACATGACAGCAACACAACTCTATCGGGAACTTTTGCGGACAAAATCATTTTTTTGACATTTTCACATGAAGCTTCATCCAACGCATTAAAAGGTTCATCTAAAACAAGTATTTGAGGTTCTTCCATCATCGCTGCTGCTATTCCAAGTTTTTGTTTCATACCAAGTGAATATTTTCGGAAACTCTTCTTTTCGTTTGGGTCAAGCCCTACCATTCTCATAGTATCCACTATTTTTTTATCGTCTATTTTCTTTTGTATTTGAGCGAGAATCTTCAAATTTTGAAAACCGGAGTACTCAGAAATGAACCCCGGATTTTCAATTAAAGCCCCAACACTATCAGGAAACGATATGTCTTTTCCTATGATTTTGTTATTTATTTTTACAAAACCACTGGTAGGTAAAATCAGTCCGCAAATTGCACGCATAAGCATAGTTTTCCCCGAACCGTTCTTACCTACAAAACCGTAAATTTTTCCTCCGGAAAGTGATAAATTTATATTTTCCAGTACAAGATTTTTTGATAACTTTTTTGTATAATTACAAATTTCTATATTCATAAATCTCTCCTACTTTAAATAATGTTTTTTCTTTTGATAATTGGCAAGCCTAAAAATAAACATATAACGATTATTAAAAAGGCAACCTCCAGTTCTGTATATATTGATATATTATTTATGGCGCAAAAATCAGTTCTTATCAACATTGAAAAGTTAAACGGCAAAAATTCGCTGCAATAAAACACAGATGTGGTCATAAGGCAGACTATCATCAAAAACGCGACAACAGGTCCAAATGTAATACTGATAATTGCATCAAATGTCATGTGACAAGTTGTAATCATCCAAGGTAACAGTACTGAGGAAATGAAAATTTCTGTCATACTTTTTCCATAAGTGCTTAGCTCCAAAAATTCTTCAGTTATTAAACTGTTTTGAGTTAATGAAAAATTACCGGAAAACAATGTAAAAGCTGTCGAAATTACAAAAAACAGTAAATAGTACAAAGTTGAAGAAACAACACACCAAACTATTTTACTCAACCACCATAAATATCGGGATTTTACCCGCAAAATAAAGGTATCGGCACTTGTCTGCAAATCGTTTGTAATGTATAATCCCACAAACAAATAAGGAAGTACATTAAAAGAAAACCACGTTATGGGAATATCTACACCCTTATTTGCCTCCGGATCAAAAGGGTCACATCCGGCAAAAACATTCATAAAAAAATCCAGAACACCGCAGTCTACAACCGAATTATAATCACTAAAATATAAGCTAATATTATGCCAATACACGAAATCAATAAATATGAACAGCAACGCAGCAAAAATAAAAAATTTACGATTATGTATGATTCCCTCTGTTATATCATGCGAAAGCAAACAAAAAAAAAGACGAACTTTCAATTTAAAAAATCCTTTCTTTTCATGAACAATAAATTTAGTACGAATACTATAATTGTCCCAAAAATCAAGAGCCAAAAGTCAATATTCCAATCACCATCAAATGAAACTGCAATACATGTTGTGACCGTCACTAAGAACGGAAATACTTTGTTTATTATACAGCCAAAAGCACATATTAATTCAGAAAAAAATATTGTAGGAATTAAAAGACATACAAAAGTTTTCATCACTACTTTTGCAAAGCCTACATTGCTTATGCATCCTTCACACAGATAATAATAGCTTTCATATGAATTCCAATTAATTACTGTTCGTGAAAAAAATCTCGACATACCAAGAACTGCGACGAGGAATAAAATGCAAAAAGCCACAGAAAAAGCAAGAACTTTCAAACTATTTCTGACAACCAATGTATTTCTAAATCTAAAGCGAATATAGGCATTTGTAAAGTTACTGTTTTTTTCGGAAAATATCGTTGAAAGTAATGCGGCGGTTGGTACAAAAAAGATAGTTGTCGTGTGACCCCCGGCGGCTTCCACAAAATCTGCC
>OLHA01001237.1_pt1 | contig 14083 bp, 9 predicted proteins | sample 1605961 | NCBI WGS metagenome assembly OLHA01 (sample SAMN03283288) | human gut metagenome | biome: human-associated habitat; material: feces | host: Homo sapiens | place: Peru | collected 2012
AGTAGCTTTACCTACAACCAATAAGATAAACTTAGTATAAGAATCTTGACCATGAATTGAATCATTTTGATCTTTTACTAAATAATAACCAGGTGCTAATCCAGTAATAACATAATTACCAGATGAATCTTTAGCACTTGCACTACCTGATGAATCTGTTAAATATGCAGATACTGTATAAGCAAATTCTTTAGCATTATCAGGTGTCTTTAAACTATCTGCTTTTTCTTTTGCATCTCCTAAAGCATCTTTACCTTTTTGACTAACACCACTACCCCATTTAATATTTGAAAGTTTCTTACCAGATACATCACCAGTAAAAATCTGATAAGCTTCAAAAGTATGACCGTCTTTAGCGTCTGTGATAGTAATAGAGCCATCATTAGTAATAGAACCATCATTATCTGCCATGACTACTGATGGCATGGCAATTGCCATAACCATTGCGAATGCAAGTATGAAACTTGCGAGTTTTTTAAATAGTTTCATATCGTTTTTCCTCCTTGTCCATATGATATCCATTTTTTAATAAAACTCTTCCCTTATTAAAATACACATATTAATATTTGTTATTACTAGTTATAAGCCCCCTTTTTTTTAATATTTGCTATATAAGCAAATAGAGTCGCTGTAATAAATAGAGCCCCAATTGCGTAATAACCAAAAGTACCGAATCCTCCAGTATCTGGAAGATCATAGTTATCTAACTTCTTGTTAGTAACTGTAATATCTCCTTCTTTAATACCATCATTGTTTGCATAAGAAACCTGGTATCCTGAAGGTGCATTGACTTCTTTTACAATGTAGTAATAATCTTCACCACTGTCTGATTTAGTTAGATTATTCCAAGTATAAGACCAGCCATTGGAATTATCTAATGTCACTAGACTACCTACAGCCTCTTTTGTTGTTTCTACTTCAGGTTCATCATGAGTAATAGAAATATCATTATCAAACCAATATGCACCATTCTTAGCTGTAATATAAATATCACAGTCCCCAGTAATTGAATTTGTCTGAATTCCTAGAATCAATTTACCATTCTCATTCTTACAATTTACTGTTCCAAAATTATTTTCGCCTTTTGTAACTTCAAAATTACTTGCTACAAAATTATTATTAGTACCGTAATTAATACCCTTGATGTATAACGGTTTATTCTGAGCGGCTTGCACTGTCTTTGTGACGACATTGTTCCAACTATCGCTAAAATAAAGTGTGACATTACATGTTTTCTTCTTCTTTGTTACTTTATATAACTGAAGTTTTACATTTGCTGCACCTGGCTTAGTTCCCTTATTCTCTTGATCAACCCAGACCTTTTTTACAGAAATGCTGTTAGAGTTATTAGGAACATATAAAGAAACCTCTTTATTGTTAGGAATGTATAATACATCATTATTAAGATCTACACCATGTATATCCTGTGAACTTAAAGCATTTTTCGCATCTTCCTTTGTCTTATTTTGATCTGCTTGATAAAGCACAAAATAATGTGGATTATTATCCTTGTCATATCCAGATGGTGCTTCTATTTCTTCTAGTTTATATAATGTATTTGCTACTAAGAACTTGTCCTGGCTTGAGCCAGAGAAAACAATTTCTCCTTGATCATTTGTAACAAACTCATCAGAGCTTCCATTCTTTATTACTTCCCATTTTTGTGTATCTGATTTATATTCATATAATTTAAATTTAGCATTTGGAAGCATCTTTGAATAATCTTTACTATCTACTTTATAAATAGTCATTTTACCTTTAACAACCCCTGCTGAAGAGTGAGTAGTATCAATTGTTGTACCTACTGAAGAAGCATTCTCTCCTTCTAATGAAACACTATTTCTAATAATTGGACTAATCGCAGTACCCACATCAAAATCATATGCATAAACAAGAACACATGCCAATTCATCTGGCAAAGTGATTGTCAATTCATGATTTGCTTCATCATACTGGACTTTATATCTGCTACTATCTATTACTTTGCCTCTATGATCTTCTTTTGTTCCATCATATTCATAAATTTTCAAACTAGACAAATCTAGATATGAAGTATAAGAGGTCTGTAAATCTAGAGTATCAACTAAAACGAGTTTATCTGACTTAGGATTTAAATCTTTACCAGCAGGATTAATACATACTGAATATTCTACTTTTGTAGAGTTTTTAAGCTGTTTTGCTGTTTTTGTTACATTCTGAGTTTCACGTTCTACTTCAGTATACTGTTCCTGTTTATTTCCTTCATATTCTAATGTATTTGTATATTCTTTATTCTCATTTTTTAAATCTTTCCAGAATTCATCAGAAGTGATATCTACAGCATAATATATTGCAATTGGGCCATTAGGATAACCTCTCTGCTCCGAATTATAGCCTGAAGTAAATGTGAATGTTACCTTATTAGCTTTATCATCATATGAATACTTGAAATGCTTACTAATATCTGTTTTATCAGCATCGCCATCACAATAAAATTCAGCATATTCGTTAAAGTGATAAATTACTTCTGGTGATCCACGATCGTCTGGATTGTCTTTAAGTCCATTATATGTATAATCTGCACGTTTTCCTTTTTCAACTAATTTTGTCCCTTTAGGTAACATATCAGTAAAACTGATTTGTTCATTCGAATCTGGAGTAAATATAATTCTGTAATATAATTTTCCATTACGACTTATATAATCTGTACTTACTTTACTAGAAGAGTATTTATCAGTTGTACCACCATCTATTTTACCATATGCCTGTTTCACAAATTTCTTAGGCTTGTTATAAGTGACTTTGCCTTCAGATTCTTTATTTTGAACAGTACCTTTATTCGCAAAATAATAATCAATACCTTCTTTAATACCTTTTAATTCTGCAATTGTATGGTAAGAAGAAATATTTAAAGACTGCCCTATAAATTTACTACTATCATTCTTCTTTACAATTACTTTAAATGCTTTAACATGGGCATCATCATCAGTAACTTCATTCTGTTTATCTTCATCTGAATAGAACTTAATACTAATATCTAAATCATCTTTAGAAATAGAATTTCCATTTGCATCTTTAAGTTCAATATTGTTATTAATTTCATCACGTAACTCAGATAAGACTGCATAGTGTTCACCATTAAATTCTTCATCTCCAGTAGATGTACCATTCTTAATCACATCTAAATAAGTGATAGAAGTAATTTCTGTATCAGGAAGCTTCATATAAGCCTGCCATGTATTAGTTAGAATTTGACCATCTTCTGAAACAGTATTACCTGTTGAAGATTTTGTAACGTCCCAGTCTCTATGCTGTACACCAACACCATAACTACTTTCATAATTTTTCCCATCTTTACCAATAGTACCTTTGTTTGTAACAGTGGTATTTTCTTTAGGTGCATCTGTCTGATATTCAATTGTATAGGTATCATTAGAACCCTCTGGGAATGTATAAGGTAACTCTTCAATTGTAAATGTAGTGCCATCACTTCTCTTTACGGTAATAGGAGTAGGAATATTTAAGTTTTTATCAATCGTATCATTGAATACATAACCACCAATATCTTTCTTATCTGGATTAATTGTAATACGCCAGTTCATCTTTCCTGTATCCTGGTCATATCCACCATATTTAGAAATCATTGAATTAGATACAGCAATTGTTGTTGAGGCTTCTCTTGATGAGTTACCACTTGTTCCTTTTACACTATTTGTAAGTGATCCTGAACCATCTTTATTACCAGGTTCTGCTTTTACTTTATAACTAATTTCATAGCTTTCTCCTGCTTCAAGTTTTGGAAGATCATTCATTGTAAAAGATTCGCCATTGATTGAAGGATTAACTTCAATTGGTGTGCTATTTCCATATTTATCTTTCTTTATTACTGTAAAGCTGTTTTTATCATATTCTGCCTTTGCAGAATCCCAACTTACAAACTTATCTTCAATCTTTACAGGACCTTCAGTACCATTTTTAGTACTTGCTTTTACTGTATAGCTGACTGTTCCATCTTCATTTAATGAAGCTTGCTTAGACATATTCAAATCATATTGTTCTTTACTTGGTTTAACTGTGATTTCTCCACCATCACCACCAAATTTGATTGAACCATCATCATTAGCACCATCTGCAGAAACAGTTCCTTGGAATTCAATATATCCTGAGAATGGTTCCCCATTCGCAAAATCCTCATTAAAATCAATAGTGATTTTTCCATCAGTAGTAATTCGATATGTACCAACTGCTTTACCATTAGATGCATATACTAAACCAGTTTCTTCTTTTAATGGTTTTACGCCATTAGGAAGCTGATAAGAAATTTTATCTTTGCTGTTTGTGACAATACCTGCAGGTAATTTATAGTTAATATGTACTTTAACCTGATCACCATCTTCAAATGTTTTAGATGGAACCCAGTTGCCATTTTGAATCTTGCTGACATCTGCTGATGTAATATATTGACCAAAATCAGTACTTTCTTCAGCTTTTGGCTGACTCGCTGTACCATTATCTGATACTGTCACAGGTGTTTCAGGTGCTGCTGCAGCAGAATTAACTGCTGCAGTGGCAGGAGCATTATTCTTAACTTCTTCTACTACCTGTTCATCCATCTGATTAGTCACTGTTGTTTCAGTAGGCTGTTCTATATACTTATTTAATTCAATATTCTTAGTATTAAATGAAACAAGAGAAGACCCATTGACATCATATACTACATGAGAAGAATCTGTTTCTAATACCAATGCAAGTTTCAATTCACTTTCTGCATTCGTATTCACATGATTTTCATCAAAATATAGAGTCAATAAATTATTTCTAATCTCATAAGTACCAATAGAATGTACTAAATCACCTTCTAAATATAACTTATTTGTTTGTGTATCTTCTACCTTTAATTGTTCTGGTAGGTTATAAGTTAATGTTTGATTCTTTACAACTGTTTCCTGAGTTGTTTCTTCTTCACTTTCTACATTTTCTATTGAAGCAAGTGTTCCTTGAGGAATAGTTGCTTTAATAAGGAAAGAAAGAGGTGTATTGTCTTCAAGATGGACATCAGTTGTATAATCCTTCATCACACCATTATTTTGATACTGTACAGTTGCATCAGTAATCAATGATGTAAAATCATCCATTCTAGCACTATTAATATAGAAGAATGCAATGGCTGTTAAAAAAACCAAGCCAAAAAATAACATCATTTTCTTTCTGCCTGGTTTGTTCAAAATATTATATTCTGTCATCTCAATGTCCCCTTTCCCTTAATAAACAGAAAAGCGGGTGATAGGATAAATCTTCATAACAACTTGACCAATAATCTTGTCATTATCAATACAACCTAAATCACGCATTCTTGAATCTATTGCATGACGTCTATTATCCCCTAATACAAATATCTGTCCTTCTGGAACTGTATAAGGAAATACTTCGTCACGTAGTGGATTGTCTTTTCTGCTTTGTATATAGTTTTCATCTAACCTTTTCTCATTCACAAATACGTAGCCACTTGAATCAATGTTGATTTTATCCCCACTCAAACCAATCACTCTTCTTACCAGCAGCTTATTATTATACTGAAACGCAATTAAGTCTCCCTGCTTGAAAGACTTTGTTTTCTTAATACATACAACATCATTATTTACTAATGTCGGATTCATAGATTCACCCTCTACTACGTAGATTGGACACCAAGTCGTAATGATGAACATCACAATACAAACAACTATTAGAGTAATAAAAACGCAATGCTTTTTCATAACAGTACCTTTTAACTTGTAAATAAATATACTATGGCATTAAAATATCACATTTGTGCAAAAAAAATAACCGTTCCCAAGGAAACGGTTACATGTTACATCCTTTGTAACAATATTACTTTGTTAATTCGTAAGCTAACTTTTCTATCGCATAAAGCATAGGTATTCCAGAATATATTTTTCCTAGCATAACGCTGCCATCAGAAATATGAATCACTTCATCACATACATGTTCCATACTTCCCATGTGATTGTTTGAAAGCATAATAATCATATAATTCTTATTCTTATAACGATAGATTTCTTCAAAAAGAAGCTTTTTCTGCAGTCTTTCATAAAATGCAATGATGACTCTCTGATGTCCTTCAGCAACTCTCTGCACAGGATAAGCAGCTCCATCCACCTCGTAACAACAATATCCTACATGGCTTAATAAACGTGATGTATACTTTGCAAAATCACTATTAGTTCCTATACCAAGAGTAAGAATTGAATCAGACTGCTTAATAATCGCAGCTGCTCTGTGAATGCTTTCCAAATAATCAGATGATTTCACTCTTTCTATAAAGCTAGCAAATTGATCACTTACATCATCTTCTTTAGTCTCCTGTACCTCTACATGCTCTTTCAACCTATACTTTAATTCTGTAAAACCTTCACACCCCATCTTCTTACAAAAACGCATGACTGTTGCTGTAGATACATGTGTATCATTAGCTAATTCACGAATACTTGCATTTAATACCTTCTTTGTGTTTTTCACAACATAATTGTAAACATAAGTTTCAGTCTCATTAAGACTTTCCAGCTGACTGTAAGTAAATTCCAACAAGTATCTCCTCCCTATTGAATAATATCCTCCACACCTTCTTGTCAATTATTCTAACTTACTTTACTACCGTTTACATTTATAATTTAGGTATTTTCAAAATTTGCAAAAATATTTTATTCATGGATATATATATATATATATATATATATATATCGTATTTCTATATATACAACTACTTACAGACAGTATAAATATTTAAAGAAGCTGCATCACAGATGAATTCTCCATAGCCCTCTATAATATCAATTATATGTGTACCATCTGTCATGCGTTTATATTGTTTACCTACAAACATACGTTTTATGCCACCTTTACTATTAGTAAGTATGACTGCGAGTCCTGTTTCATAAGTCCATCCTATAACATCAGGATCATCAATATAATCATGTCTGATTCCTTCTACATAGTGTCTTCTTAGTTTCATCATCTTATCTAATAAATCTTTCTTAGATGAAATATGATCATGAGGTATACCATAATAATCTCCATAGAATATACATGGATAACCTTCTTGTCTCAATAATATACAGGCATAGGCTTGTGGTTTGAACCAGTCTTCTATAAAAGAAGTCAAAGACTGTCCTGGCTGGGTATCATGGTTATCCACAAATGTGACAGCATACTTGTTATGTCTTTGTACTAACGTATTATTGAAGATTTCTCGCATATCATAATAGCCATTCGAATGACTCGCATCATAGAAATGATAATGTAAAGGAACATCAAATAGACTCATACAGAAGTGTGTAGATTCGAGATAGTGACATATATGGTCTATGTCTCCCCAGTATTCCCCTACAGAAAAGAGTTCTTTTTTTGAATGCTGGCGCATGGTTGTAATCCAATGTTCATAAAAAGAAGAGTCTATATGTTTAATTGCATCACATCGAAAGCCATCTAGATGTGTTATATCTTTATACCATAGCCCCCAGTTAATTGCTTCTTTGACTACTTCAGGATTGTTGTAGTCTAAGTCTGCTCCCATTAAGTAATCATAGTTATCATATTCATCATCCACATTCTCACTAAAGTGTTTCCCTTTAAATAGATAAAGACCTTTTTGATGTTTAGAGGCATCGTAGTCCACACTTGTAAAATGTGAGGCATTATATATAAAGTCTGAGTATTTATGTCTTGATGGATATGAGAAGTAGGTAGAGACACGAACGACTCTTTTTCTTTTAGAGACTTTATGTCGATGATAGGCATCTACTTTATATGCAATCACCTGTTCCATCCCATCTGCACCAATCAAATGATTAAGTACAATATCGGCATAGACATCTATACCAAGCAAATGAAAAATCTTAATACACCAGAGATATTCTTTCTTAGTGCCATATTTGGTACGGATTGTGTTTTTATTATTAAATTCTCCTAAGTCATAACGGTCATAGACACCATAGCCCGTATCATTGACGCCATCTGCTCCTTTATAAGCAGGAGGTAGCCAGATAGCGGTAATACCTGCTTTTTTAAGTTTATAGGCATTGACTCTTAGTATTTTCCACAAATGCGGACTTGAGGGAAGATACCATTCAAAGCCCTGCATCATAACACCTTTCTTCATATCATCACCCCTTGCACTATTATAACATGTTTGTGCACAAAGGAAATTTAGAGAATGTATCACAATTGTATGGACAATAAGAACCGCTTACATTTATGATGAAGTTGTATAAATATATAAAAGAACTATAATAGTAGGAAGGGAGTGAGTTTTATGAAGAAGAAGTATGAAGCGTTGGCTATAAGCTTCTTAGTAGTGAATATGATATATAGTCATGGTGTTGTGCATTTACAGCCTTCTATTGGGGATGAGATAATCGGAATGCTGTATAATTTGTTTCATTTGTTTGAGTATAATACGATTAATGTACCTTTTGGCTTGAGTGCATTTACTTTTCTTATAGGTATGGCTGGTTCTTTTGTGATGGCTATATGTGGTGTGCATTCACATAATTCTATTTCTATATTGCAGGGAATATTAAGTTTAATACAGGGATTACTTGGTGCGATTGTGATGATTGTTTTTATTCATGATCGTCATTTGATTGATAAAGAACTGGTTGGCATTTTAGGAACACTTACTACAATCACAATACTTGTAGTACTATGTAATGCGATATTAAGTGTTCTTGTAGAGATGGATGTAAGAAATCATATACAGATCTTTGATCGTGCTTTATTGAAACCTTTAATGAGTAATTTGTCGCTTTCTATATTATTTCTTTCAATGACACTTGTTGCCTATGCGATGATGTATTTATTGCCAGTGAGAAGTATCTGTCATCTATTTGGATTGAATTTAGTACTATTAACAGGAGTATTAGGATGTTTTTCTATAGGTATGAGTGCATTACTCAGAAAGGTTAATACGACTTATATGATTTGCGGCAGTCTTATGGTTCTTATATGTTTATTTAGTTTTATGAGATTTCATATAATTTCCTGCCTATTAACTGTTATCAGTTTAATAATATGTATAAGGAATAAACCTGTGAAGGTATAGAGGAGTTGATCTCCTCTTTTATTTTCACAAAAAAACTTCAAGGCAATCATGCCTTGAAGTCATCTTTAAGACTTTAATGCTAATCGATATGAAATTTCATCCAACACTACATAAACAGGGATAGGATACCGTAAGTAATGGCTGTATGATTTCAATTAATAATGCGGTGATTTTGTATTTCATATAAATATATCCTCCTTTGTTTATGATTTGCCTATATATTAGCATGCTTTTATAAGCGTGTCATCTCATATTATAATAAAAAAATAGAGAAGCGATTTGCTTCTCTATTCGTCGTCTTCACTTGTAATGAATTCATCATAGATGGCTTTGATAGCTGGTTTGAAATAACAGTTTCTTACCCCTACGATGATATTCAATTCTGATGAACCCTGGTCAATCATCTTAACGTTGATGTTTTCTTTCGCAAGTGCTTTAAATACTCTTGCGGAAGTACCACGGCTGTCCTTCATACCACGACCTACGACCGCAATTAAGGCTAAATCAGATTCTAAGACAATATAGTCAGGCTGTACAGCACGATGTAATCCTGCAAGGATGGCCTGTTCTTTTTCAATGAAGTCATCACTGTTCACAATGATAGTCATTGTATCGATACCTGAAGGCATATGTTCAAATGAAAGACCATGTTCTTCAAATACCTGTAGTACTTTACGACCAAAACCGATTTCACTGTTCATCATGTCTTTTTCAATCATGACAGTCGCAAAACCTGTTTTACCTGCAATACCTGTAATAACGTGGTCTGGTTTATGACAAGTACTTTCTACAATGAGAGTACCTGCATCTTCTGGACTGTTGGTATTCTTGATTAAGATAGGAATACCTTCATTTCTTACTGGGAAGATGGAATTCTGATGTAGAACACTCGCACCCATATAAGATAATTCTCTTAGTTCTTTATAAGTGATTGTCGCAATTGGTTTAGGATCTTTCACAATACGTGGATCCGCAATAAGGAATCCTGATACATCTGTCCAGTTCTCATAAAGATCTGCACAGGCACATTTCGCAACGATACTACCAGTAACATCACTACCACCTCTAGAGAAGGCTTTAATACGCCCTGATTCATCATTTAACTGTCCATAGAATCCTGGAATAACTGCATAATCATGTTCAGATAAAGCTTTTGTGAGAGCTGCATCTGTTTTCTTTTCATCATATCTACCATGCTTATCGATATAAATAACATCTGCCGCATCAATAAAGTCAAAGCCTAAATAATTAGCTAACACTTTACCATTTAAATATTCACCACGTGAAATTGTATAATCAAAACTGTTCTGTTTCTTGATTTCTTCTTTAATTTTTTTAAAGTCTTCTTCTAAAGAAATATCAAGACCTAATTCAGTAATAATTTCATTGTAACGTTCTTTGATTCTGTCATAGATTTCTTCAAAATCATCTTTGTTGTGATGTGAATAGGCAAGAATCAATAAATCTGTTACTTTTGTATCTTCTTTATTTCTTTTCCCAGGGGCACTGGGAACTACATAATGACGATCAGTATCTTCTAGAACGATGTCATGTACTTTTTTAAACTGAGTTGCGCTGGCTAACGATGAGCCACCAAATTTAACCACTTTCATATCTTTATTCCACCTCACACTTTTGTATAAAGATTACATGAATTGGCTAAATTAATCAACATATTTTTTGCTTAATTCGAATATTTTTTCAAAATGACTTCAATTTTCTTATAAGAAATAAATGTTATAATTGAAATAACACCATATTTAAAGAGATTGAATGGAACAAGTGATGCAATAACCATAGTTGTCATATCTTTTACTAATGGATTGATTTTAGAGAACATACCGATGATGGCTTCTGTAGACATACCAAATAGTTTAGCATACATTGGGAACATCACTAATAGGTTTGATGCAATCGCAAATAAGCTTGTTGCAACAGTTGCAAGTGCCATACCTATTACAGCACCCTTCTTAGTACGATGCTTTCTATAGAATAAACAGGCTACTCCCATATAGCATACGCTTAGTAAGAAGTTAGATGCTTCTCCTACAAACATAGTAGTAGTTGGTTTAAAGAGAAGGTTTAAGACAATCTTTAAGAATGCGATTAATACACCAGTAAGTGGGCCGAATACAAATCCACCAATTAATACTGGAAAATCTGAGAAATCAAATTTAATAAACATTGGTACGAATGGCACATTGAAGTCTAGTACCATAAGAATTGCAGCTAATGCACCAAGTAGTGCTGCCATTACTAATTTTTTAGTTTTCATTTTTGCCTCTTTCTATGGCGAAAAAAAATCTCCTATATATATCTTATAGGAGATTGAAAAAGTCATTTCATAAAAACGCCATCTTTTTCCATCCGGACTATACCGTCGGTACTGGAATTACACCAGTTCATGCTTTACGCTCGCGGACTATCACCGCCGATCAGGAATTTCACCTGCCCCAAAGATACAATAACTATTATAGAAGTGTTATATGAGGTTGTCAACATTTACAAAAGTTCTTTAAAAACGACAACATATTCGATATAATGAAGAGGAAATAAAAAAGGTGGGTACAATATGTCAGATAAACAAAATAGCACGCTTGAAGAAGAAAGAGAACCTCTTTCTAAGAGTTGGATTTTTGCAGGTATTGTTCTTTTTCCACTGATTCCTTTTGTGCTGATATATTTTAATAAACATATAAAGAAGAAAATGAAGATATTTTTAGGTATTGTTTATTTTGTTTTCTTGTTTGGTGTTTATCAATATGCATGTGTAGCACAGGGACCAGTATTAAGTAGTGTGGTTATTCCTGATCAGTATGTAACTGTGAAACAGGGAGAAACATACCAGATTCATTACAAGACTGATCCTCAGAAAGTAAAAGTAGAATATACACATTATTCATCTCAGTATGCGAATGTGGCTAGTGTTGATCAGAAAGGTTTAGTGACTACTATTACTCCTGGTACAACACGTATTACTTTGACTGCAGGGGATAATCATCATACTTATAAAAAGAAGTATCTTACAATCCATGTGATTGAATAGAGCGTGTTTACGCTCTTTTTTTGTTAGGAGGAAGGATTATGAGAAATAAAGATGTTTATATTATTACATGTTCCAAATGCGGTAAAGAGAATAGATATGAGGATTATAGCTGTGTCGGACGAGATCAAAGAGAACGTATTATTGATGATTCTATTATGTCTTATACATGTCCACATTGTGGAGAGACAACTTTTTTAAAGCATCCCTTGACCTATATAGATCCTGTACATCACTTTATTGTACAGTATGGACAGGATAAGGATCAGTTTATTCATGGTGTGGAACAGTTACGGATGACTCCTCTCTATAAAGATTATATATTCCGTTATACAGATTCCTGGCTGAATTTCAAAGAGAAGATCATGATTCTAGAGAATAGAGATGATCGTTTAATAGAGTTGTATAAGATGGCTTTAAAGAAAGAGTTAAATGAAGATATTCCTTCTTTTTTCTTATTTAATAAGGAAGAAGAAAAAGAACTCATGATTGCGTTAAATCCCAATGGGACACGTGCTTATATCTTTAATAGGAACTGGTATGATTTAAAAGAACAGGATCCTGTAATGAAGAAGATATTAAAGTATGATACAAGTCTAATAGTAGATAAAGAGTGGGCAGAGCGTCTTTATGATTATCGTTTAAAGGTATCTTTATGTGAGGTACAGACAAAAATACAAGTAAGGACATATTTAATTCCTTCTTATGATCATATAGATGTTGGTGATTATGTTTATGTAGAAGAAAATGGAGAAAGAGTGTTAGGACAAGTCATGACTAAGAATTATAAGTCCATCTTTGATATACCTAATCATCTTCATTTTATTGAAAAGACATTACCTTTAGAAACAGAGTATGATCAATCTTTAAAAGAAGAATATAAAGAATTATTTCCTGTTAAGAATGAAAGAAAAGAAGCTTTCTTAGAACTTCTAGATAATATACGTTTCTATTATTATTTAGAAGAAAAAGATAGGAATGCTTCTAATTATGTCATAGATATTGATGGGTTCCGTTTGATTCCTCTTTATATAGATAGAGAAGAAGCCATCAATAAGAAACCTATGAATACTTATATATTAAGTGATCTATTAACAGATGTATTAAAGATGACATTTGAAAAGATTGATGGTTATATGATTTATGATGAGAAAGAACCTTATATATTAGATTCTCATCTTATTGATCTATTCTTATCCTATACAGCACATAAAAAGACCCAGATCAATTAAGTCTGGGCTTTTTTAAATGAGTTCTACCTGATGGTCTTTAAATACTTTTACAAGAGAGTGGTCTAATTCTTTTTCACATATATAGCCTGTGAAGTCATCAAGTGAGGCATAGGCATAGTTTCCATCTTGATTGAGTTTAGCACTTTCTCCTACCATATAGGCTTTCTTACTTGCATTGATGGCTGTCTTTTTAGTGATACCATCGTTTGTTTCATAGGTTGTAATGACATTATGTTCTAAATCAATACCAACAACACCAATAAATGAAATATCAAAACGATATTTTCTAATCAAGTGATTTGTAAGTGCGCCTACAAATCCATCTTTTACCTGATTGAAGTCTCCTCCTAAAAAGATGAGTCTCACTGCACTATTTTGTCTATAGAGCTGCATAATATCAATCATATTTGTCACAATAGTGAGTGCGATGTTCTTTTCAAATATGAGTTTTGCGATTTCTAAATTGATTGTAGATATATCCAGGAAGATCACATAGCCCTTTTCTAGTTCATTAACAGCTTTAGAGGCAATGATTTTCTTTTCTTCACTATAAAGTTCGACACGTTCTGATACATTGGTATGATGTAAATTAACACGTACATTGACTGCACCGCCATGTACTCTTTTAAGTTTCCCTGCCTTTTCTAAGAGTGTGAGATCTTTACGGATACAATCTTCTGTCACGCCAAAGGATGAAGCCAGTTCTTTCACAAATACCTGCCCTTCAAT
>OLHA01001238.1_pt1 | contig 14073 bp, 10 predicted proteins | sample 1605961 | NCBI WGS metagenome assembly OLHA01 (sample SAMN03283288) | human gut metagenome | biome: human-associated habitat; material: feces | host: Homo sapiens | place: Peru | collected 2012
TTATGATGATGCAGAAGATGCTAAAGATTCTATAGAAAATCAGCTTAATGCTTTTGATGAAGAAGCTAAGAAAAAAGCTATGGAAGACGCTCTTGCGGATGAAATGAATATGCGCAAGAAAATTAAACAGACTAACGATGATATCAACCAGATACGTTTCAGACTTCATGAAGCAGAAGAAAAACTCAGTAAAGCTCAGGCTAATTCAGATGCTAATGGAAGAACTGCTGAATCACTAAAGTTAGCTTATGATAATGCCAAGACAGAATATGAAAAAGCTAATTATACATATACACAAAGCAGTAGTATATGCAGTCAGCTTTCTAAAGTTTTTTATAAGCTTAATTATGAGGCTACACGAAGTGACTATAATAAAACAGATTATGATGAAGCCAAAACTGCATATGATTCTGCTTTACAGAAATTCAGCCAGTTAACAGGTATGACGTTTAACTATATAAACGAAACAGACTCTACTACAGATAATCAGCAGAGTTCTAAGAATTCTGAAGTTAAAGAAAAGGGATTATTTTCTAAATTCTTTGGTGGAAAAAAGAAATAATCAGTTAAATACAACAAATATAACAGGATGGACTAATTAATGCTTTCAACAATTGAATCAATAAACAGCGTAATCAATAACTTTATCTGGGGTCTTCCAGCTATGATATGTATAATCGGTGTCGGTATCGTATTAAGTATAAGAACCAGATTTATCCAGATAAGGAAATTTCCTTATGCAATGAAGATAACTATAGGGCGCATGCTCAAGAAGCGTATTGCTTCTGACGGCGCCCTTACGCCATTTCAGGCAGTCTGTACGGCTCTTGCAGCAACCGTTGGAACTGGCAACATTGCTGGCGTAGCCGGTGCAATTGCAATAGGCGGCCCTGGAGCTGTATTCTGGATGTGGATATCAGCTATTCTTGGAATGTGCACTAAATTCTCTGAAGTTGTTCTTGCGGTACATTTCAAAGAAACTAATGATAGAGGCGAACTTGTTGGCGGACCAATGTATTACATAAAGAACGGACTTAAAAAACATTGGCACTGGCTTGCTTATCTTTTCTCAGCACTGGGAGTACTTACTGTATTTGGAACAGGTAATGCAACACAGGTTAATACAATTACTGCTGCTATAGATTCAGCTTTAATTAATTACAATATTATTTCTTCCGATTCAACACGTATAGTTAATCTTATAGTTGGAATTATCATTATGATTCTTATTGCGCTTATTATGATTGGCGGTATTAAGAGAATAGGTAAAGTTACAGAAAAACTAATTCCATTTATGGCTATACTTTATGTAATTCTTGCTATTGGCGTTATAATAGCTAATATTTCAAATGTTCCTGCTGTATTCAAGTCAATATTTGAAGGTGCATTTTCTCCTGCATCAGTTACAGGTGGAGCAGTTGGAAGCTTCTTTATGAGTATGAAAAAAGGTGTCTCAAGAGGTATCTTTTCTAATGAAGCCGGTCTTGGTACAGGATCAATTGCACATGCATGTGCAGATACAAGAAAACCTGTAAAGCAGGGCTTCTTCGGGATTTTTGAAGTATTTGTAGATACCATAGTAATATGTACATTAACTGCACTTGTTATATTATGCAGTGGTGTGCCTGTAGGATATGGTCAGGCTGCCGGAGCAGAACTTACTATATCTGGTTTTACATCTACTTATGGTGGATGGGTATCAATATTTACTGCTGTAGCAATGTGCTGTTTCGCTTTTTCAACAGTTATTGGCTGGGGACTTTATGGTCAAAGATGTATCGAATTTCTTTTTGGACCTAAATCCATCAAACCTTTTATGCTTATTTACTCATTTGTTGCTGTTATAGGTGCAACTATGAACTTAGGCCTTATGTGGAGTATTGCAGAGACATTCAACGGACTTATGGTAATTCCTAACCTCATTGCTGTATTCCTCCTTTCGGGTACAGTTGTACAGCTTGTAAAAGATTATTTTAATGACGAAGGCAAGAAGAAGGTAAATTAATAATGAAGCACATACTGCTCATAGCTACTGGTGGAACAATTGCATCTAAAGATAATGGCAATGGACTTACACCATCTATTGATGTTAATATTTTACTTGAATATATTCCAGCTATAAGACACATATGTTCAGTTACTGGAATATCCATTATGAATATCGACAGCAGCAATATGAACACAGATTATATTGCCAGAATATCCGAATGTATTAAAGATAACTATGATAATTATGATGGATTTGTAATAACTCATGGAACTGATACATGTGCTTATACTGCTGCAGCATTATCATACCAGCTTGTAAATCTATCCAAACCTGTTATTCTTACTGGCTCTCAATTACCAATTGATGCAGATGGTACAGATGCTATTGATAATCTCACGCATGCATTTATTTATTCATGTGAAGATATTTCTGGCGTATTTCTTGCATTTTGTAACAAATTAATATCTGGAAGGCATGCCAAGAAACTTAGAACAACAAGTTTTAATGCATTTGAAAGTATTAATTATCCTGTTATTGCAACAATACATGATAATAAAGTAGTCTATAATAAGGATATAGATATCTTTAAATGTAGTGGTGAATTTCATATTGAAACTGATATGTGCACTGACATAATGATTATTAATTTATTTCCAGGAATGGATTATAAAATATTTGATTACATTGAATCATCATGCAAAGGAGTTATCATTCAGGGATATGGCCTTGGCGGTATACCAGATAATATTACAGATTATATTCACAATCTGATTAGCAATGGTATATGTGTTGTTGTAACAACACAATGTCTGTATGAAGGAGTAAATCTTAATGTTTATGAGATTGGACATAATCTTGCCAGAGAAAATGTCATTAATGGAAAAGATATGACTATAGAAAATCTAACAATGAAGCTTATGTGGTCTCTAGCACATTTTAATAATATTGATAATATTAAGGATTTTATAGAAAAGGAGTTATATTAATATGCTTACTGAACAAAGACATGAAATAATTCTTAATCTTTTATCTGAAAAAAGAAGTATAACCGTTACTGAACTTAAGGAACTGCTTAACACATCAGAATCAACTATACGGCGTGATCTTAATACACTTGATGAACAGGGTAAATTAACTAAAGTATTTGGTGGAGCTGTAGAGAAGAATAATGGAGTCTCAACTACGGAATTATCTGTTTCTCAGAAAGCTACAGTCAATACTGAAGAAAAGAAGAAAATTGCCATGTACGCGGCAAAGCTTGTTTCACCTAATGATTTCATATATATAGATGCTGGAACAACCACAGAATATCTTATTGATTATCTTGAAGAGAAAACCGCAACTTATGTAACTAATGCTGTTACACATGCAAGAAAACTTGCAATTGCAGGCTTTAAAGTAATACTTATTGGCGGGGAACTTAAAGGAATAACTGAAGCTGTCGTTGGTAATCAGGCAATTATTACTATAGACAGAATGAATTTTAATAAAGGTTTCTTTGGAACTAACGGAATAACTGAAAAATCAGGCTTCACAACTCCTGATATTAATGAAGCACTTGTTAAAGAAACAGCATTTGCACATTGTCATTTCAAATATATTCTTACAGACAGTTCCAAATTCGGAGAAACAAGTGCAGTAACATTCGGAAGTATTAACGAAGCTACTATTATTACAGACAAAAAAATTGGCAGCTTTGCGAAGCTGCCAAATATAATAACAGTATAATTAAATCTAATATTACAGCACGCTGGCAATGATTTTACTTATAATAAAAACAAAGTTCCTGTCAGAATCATTCCAGCGGCTTTTATGATTAAATACATCATAGAAGAAATAATATTTTCTATATTTGAATTCAAACCATGCACTGATGAATGCCATTATATTACTGTCTGATAACTCATTATATAATTCCTTATGCCATGCCTCAACAGATGAAACAATACCTATTGACATAGAATTGTTCTTATTATATCTAGATAAGAATTCCTTATCATTAAGAATATTCGTCATATCCGGCATTCTCTTATATTCACCACAAGAATATATAAGCTCAGAATTATCATTATATATTCTCAGTCCATCAATCTCAAACTGTTCTATAATATTATTAGCAACATCATCAATTGCATCTTTTCCTCTGGATACAAGATCAAGGATCATATCAGATACCACGCCTGACATATATTCTGAATGTTCAGACAAATCAAGAATCTTATGAATATGCCTGTTATTATTCTCAAGTGAACCATGCTTGCTTTCATTATATATAATAAATCTGTTTCTTCCTTTTTCCTTTGCAAGATACAGGCATTTATCAGCTTTTCTGAAAAGTTCCTCATAATCAGTTCCATCTTTAGGAAACAGACTTACACCAACAGAAAGAGTAACTCCAAAATCTTCAATTCTGCTGTCAAATGCATATTGTAATTCCTTTCGCATGGTTGTAAGAAGAATTCTCAAAGCCTCTTCGTCTTTAATATTATTAGTGAATATATAGAATTCATCTCCACCAAATCTTCCAGCAATTCCCCGTCCGTTAAGATTAGCATTAATAATGCCTGCTATCTTACTTAATACTTCATCGCCAAAAAGATGACCATATGTATCATTAATGCTCTTGAAATTATCAACATCAAACATAATCATAAAGTGAATCTTATCATCCCTGGATGCAATTACCGATTTAGTATATTCCATGCATGCACGTTTATTAAGAAGTCCAGTGGCAGAATCAACAGCTTCACTTGTTGCATAATAAGGAATAACATCTGAAACACTTCCATCAACAGTCTCAAGATAACCTGCAACAACAGACTTTTTATTCGCTGAAAACAGGCTGTCACCATTCACTTTGAACTTATACAGTTCGTCGTTATGCTCGTCAAGCGGCAGATAAACCATACAGCTGAACATATTAGAACCATTCTTTAAATAATTATAAAATGTAGCAAACTCCTTACGCTCTGAATCAGACCTCAATATTCTTAACATTCTTTCCCTGAACTGTTCCAAAGTTCCCTTAATAGGTGCATTGCACTGATTTCCACGATATAGATATATGGTAAACATATCTGTGTAAGAATTGTAATCAAACAAATAATTTCTGTATGTAGAAAGTATTGTCCTGTACTTATTGACATTGTCCAAAGCCAAAAGATACCTGCTCTCAACTGCTGAAAGAAAATAACATCTGGCTTCAATTACATTCTCACCTGACAGAATCTTCCCATTATTAGAAATCACCATATCTGTCCAGTAATATTCACCAATTCCATTTCTTAACAGAATCAGCATTCTACAATTCTCACCTGGTTTAAGTGTCTCAAAAGCCATCTTAAAATCCTTAAGATTATCCTGATGAACAATATCAAGGAAATTAATGCCCACAAGTTTTTCTACGAAATGATAGAAATGTTCATCCGCATTAATAACTTCATAATTTCTTCTGATTAAAACATCACAATATGCAACACAATTCTCTTTTCCAAAATGATTCTCTGATATAATCATAGTTCACGTCTCCATCCTGATAAATTATTATCATTGTAACACGAATATGACGAATTATCTAGGGAAAAATATATTAACTTATGAAGATGACTGTTGCAATAATATTTTACAATAATTCGCTTAAAATATTGACATATCATCACTATACATATAAGGTTGTCCTTAAAGGGACAGCCTTATTTATTTTATCATAATGGCTATTACAATGAAAAGTACGGAAACAAGGTGATTATTATGAATACAGATATTAAACTTGTGGCTCTTGATTTAGACAGGACAACTCTTAATTCAGAAAGCCATCTGTCAGAAGTAAACAGACAGGCATTAATTGATGCCATAAGCAACGGAGTACATGTATGTATCGCAAGCGGACGTGCATTTGACACACTGCCTGAGGATGTCATATCAGTTCCCGGAATTGAATATGCAATAACAAGCAATGGTGCTGCCATCTACCGTATTGCTGGCAAAGAGTGCCTTAAATCCTATGTTCTTACACCAGAATCAGTAAAGACAATTCTTAAACTCACAGAGAATGATATTGTGACATATGAAGCATTTATAAAAGGACAGGCATTCGCTTCAACAGAATATACAGCCCACCCTGAAAAATACGGTGCTACAGAACACTCACTTGCCTATGTCAGGAAAACAAGAATTCTTAAAGACGACATTGTATCCTTCATACTTGAACACTGCCATGAATTAGACAGTATTGACATAGTAGTCGGCGACGAAGAATTAAAGAAAAACATAATGGACAGAATACGCAATGCAACTGACGAAGTGTACATAACAAGTTCTATCAGCCAGCTTCTTGAGATATCATATAAAGACGCAGGCAAGAAATCAGGTGTTAAGTTCTTAACAGAATACCTCGGTCTGTCCCGTGAAAATGTAGCGGCCTTCGGTGACGCAGACAACGACACAGACATGATAGAATACGCCGACGTAGGAATAGCAATGGAAAACGCCGCACCACACCTGAAACAAATAGCCGACCACGTAACGCTGCACCACGATAAAGACGGCGTAGCATACGCATTCCGCAACATACTTAATATATGTTAATCTTTGGCTTTGTCATTACTTTAATACACAACGATACCTGTCTGTGGCTGACACCCTCCGATATCCTCGCTTAGTTGGAGTAAATACCGCTATATACAAAAGGTGGTTGAAATGCGTCTGCAAAATGTGTAAAATATTATGAGATTTATTTAGCAATATAAGGAGATTAATAATGAACGAACAGGATTGTAAGAAATTAGCAGAGCTCTTATTCCCTGATGTGGATAAGACACCTGATTATTATGAGGAGAAATACCCATATAGAAAACTTCCTAATAAGGCAGAGGTAACAAGATTAGGTCCAAGCCCTACAGGCTTTATCCATCTTGGCAATCTCTACAGTGCTTTAGCTGATGAGAGAATTGCCCACAAGAATGGTGGTGTATTCTACTTAAGAATTGAAGATACTGATGCCAAAAGAACTGTTGAAGGTGCTGTTGACCTCGTTATCAATTCTTTAAGATATTTTGATATTGAATTTGATGAAGGTGCAGGCTTTCCGGATTCTGACCCGGTTAATGCATATGGACCATATTACCAGACACAGAGAGTTGATATCTATCATACATTTGCAAAGGAACTTGTACTTAAAGGACTTGCTTACCCTTGCTTCTGTACAGAGGAAGAACTTGAGGCTGTAAGATTACAGCAGGAGGCTGATAAGGTTCTTACCGGATATTATGGCAAATATGCTGTATGCCGTGACCTTTCTTTAGAGACTATCGAGGAAAATCTTAAGGCAGGAAAGCCTTATGTGCTTAGACTTCGTTCACAGGGAAGTCCTGAGAATGAAATCACATTTACAGACAGCATTAAGGGAGAGATTAAGCTTCCAGAGAATATCCATGATGTAGTTCTTCTTAAGAAAGATGGTATTCCAACATATCATTTTGCACACGCAATTGATGACCACTTTATGAGAACTACTACAGTTGTACGTGGCGGTGAATGGCTTGCTTCTGTTCCTATCCACTATGAATTATTCCATGTATTAGGCTTTAAGATGCCAAAATACGCACATACAGCACATCTTATGAAGTTTGATGAGGAAACAGGCGGAAAGAGAAAGCTTTCTAAGAGAAAAGATCCAGAGCTTTCACTTGATTACTATAGAAAAGATGGATATCATCCATACACAATGAAGGTTTATCTTCTTACACTTCTTAACTCTAACTTTGAGGAATGGCATGAAAAATTCCCTGACAAGGATATCAATGAATTCCCATTCTCTGTAGATAAGATGAGTGTTTCAGGTGCCTTATTTGATAAGGAAAAGCTTCATAATATCTGTAAGAATGAGCTTTCTAAGTTATCAGAGGATGATTTATATGAATTCCTTCACAACTGGGCATTAGAGAATGACCCAGAGATGGAAAAGGTATGGTTTGCTGACAAAGAGAAGTTACTTGCTATATTAAGACTTTACATGGGCGTTGGTGCCAAGAGAAGAAGAAAAGACTTCATGTATGCTAAACAGATATTTGAACTTATCAGCTTCTTCTTTGATGGCGAGTCTGGTGAAAGAGACGAGTTCAGATTAGCTGATGACGAGGTTAAGGCTATTCTTAATGATTACCTTGCAGCTTATGACCATAATGATGATAACAGCATGTGGTTTAACAAGCTTAAGGAAATAGCTGACAAGAACGGCTATGCTTCTGATATGAAGGCTTACAAGGCTAACCCTGAGAACTTCAAGGGTAATGTATCAGACGTTGCAGAGGTTGTAAGAATTGCTGTAACCGGCAGAGCTAATACACCTGATTTATGGACTATTGTTCATATCATGGGCGAAGAGCAGATGAAAGAGCGTATAAGCCGTTTCCTTTAATTAATACTAGTTTATAAGTCAACATAATAAGGAGGCTATGTAATATGTATGACCTTATGATAATCGGCAGCGGACCTGCGGGAATATCTGCTGCACTCACTGCTAAAGCAAGAAATCTTAACTTTATATGGTTTGGTTCAAGAGCACTAAGCACTAAGATAGAGAAAGCCGAGAAAATCATGAATTATCCGGGACTTCCTGCTGTTACAGGAAGTGAAATGCAGTCTGTGTTCTTAAAGCAGATTGACGACTGTGACATTACTATAACAGAGGCACAGGTTAACTCTATATATGACTGCGGCGGTTATTTTGCAGCCGGAGCTGATAATGAGATATATGAAGCCAAATCTGTCATAATGACTGTTGGTATGACAACAACAAGAGAGATTGAAGGCGAAGCAAGACTCCTTGGTTGTGGCGTAAGCTATTGTGCTACATGTGATGGAGCATTATATAAGAATAAGGATATTGCTGTTATATGTGCATCACCTAAATTCGAGGACGAAGTAACATTTTTAGCAGGACTTGCTAACCATATATACCTTTTCACACCATATAAGGAAACTGAGTTAAAATGTGACAATATAACGCACTATCACGGATTTCCTGCAAGTGTTGATGGAGATAAGAAGGTAGCTTCAGTAACTTTCAAGGGAGAAGCTATCCCTGTAAGCGGAGCTTTCTTCTTAAAGGATTCTATTAATCCGGGTGTATTATTATCAGGACTTGATATGGCTGGTGGACATATTATTGTTGACAGAACTCAGAAGACTAACATTGATGGTGTATATGCCGCAGGCGACTGTACAGGCAGACCTTATCAGTATGCCAAGGCTGTTGGTGAAGGTAATGTTGCTGTACACAGCGTACTTGAATATCTGAAAGAACATAAAGATAATTAGTTTAACAGGAGACGATTAATAATGGGCGAGATATGGGATATCTATGATGTCGATAAACAACTTACAGGCCGTACTATGAAACGTAATGACTGGAACATGAAAGATGGGGATTATCACCTGACTGTTCTTGGCATAATCAAAAGACCTGATAATACATTTTTAATAACACAGAGAGTCTTAACTAAAGCATGGGCACCGGGGCACTGGGAAGTCTCAGGCGGTGCATGCCAGGCTGGAGAGACATCTTTTCAGGCTGTCTGCCGTGAAGTATTAGAAGAAACCGGCGTTGATGTATCTCAGGCTGATGGTGGCTTTGAATTTTCTTACAGAAGAGATAATCCTGAAGAAAAGGATAATTATTTTGTTGATATCTATAAGTTTAACATGGATATTACAGAAGCAGATATACATTTACAGACAGAAGAAACTGCCGGTTTCAGATTTGCTACAGCAGACGAAATCAAAGCTATCGCTGACAGGGGAGAATTTCTTCATTACGACAGCATCAAGAAGGTTTTTGAATAATTAATTTAAAGACAGGGAGTTTTTACATGCTGAAATATCTTAAAAAATACTGGCTTTTTGCCATTCTAGCACCTTTATTCATGGTGGGCGAGGTTCTTGCGGACCTCGTTCAGCCTCGTTTAATGAGCACCATCGTGGATGAAGGTGTTTTAGGTTTATCTAATAACGATGTTGGTAATCTGAATCTTGTGCTTACCGAAGGACTTAAGATGATAATATTCGTAATTCTTGGCGGATTATCTGGTATCTTATGTGGTGTGTGTGCTAATATTGCATCACAGAATTTCGGTAATGATTTAAGAAAAGATATATTTAAAAATATTATGTCTTTCTCCTTCGAACAGACTGACAAATTCTCTACAGGTTCACTTATCACAAGAGTTACCAACGATATAACGCAGTTACAGAATTTTATTCAGATGAGCATGCGTGGCTTTATAAGGACATTTATGCTTTTTGCCGGCGGCATAATATGCATGTTATCCCTTAATCTAAGTTTTGGTGCAGTTATCGCATGTGCCCTGCCGCTTGTAATCATATGTGTTATATTTTTTCTTTCTAAAGCTAATCCACTTTTTTCAAAACTGCAGCAAAAGCTTGATAACGTTAATAATGTAATGCAGGAAAATGTATCAGGTTTCCGTGTTGTCAAAGCCTATGTTAAAGAAGATTATGAAAAAGAACGTTTTGGCAGCTCCAATGATGATCTTGTAAATACACAGCTTAATGTGCTGATGATTTTCTCATATATGCAGCCAATTATGAATATTATTCTCAACCTGTCTGTAGTTTCAGTTATCAAGGTTGGTGGTATTCAGGTTGCCAGCGGGTCTGTTACCCCCGGAAATGTTATGGCCGCAATTACATATGTCACACAGTCACTTAATGCAGTTATGCGAATGACTAATATGTTCCAGACCGCTTCAAGAGGTATTGCTTCAGGCAGACGAATTAATGAGGTACTTGCCTGTGAGCCTTCTATCAAAGACGGTTCATTTAACGGAAAATCTTCTGTTAAGGGTAAGATTGAATTTAAAAATGTAACATTTGCATATCCATTAACTGGCGATAAGAAGATTCTTGATAATATTAATCTTGTTATCAATCCCGGCGAAACTATCGGTATTCTCGGCGAAACCGGCTGTGGTAAAACAAGCCTTATTAACCTGATTCCAAGATTCTATGATGTAACCGGAGGAAGCGTGCTTGTTGATGATATTGATGTCAGGGAATATAACCTTAAGAATCTGCGTGAGCGTATATCTGTTGCTCTCCAGAAAAGTGAAATATTCCAAAGCACTATTAAAGAGAACATCCAGTGGGGCCGTGAAAACGCAACTGATACCGATATTGCAAATGCAGCTTCTATCGCACAGGCTATGGAATTTATCAGTACTTCAACAGACGGATTTGATACTCTTGTGACACAGCAGGGAACCAGTCTTTCCGGAGGTCAGAAACAGAGAGTTGCCATAAGCCGTACAATCCTTAAACAATCTGAGATTATTATATTTGATGATGCAACCAGTGCACTTGATTTAAAGACGGAAGCCAGCCTGTATTCAATGCTTAAAAATGCATATCCGGACACTACCAAAATTATTATTGCACAGAGAATTGCCTCTGTTAAAGATGCAGACAGAATTGTAATTCTTGATGACGGACATATAAGTGCTGTCGGCACTCATGACGAACTGCTCAAAAACAGTGCTATATATCAGGATATATATAATTCGCAGTTGAATAAGAAATAACAAGGAGATAGAAATATTATGGCTGAGGATAAGAATACTTCACAGGTAAATATGAGAATTCCCGGCATGAAGGGAGGACCCAGAAACAGAGGTGCCGTTGTTGAAAAGCCTGTCAATGGTAAAGAAACATTTATGCGCCTTATGCAGTATTTTGCTAAAGAAATACCTGTAATTACTGCTCTTTTTATTGCCGTAGTTGTAATGGTTGTATGCTCTGTCTATGCTCCAAAGCTTCAGAGTCAGGCAATTGATTATATTTCTTTAAGAAAATTTAATAATTTAAATCATATACTTATCTTCATGTTAGTGGTATACATAATATACAGTATATGCACATTTATACAGACAAGATTAAGTGCCATACTAAGTCAGAGAATTGTTAAGCACATGAGACAGGATCTTTTTAATAAGATTGTAGGTATGTCAGTTAAGTATCTTGACCAGCATTCACATGGCGACATTATGAGCCGTATGACTAATGATGTTGAGAATATCTCTAACACTGTATCACAATCTATGAGTTCGTTATTCTCAGGTGTTCTTACTATTATTGGAACTGTCATTATGATGGTGGTTTTGTCTCCGCAGCTTGCATTATGTTCCTGCACAACAGTGATTCTTACTATATTTGCAACTAAGAATTTATCTAAAGCCATGAGAAAATTCTATTCCAGACGACAGGTTCTTTTAGGACAGCTTAATGGTACTGTTGAGGAGATGGTCACTGGTATCAAGACTGTTACAGCATTTGACAGACAGGAAAATGTATGTAATGTTTTTAACAAAACTTCCGATGAACTGACTAAGGTTGGTATTAAAGCCGAGATTCTTGGTGGTTCTATGGGACCTGTTATGAATGTCATTAACAATACCGGCTTCGTCATTATTGCAGGAGCTGGAGGATATTTTGCTATTAAAGGTTATGTATCCATCGGTATAATATCAGCATTTATCGTATATGCCAAGCAGTTTGGCAGACCTATTGACGAGCTTGCCAATATATGGGGGCAGATTCAGACTGCCATAGCCGGAGCTGAACGAGTATTTGCTGTTCTTGATGAACCTTCCGAGGACAAATCAGGTGAATTTACAATGGATAATTCTACCGGCAACATTGAATTTAACCATGTTGATTTCTCTTATATACCGGGGAAACAGGTATTACATGATTTCAACCTTAAGGTTAAAGCAGGACAGAAGGTTGCACTTGTAGGAAGCACTGGAAGCGGTAAGACTACCGTTGTCAATCTTCTTATGAGATTCTACGATATTGACAATGGCAGTATAACTATTGACGGAGTTAATATTAAAGATATAGGCTGTGAGAATCTCAGAAAGAATACTGCCATTGTATTACAGGATACTGTTCTTTTTGCTGATACTGTAAAGAATAATCTTTTATATTCAAGACAGGATGCAACAGATACTGAAATAATTGCTGCTGCGAAGAAGGCTAACTGCCATAATATGATTATGCATCTTCCTGGCGGATATGATTCTATGCTTGCCAAAGACGGACAGAATCTGTCACAGGGACAACGCCAGTTACTATCAATTGCAAGAGCATTTGTTGCCAGTCCTAAGATTCTTATACTTGATGAAGCAACATCAAGTGTTGATACACGAACAGAAAAAAGGATTCAGGATGCAATGACTAATCTTATGAAGAACAGAACAAGCCTTATTATTGCACACCGATTGTCAACTATTCAGGACGCTGATGTCATAGTTGTTATGGATAATGGAAGAGTTGTCGAGACAGGTAATCATGAAACTCTACTTGCTGCTAAAAGCAGATATTATGAGCTGTATATGACACAATTTGCCGGAAAGGCAATCTGATTATTAAGACAAGGAGATAAGGAAAATTATGGATAATCACAAGCATATGCGAACCGAAAAGAAAACAGCCGTAAAAAACAGTTTTGGGCGGCTTCTGGCTACAGGTATATTTGTACTTATCCAGGTTGCATGGCTGGCTTATCTTTTATTATATTTTTACAGGGACTATGCATGGATTTCTTTAATAAGCACATTTATAGCAGTTGTTCTTGCACTTAAGATATACGGAACATCTACTAATTCAGCCATGAAAATGCCATGGATAATTGTTATTCTTGCATTTCCTATACTTGGTATACTTATTTATCTGCTTTTTGGACGTTCCATAGTTACCAGAACTGTAAAGATAAGATTTAATTCAATAGAAGAATCCTATAAAAAATCTCTTTCGCAGGATGAAAACATTCTTAAAGAGGTTAAAGATAAGGATATCTATATATACAACCAGTTCCATTATCTGAGTAATCATGAAGGATACCCTGTATATAAGAATACAGATATTGAATTCTATTCTATAGGTGAGGAAGGCCTTGAAGCACAGCTTACAGAACTTGAAAAAGCTGAGAAGTTTATATTTATGGAATATCATGCTATTGAGGAAGCTTCAAGCTTTGACAGAATTAAAGATGTACTTATAAGAAA
>OLHA01001242.1_pt1 | contig 14062 bp, 8 predicted proteins | sample 1605961 | NCBI WGS metagenome assembly OLHA01 (sample SAMN03283288) | human gut metagenome | biome: human-associated habitat; material: feces | host: Homo sapiens | place: Peru | collected 2012
ATATTTTTAGAGGTTTGAATTTTTTCAAGCGTTGCCGCACCGACAAAGATAAACGCAACCTTTACAAATTCCGACGGTTGGAGAGTGAATGAGCCAATACCTATCCAGTTTCTTGCCCCGTATTTCTCCGTACCGAATACAAGGTTGATTGCAAGCAAAATTAATCCTGCGATTGCAACGGGCAGTCTCAATTTCATACACAAATCAACGTCGCCTAAAACAAATGTGAAAACAGTATAAGCAACAACGCTGACCGCCAAAATTATTAACTGCTTAAAGCAAGCTTTCGGGTTGACCGAGCCTATAACCGTAAGTCCGACACCGGAAAGAAAAAATGCAATAAATTCAAGTTCAAAATTTCTTCTGTGAACAATTATATATAAAAGCGACACATAAACCCATTCAAGCGCAATGAGCACAATATTTGCAAGCATTGCTTTTGTTGAAAAATCATTATGGGCGCTTGCCGCCTCGAAGCCTGTAATAAGTTGAAAAATGCTCAAAACAAACAGCATTGCAAAATTATTAATAGGCTTGATATGCGGTATTTTTTTAGCCTTATTTGCCATTCGTGTTTCTCCTTAATTATTTTTCATAAAATACAAAAACTCTGTCACCGAAGGTGATTGTGTCCTCGTCAAAAATGAGCTGCGGCTGAGTAATAAATCTGCCGTTTAGCTTCGTTCCGTTGTGGCTGTTTAAATCTGAAAGTGCCCAGCCACGAGATGTTAAATGTATTCTTGCGTGCTCACTGCTGATTGTGTCAAGATTGATTTGTATGTCTGAATTTTGACCCCTGCCGATAAGCACGTCTTTTTTTCTTAAATAAATAGGTCTGTGCGTTTTTACGTCTACCAAAACCGCATAAGCAACATTGCCTGTATTTTGTTTCAATTCGCTCGCCTCATTTCTCATTTGAGTTTTTGAACTTGCCGAAACAGCCTCGGCACATAAAAATTTCAAAGGGATTGAACCTATTGTGATAATATCGCCGTCCTCAATAACGGCACTTCCGTGAACACTTCTGTCATTTAATTTAATGCCTGTTTTGGAAAAAGTGTCCGTTATAACCCATTCTTTTCTCTTTTTTGCAATAACTGCGTGAAAACGTGATACATTCGGCATGGGCAAAACAATATCGTTTGATTTACTTTTTCCTATTGATGTTTCCCATCTGTCAATGTCAATTATAGAACCGTTGTTTTGGTCAACAAGCTGAGCAAGCTTGTGAAGCCTCGGTCTGTTTCTGAATAAAGATATTATGCAGGTGAATAGTATAATTACAGCCAAAACAGGAAGCACATATCTAAGTACACCTGTCAAAAATGATAAAGCCGTTTCCAATCCGTTCACTCCTTAATTATATATTTTAAAATTATGTATTTAATAATTATAACAATTATGTATTGTTCAGTCAAATATTTTAAAGAATTTTAATAATTTTATTACATTGCAAATGCTGCCTTGCATTGTTTTGCACGATATTTGGTTAAAAAAGGCGAATGTTAAGTTCAGTTGACAAAATTCCACGTAAAAAATATAGATTACTTTGTGCTTTTATGTTATATTTAACTCAGAGGTGATAGATATGTCTCTTGGACAAAGACTTTATGATTTAAGAAAAACGACAGGTCTTTCTCAGGAAAAGGCGGCGGAGCAGCTTGGCGTAACAAGGCAGACCGTGTCAAAATGGGAAACTGACCAAACAACTCCGGATTTTGATAAAATAATTCCTATTTGCAAGCTTTATAGTGTTACTACCGCTGAGCTTTTCGGCGAAGAAAAAGAGAACGATTACAGCTATAATATAGATTCAAATACAGAGCAAACCGACGGCGATTCTTTCAGCGAGGCTGAAAAGTTTAAAATCAGGCATAAATATAAAATCAGATTTGCCGTGCTTTTAAGTATAGGAATATGCTTATATATTTTATCTGTTACTCCTTTTGTAGTTTTAAAAAATGAAAAGCTGAGCATTGTTTTGTTTTTTGTTATGATTGCTGTTGCAACAATGCTTATAGTTTTCGGTGCGATTGCAAAGCCGAAATTTGAGGATGAAAAGAAATCGGACACTCCGGGAAGCAACTTGTATAAACGGATTTGCAGTATTATGTCGGGTGTTGTACTTGTTATTTATCTTCTTTTAAGTTTTCTTACAGGCGCTTGGTATATCACTTGGGTGCTTTGGATTGTTTATGCGATTGCGTGCCAAATTACAAAGCTTGTTTTTTCGTTGAAAGGAATTGAGATTGATGAATAAAAGTAAAAAAATCATAATTGCATTAATTGCCGTTTTAACCGCTGTTGCACTTTTTTTGCTTGGGGTTATGTCGCTTTTTATAGCCGGCGGTGATAAACTTGAAGATATGCTCGACAAAAGGGAAGACGATTTAAAAACAGTAGTTTTTCAGAAAGAGTATAGTATAAATGATTTTCAAAAAATGAAAATTGACTGCGGCTGTGCAGATGTGACGTTTAAGCCAAGCCAAAACGGAAATGTCGGCGTTACTGTTTTCGGCGCAAACGATAATAAGTTTTCGGGAGAAATTAAGGATGAAACGCTTGAGCTTAACGAAATCTACGGCAAAGCAACGTTTCGTTGGGCAAGGGCGATAAAATTTAAAGGCCTTCATATTGTTGTTAAAATTCCGCAAGGCTTTGATTTCCCGGTTGATATTAATGTTGATTACGGCGATATTGATTTTGAAACTGAATATAATTCTTTGCTTAATGTTCAAATTAGAACGGGCGATTTTGAAGCAATAAGTCTTGGCGGAAAATTTGATATCTCTACGAATACAGGTGATATTTCAATCAAAAACGCAAAACCTTTTGAAAATTCATCTTTGAAAACCGATACGGGCGATATCGAAGTTGATAATGTTTTAAACACAAAAATTATCAGCGAGGCGGACACAGGCAACGAGGATGTAAACGGCAGTGATGATTCATCAGGCGTTACGCTTACGGTAACGACCGATACAGGAGATATTGAAGTTAACGATAATTAAAAGAAGCCCTTTTTCGATATGAAAAGGGGCTTTTTGGGGCGCACTACATAAAAAATAATTGCTCAAAAAATAAAGAAACAGCGAAATACTGCGTTAAAATTATAGCGCAGGCGGCAAGCCTTCACTATAATTTATGCCTTGTCTTTCATCTGTTTCTTTTATTTTTGAGTGCGAAGCAGTTTAAACAAACTGATTTTGTTCAGTGTGCATTAATAAAATCCTGTTAATACTTGCGTATTAGCAGGATTTTTTAATAGTGCAATGGGCAAAACTCAGAAAGTTTAAACCACATTCTTCTTTATGCAGTACGCCCCTTTTTTCTTTATTTTATTACCTTATATCCTGCATCGGTAACAGCTTTTTCAAGAACGGTTAAATCAACGTCCTTATCAAGCATAACTTCTGCCTCGCATTTTTCGTGGCTTGCGCTTGCTTCTTTAACACCGTCGATTGCCTCAAGTGCTTTTTTTACAGCAGCCTCGCAATGAGGGCACATCATTCCCTCAATCTTAATAGTTTTTGTCATAATTTTTTCCTCCTTATTTTGAGCGGTGATATTAAGCTTAATATCAACCGGCTTTTTCTTTTTATCACGCTTTGGCGAATGAACTTTTACGAGATTAAGCCTGAGCGCATTAGTAACAACACAAAAGCTTGAAAGGCTCATTGCCGCCGCACCGAACATAGGATTAAGAGTCCAGCCAAATATCGGAATCCACACACCTGCTGCAAGTGGAATACCGATAATATTATAAATAAATGCCCAGAAAAGATTTTCGTGGATATTGGTAAGTGTTTTTCTGCTTAGCCTGATTGCACCCGACACGTCGGTAAGCTTACTGTTCATAAGCACAACGTCTGCCGCATCTACCGCAACGTCGGTACCTGCACCGATTGCGATACCCACATCGGCACGTGTAAGCGCCGGTGCGTCGTTTATTCCGTCGCCAACCATTGCTACCTTGCCGTAGGTCATAAGTTCTTTAATAACGCTTTCCTTGCCGTCAGGGAGCACGTCGGAGATAACGGTATCAACACCGACCTGCTTACCGATAGCCTTTGCGGTTTTTTCGTTATCGCCCGTCAGCATAACAACACGAATACCCATATTTTGAAGTTCTTTAATAGCCTTAGGACTTTCCTCTTTAATAACGTCGGCAACTGCAATTATACCGAGAAGCTTATTATCCCCCATAAACAAAAGCGGCGTTTTGCCGTTTTGAGCAAGTTCTTCTGCCTTATTTTTGATATTATCATCAACTGAAATTTTACTTGAAATGAATTTCATACTTCCGCCTACAACAGTTTTGCCGTCAACATTTGCCGACAAGCCGTTACCTGCAAGCGCCTTAAAAGAAGTTGTATCAAAACACTTAACATTTTTTTGCTCGGCATATTCACAAACAGCCTTTGCAAGCGGATGCTCGCTCTTTTTTTCTATAGAATAAGCAAGCGACAAAAATTCGTTTTCGCCCACAAATGCAATAACATCCGTAACCTTAGGCTCGCCTTTGGTGATTGTGCCCGTTTTATCAAGAGCAACAATTTGCACTCTGCCTGTTTCCTCAAGCGAAGCCGCAGTTTTGAAAAGAATACCCGACTTGGCTGCCTTACCGTTACCGACCATAACCGCAACAGGGGTTGCAAGTCCGAGAGCACACGGGCAGCTTATTACAAGAACGGAAATACTACGTGCAAGCGCATAGCCGAAGCTTTGACCTACAAAAAGCCAAACGCAAAGTGCAACAAGCGCAACACCTATTACACAAGGCACGAACACTCCCGATACCTTATCTGCAATCTTTGCAATCGGCGCTTTTGTGGCGGCAGCGTCACTCACCATTTTAATAATTTGCGAAAGTGTTGTATCCTCGCCGACAGCAGTTGCACGGCACTTGATATAGCCCGACTGATTAATAGTTGCACCCGATACCTTATCGCCGACAGCCTTATCAACAGGAATACTCTCACCTGTAAGTGCAGACTCGTCAACAGCCGTTTCTCCCTCAATAATTACTGCGTCAACAGGAACACTTTCGCCGGGTTTTACAACAAAAATATCATTAGTCTTAACGTCAGCCACCGCAACAACAATTTCCTTACCGTCTTTGATAAGAGTTGCATTCTTCGGCGCTAAATTCATAAGAGATTTGAGCGCATCTGTCGTTTTGCCCTTTGAATATGCTTCAAGCATTTTGCCCACGGTAATAAGAGTTAATATCATTGCCGCCGATTCAAAATAAAACTCATGCATAAGGCTCATCACTTTTTCGCTGTCGCCTGCAAGCTGAGCAGAAGTCATAAGAAAAAGAATAACCGTGCTATAGCCAAACGAAGCGGCAGAGCCAAGCGCAACTAGTGTATCCATATTAGGGCTTTTATGAATTATACCTTTAAAACCGTTTATGAAGAATTTTTGGTTAATAACCATAACAATTACTGCAAGCAAAAGCTGAGCCAATCCCATTGCGATATGATTATTTTCCATAAATGACGGCAGTTTCCAGCCCCACATCGTATGCCCCATTGAAATATACATAAGCGGGATAAGGAATATTACCGACCAAATAAGTCTGTTTCTTATTTTGGGCGTTTCGGTGTCCTTAAGTTCATCACTCGATACACTCTCTGTTTTTTTGTCGTTGCCCTTAACGCTTGCTCCGTAGCCTGCCTTTTCAACAGCGGCAACTATTGCTTCACTGCTTGCCGTTCCCTCAACACCCATTGAATTGGTAAGCAGGCTCACGGCACAACTTGTTACACCGTCAACAGCATTAACCGCCTTTTCAACCCTTGCACTGCAAGCGGCACAGCTCATACCCGTTACATTATATTGCGTCAAAAAATCACCTCAAAACTATTTCATTAATTTTTGAAGAGTTTTTAAAAGGTCATCAACCGTTTCGGTTTTGCCTGCCTTAATATCATCTGTAACGCAAGTCTTTATATGCGTTGAAAGAAGCTCTTTATTAAATGAATTAAGCGCCGCATTAGCCGCCGCAACCTGAGTAATGATATCAGTGCAATACGCATCTTCCTCAAGCATACGCTTAATTCCTCTTATTTGCCCCTCAATTCTGTTAAGGCGATTTATAAGTGCCTTTTGCTCTTCATCTGTTCTGTGCTTCGTTTTACCGTGACAACAGCAACAGCCTTTATTATTATCATTAGTTTCCATTAAATCACTCCTTATACCCTCACGGGGTATCTTAATTATATACCCATATAGGGTATTTGTCAAGAAAAAGGTATAAAAAAATAAAGGCGACCGATGGTCGCCCCTACAAAAAATATTATTAGTTCTGTTTTCTGACTATATCATACTCCGAACCGCTCGGTCTAAAATACCTGCACGTCTTGTTTTGCTCCTCGCAAAAGCGGACATATTCGTCCTCGTCAAGCACAAGCGAGCAAAAACATTCGTCCGTTTCCTCGTCATATTCATTATACCAGCATTTTTCGCATAACAAATCCATAATTATCCCTCTTTCGCATATTCCAAAACAATAAATGAAGCCGTCAGCCTAATGCTTTTCACCCTGTCAAGCTTTTCCTTGTCGCTTTCGCTTGTTCTGTAAAAATACGGCGTCATAGAAAACAGCGTTTTTAAATCATACCTTGAGATATCAAATGTGTTTGAAATTTTATTTTTTGATTTCAAAGTAAAAAGCGAGGTTTCAGGCGCTTTTTCATCATTAAGATACGGTGTATCATAAAGAATATTTTTAAGCTCAATCAAATGATTATCACCGGGAATAACGCTTAAAAGCCTGCCGCCGGGCTTAATTACACGGTAAAATTCCTTTTCATTAAACGGTGCAAAAAGATGCATAGCCGTGTCAATCGAATTATCGCAAACGGGAATATGGGCAAGATTTGCCACAAAATAATTATGCTCTTTGCGAGAGGTTGCGGCAAGGCGCACCATTTCCTTGCTGATATCAAAGCCGTAAAGCTCGCCGGAATATTCGTCATAATATCCCTCACCGCAGCAGATATCGAGCACGGTGCCGTTCAATTTTGAATTGACATAATCACGTAAAAAGGAATAATATCCCTTTTGCAAAAATTCTCGTCTTGCGTGAGCCGACTCCCTGCTGTCATCCTTTTTGTCTCCGCTTTTAGACGTCAGCAAAAGATTAACATACCCCTGCTTTGCAAAATCGAATGAGTGATTATTGTCACATTTAAGCGTTTTGCCGAAAATATTTAATTTTTCACCGCAAACAGGGCAAGTTAAAATATTCATAAAACTACCTATCAAAATGGGCGACACAACGGTCGCCCCTACGTATAAATTTATCTATTAATGATGGAAAAGGCGGATACCTGTCATTGCCATTGCCATACCGAAACCGTCGCAACATTCGATAACAGCGCCATCACGAACAGAGCCACCCGGCTGAGCAATATACTTAACACCGGAACGAGCCGCACGTTCAATATTATCCTCAAACGGGAAGAAAGCGTCAGAGCCGAGAGCAACATTTGTCATCTTCTCGTGCCAAGCTTTCTTTTCCTGGGCAGTGAAAGGCTCAGGGCAAGTAGTAAAATATCTCTGCCATACTCCGTCTTTGAGCAAATCCTCATATTCATCTGAAATATAAAGGTCAATAGCATTATCAGCCTCGCACTTGCGAAGACCGTCAATAAACGGAAGATTGAGCACCTTTTCATTATGGCGAAGCCAAAGATTGTCAGCTTTATTGCCTGCAAGGCGGGTGCAATGGATACGGCTTTGTTGGCCTGCGCCTACACCGATAGTCTGTCCGCCCGAAGCGTAGCAAACCGAATTTGACTGAGTATATTTAAGTGTTATAAGCGAAATTATAAGGTCGCGGCGGGCGCTTTCGGGTATATTTTTGTTTTCTTCAAGATAGTACCAAAAAAAACCGCGGCGAATTCGTACATTATAACACGGGAAACGCGGCATTATATCCGACAACGCCTGTTTCAGAATATCCGGTTCAACTTTTTCTTTAAGCTCAAAGCAAACGCGAAAGCTGTTTGACCATGTGTTGGAATTCTGTCCGGGAAAGATTTTTGCCGCATTATCAAGCGTGAACCAAAACTTCTTTTTATCTCCGTTAATATCCGCCATAAAAACCACCGGTAAAAAAATATAGTTTGATTATACATTTTTACAAAAGGAATTTCAACTGTTTTTATAATTATTACATTGAACGTTTTATTTTTGTTTAAAAGTCATACACGCAAAAAAGAAGTGTTGTCTACCTTTTGACAATTCATAACAAAAACCGGGAACAGTCGCATCCGCATCTATACGGAATCAACCGTTCCCGGGCGCCGCCTTAACGTTTTAAATCACGTTGCGGCAAAATCGGAAGAAAAATGATGGAAAACACTTAGCATTTACCAGTGCGTGTCGCCGCACGTACAAACCTTGTTGACACGGAATATTTTGTAGAAGAAGCGCAGTATTTTCCAGAAGAACTTGGATATAGCCGACGACTTATGACAAAGGCAGTTGCATTTATGCGATTCAAGTTCCTTTCCGCACCAATCGCAGAAGCCGTCGTTATCCGTATCTCTGTGATCGACCGTCGCAAGCACATCCGTTCCGAGAAGCGTGCCGCAGTTGACGCAGCGTTGTTCGGCAGAACCCTGTTCTGAACACGTCGGTGCTTTTACGGTAATCCACTCGCCCGGCGTATGATCCTTTGCGGGAATGGGCGCACTGTCGAGAATTTTTTCGCAAACCGTGCAGCGAACGGTTTTCAATCCCTTTTCGGTGCACGTAGGCTCTTTCACCGTCATCCACTCTCCGCGGCTGTGGTCGTCGGAAAGAGGAATATCTCTTGTGTCGAGAACGGTGCTGCAGTGTTTGCAAAGACGCTGTTCAACGCCATTTTCTTTGCATGTAGCCGCTTTTACCGTTATCCATTCGCCCGGCAGATGTCCGCGCGCCGGAATTGTAATGCTTTCAAGAACTGTGCCGCAGTTCGCGCAGCGAATCTCCGCAAGACCGCTTTCGGTGCATGTTGCTTCGACAACGGTCACCTTTTCACCCGGAGTGTGCGACAGAATGGGAATTGCTTTTGTTGAAACAGAGGTACCGCAGGTTGTACACCGGCGTTCCGCACGTCCTGCCTCTGTACATGTAGCCGCTTTTACCGTTACCCAATCGCCGGGAATATGCTCACCGGCGGGGATGTCCTTCTGAGACAACAGTGCATGACAGTCAAGGCAATATGTTCCGAGTGTTCCTTTTTCAAGACATGTTGCCTGTTTAATAACAGCCATATATGTCCTGCCTGTGTGCTTATCGTTTTTTTCGATTGACTTTGATTCCGTGGAATCGCATACCGAGCATGTTCGCCTGCTCACGCCATCCGCTGCGCATGTAGCTTCTTTTGTAACTGTCCACTCGCCGAAGGTATGCTTACCTGTGCACGGAATTTCCGTATAAGAAAGCCGTTTACGGCAAACGGTACAGCCGACCGTAATACATCCGGAGGTTACACAAGTCGCAGCAACTGTTACGGCTTCACCTGCTGTGTGAGAAGCAAGCTCCGAAAGATATTTGTTGACAAATACACCGCAGCGCGTGCATCTGTAGCGTTCAAAACCGTATTCAATGCATGTGGACAGAGTCGTTGAAACGTATTTAAGGTCGTGACCGAGCGCGGGAGCTGTTTCGGTTTGATTAAGAACAGTATTGCATACCGTGCAATATTCAATTGCCATTTCCGCATCAACACAATTTGCGCTTGTTGTTTTCTCAGCCTTAACATGTTCGAGTTTATCGGTGTATTCGCTGTATCCGTCACCGCATACGCATGAATAAACTTTAAGACCCTTGCTGAAGCATGTTGCAGCGCGTGTATAAGTGAGCGTGTAGTTGTGTGAATGAGAAGCAATGCTTTCGTAATGTGCAGTCAAAACCGCATTTCCCGTTACCTTGTAACCGAACGATATATTATCGGAAACTTTTTTTGCACCTTCAAACCAGCCTGTGAACGCTTTTCCGGCAATCATCTCCGCTTCAATAACGGCAAATGAACCGTAAGCATATTCACCCGCGCCCTTAAGGGAGGCGCCGTCCTCCGTGCTTTCGAGTGTGACGGTGTATGTGCGCGGAGTATACTGCGCATATACATCGGTAGAAACTGAAACATTTTTATAGTCACCGAGCCACCCTGCAAAATCATGTCCGACAACGTCAGGAGCACCGGGAGCAGCCGCATCAGTGCCTTTATCAATGTACTGTGCACTTAAGAGTTCGTTGTTGAAACCGAAGAATCTGACAAGAATCTTGTTTGAGAGTTCAACCGAATTGCCGAGAGCATAGAGAATAAGATCGTCATAACCCTTCGGCGAGAACTGTGCATAGTCACGGTATACTGCGGAATATTCCCACGTAAGGCCGGAGGCAAGAACCGTGCCAGATCCGTAGGCATATTCAATAAGCGTTGCATTGCCCTCGGAATCGGTGAATATCACATTTGTTCCGTCGACGAACGAAGCGGGATCGAAATATGTATGGCTGCAATAGGTTGAATGCAAATCGGAATCGGTAAGCGGTATTCCGTTTGACAGTTCAGCTGTTACAACGGGATGTTTTGCATCGGCAATTTTATTGTAATAATCAAGCTTAAACAGCTTGGATACACCGCCGGGGAGCTTAAAGCTGATGTTTCCGCCTTTCCAGCCGTTGTCGCACGCACCGAAGATAACAACGCCCCCGCCGTAAACATAGCTGTCGAGCGCAGATTTGACCGTTTCAAGACGGCGGTATGAAGCGCTTGACTGGTCATTTGCGATGAGAATTGCAGAGTAACCCGAAAAATCGGTTTTCGAGAGCGAATTGGTGCTGCTCTTGTCATAGAACGTTATCGCGCCGTCCTCAATAAGACTGTTGAGCACCTTTTCATTGGTGGACGTCGACCACGGAAGCGTGTCTTCCACAAGCAGAACGCCAAAGTCACCCGAGCAAACATATCCGCAAATGCACTTTCTGCCCGTATGGTTTTCGACACAGCTGTAATCGCAGCGCGAACATGTAACCGTGTGCGTTTTTTCATCGCCGTTGTCGGTGTAAATAAAGTCATGTCCGAGCGCGTCGACATATTCATAAGTGGTCTTTCCGCATTCTGTGCAGTACCACTCATACACGCCGCGCTCCGTGCAGGTCGCGTCTGTGAAAGACATGAGCGTAAGTTCGTTATGCTTGCGGTAGCCGTCCTCTTCATCATAATAGTATTCGCATCCGTCACGCATACACGAATAACGCACCTTTTTGTATGTACATTCGCCGGAGCCAACAACAATGCCGCCGTCCATATCATGACCGAGAGCCGTGCCGGAATAATCCACTCTCGACATCAGACCGCATCTTGCGCATGTTGATTCACTGTAGGCATCCTGTGTGCATGAAGCTTCATGATATTTTGCACCCTCGGCATCAAAAAGATGTCCGAGTGCTTTCGGAAATTCCTCATAGGAATCACCGCAGCGTGTGCATGTGTAAATAAGGTGACCGTCTTCCGTACATGTCGCCTCGTCGCCTGCAACGGTATAATTGTGTCCGAGCGGCTTGATTGCGCGTGTTTCCTCATAGACCTTGCATTTGACGCAGACTCTGAACTCAACACCCGCTGTTGTGCATGTTGCGGGTGTGCGTACCTGCCATTCCGCGCCGGGGATGACAACGACAACGGGAAGTACCTTTATGATAGACTTAACAAGTGTTGTGATATCGAGCGAACTTGCAGCCGAATAAGCCTTGCCGCCCGTAGCCTCCGCAATCTTTTTGAAGCACGAGAGCGCGGAGGAGCCTGTTGCTATGCCGAACACTGCAACGGGTGACGAAAAATGAGTTTTCAAAAACTCCGCCGTCGACGCCGCAGTGTAGCCTGTGTACGGTTCGGGATCAAGTGCTCCGGCATCGCCCATCACTATTGCCGCTTTGCCCGCATCCTCGCGCCATGACAATGCTTTAAGACCGTCAACAAGCGCAGAATAAACGGTTTCGGGTGCGTCACCGCCGTAGCCGAGCGAAAGAGCCGAAACAGCAGAGCGTATGCGTGCGGTGTCGTTGGTGAAATCAAGGCACACATTATATGCATAGTCGTATTGTGAACCTGTGCGCGAAGCAAAATCACGGTAGTCGACAAGAGCAACTCTGTAGTCTATGCCGTTTGCTTGAAGCGTATTGAGATATGTGTTGATATCCTTCTTAACTCTGTCTATATCGTCACCCATCGAGCCGGTGGTGTCTACAACAAAGGCGATATCGATGCTGCTTCTCACAACAACTTCTCCGTCCTTGATTATCGTAACGGGACCGAATTCGTGTTCGCATTCACTCGGATCTCTCTTTGGGATTGTTTCTCTTTCGAGTTCGATTTTGCAGAGTGTGCACTCCTTATGCCTTTCTCCCTCCTCGGTGAATGTTGCTTCCCTGTCAATTATCCAATCGCTTGCATTGTGACCGAGAGGTAGACCGTACTTAAATGTGTCGCCGCCGGCTTTTCCGCAGACTGAACATGCATGGAAATATACGGCAGGCACGGTGCATGTCGCGGCACTGCAAATATATTCCGCGCTTATCTTAACCGCTGTAAAGAAGTGACCTGAGGGATTCACAAATGTGTCCGTAACGCTGTAGTCGCACTTTTTGCACGTGTGAACGGTATAACCCTTTTCGGTGCAGGTGGGGTTGACAACGGTATCGGCAAATTCATGCCGGCACACGGGCGGGAGGGTGCTTGAGGCGGTGCTCAGGATCATTGCGGGGCGGATGCCGCCGTAGGAATATGCGGCATATCTGTTGGAAACGCTGCCGGTTGCACCGATGCAGCAGTTATAGTTTGCGCTGCTGCCTGCCGTGCGAAGACGCCAAATAGAATTTCCGTCTGCCGCGCTGACATAGATGCCCTGCGCCTTTGCATAATCCGTGCCCAAAGCCGCCGCATCGGCGGTGGTTGCAAAGCCGTAATCGGCATTCTTTGTATCGCTATAGCTTAAAATCCACAGTTTGTCGACAGTTGATGCACTGTCAAATTGCGAGTACGTGGTTGAAAACGCCTTGTTTTCAATTTCGGCTGCAATAATGTCTCCCTGCTGCGCCGCCGTGAAAGCGGTGCCGAAGAACTCGCCGTTGAGCCACGCGCGAATATCGCTGTGCTCATAGTTGTTCGCATAAACCGTTTTGCCGTCTACGGTGCGTTCGGTATGCGTGTTGTAGAAGTCCTGCGAATCGAGGAGATATTTTGCCATAACGGTAACTGTTTTGTTTGAACCGTTAACGGCAAGGACGCGCCATGTGACAGGCTCGAATTTAAACCAGTAAGCCATGTTAACCACGTAGCCGTTGTTGTCCTGATAAGAATTCGCTTCGCTCGATGCACTCAAATTGTAGTAGGGGCGATACCCCGTGAAATAAACACCTCTGTACTTTTCGCCGTCAAGCGTAACGTCCTTATACTTCATGTAGTCGCCTTGCTTGCCGTCGGCGTAGTAGCCGTAGCTTGTCCAGCCCGACACATCGCCCGCAAGAGAATCGAGCTGCGTTTTGACGGACGAATCCGTGACCTCGCTCTGCGGATACGAGCCGAAGGTGAACTCATCGCCGACCTTGTAATCCTTTTGCGGGTCGTCCGGTTCCTCCGGGTCGGTGAGCGGTTCGCCGTAAGCAAATGTTTCCGTGCCTATCGTTTCGCAGCGTGAGCAGTCGTAATAATACAGCGCGGGACTTGTCTTTGTTGCCGCAGCCGCAAGATGCGCCTCGTCAATGATTTTTTCGGTAAAATCGTGACCGAGAGCCGGAAGTGTTTTCGAAGTCCTTGAAAGCTCTGTGGCGCAGACGGAGCAGTAGACTACGCTGTCATAGCTGCCTTTTTCGAAACAGTTTGGTTCTTTCCGGTTTTCCTCGACCGCGGCGGCGGGGGTGTGTCCGGTGGGATTAATTGTCTTCGCTTCTCTTGAAAGCTCCTCGCCGCAATTCGCGCAGTAGACTACGCTGTCATAGCCGCCGTTTTCGGTGCAGGTTGCCTCAACTCGGTTTTCCTCGACTGCGGCGGCGGGGG
>OLHA01001244.1_pt1 | contig 14048 bp, 12 predicted proteins | sample 1605961 | NCBI WGS metagenome assembly OLHA01 (sample SAMN03283288) | human gut metagenome | biome: human-associated habitat; material: feces | host: Homo sapiens | place: Peru | collected 2012
TCTGTAGTGGACTTTCACCACCAAGTTATTACGCGTGCCGAGCACACCAGAAAAACAGACATCCGTTCGGTGCAAAAGCCGTCGAATGTCTGTTTTTTTATTTTCAAATCAGAATATACAGCGGCAAGCACCGCGTCACTTAACTTCGTTTTCGGCAAGCCACTTTTCGGCAGCCCCGCACACTTCCTTAAGGCAATCTCCGTCAAACGGACTTTTCAGCCCCGCATTTTTAAGCAGCTCCGTAAAAACACGGCTGCCGCCCTGCTCCGTGTATGCCATATAGTGCCTCCACGCGTCGCCGAGGTCTTTTTGTATCATCACCCAGAACTGCAGAGCAACCGTCTGCGCAAGACAGTAGTCGATATAGTAGAACGGCGAAGAATAAATATGATGCTGACGCTGCCATGCCTTGCCGTCCGAATAGAACGGGATTTCTCCGTCAAGCTTCAGCCAAGGCATATAGATACCCTGCAGACGTTTCCATTCGGCGTGGCGTTCGGCGGGAGTCATGTCGGGTTTTTCGTATACCGCATGCTGAAAACGGTCGACAAGCGTTCCGTAAGGAATAAACGTCAATGCCCCTGAGAGATGAGAATACTTGAATTTCGCGGTATCTTTACCGAAAAAGCTTTCGCTCCGATTCCACGCAAAAAACTCCATGCTCATCGAATGCACCTCGCACCCCTCAAGAGTGGGCCAAATTGTGCTCATCGGAACCCGCTTGCGGTTGTACCAATCTGCAAAGGCGTGCCCCGCTTCATGTGTGACCGTCTCGACGTCGTCCGCAGTGCCGTTGAAATTCGCAAAAATGAACGGTTCCTCATACTCATAGAGAGTCGTACAGTAGCCGCCCGCACGTTTGCCCTCTGTAGACAATACATCAAGCAGCCCGTTATCAAGCATCATGCGGAAAAACCTTCCGGTTTCGTCCGACAGCTCGTCATAAAACCTTTTGCCCGCGTTCAAAATATCGTCGGGAGTGCCGACGGGGCGCGGATTGCCCGAACGGAATACAAGAGAAGCATCGGCATAGCTCATCGGGTAACCTACACCGAGCGCTTCGGCGCGGCGTCTGTATATCTTATCCGCCACGGGAACAAGATATTTCACGACCGCTTCACTGAATTTTTCAACATCATCCTTTGTGTACGAGTTACGGCACATGCGGTAATATCCGAGCGGAGTGTAGCCGCCGTAGCCGAGCTTTTTGCCCATTGTATCGCGCAGATGCGTCAGTTCGTCATAAAGCCGGTCAAGCTCGGCTCCGTTTTTTACATACCACTCGCCCTCCGCTCTCCACGCCGCGCGGCGAAGCCCGTCGTCGGCATCGGTCTTAAACGGTGCGAGCTGCGACAGTGTATACACACTGCCGTTAAATTCTATCTGTGCCGATGCAAGCAGCTTTTCATATTCCTGAACAAGATCGTTTTCACGCTGCAATTCGGGGATGATCTCGGGTGAGAAAGTTTTTAATTCAATTTCGGCATTGATAAACATCACGCTGCCGTACTCCCTCTCAAAATCCGCTCTGAAACGGCTTGTGAGCATAGCATCCGTCCATGCCTGCGTATACTCCTGCAATTCGGGCAGTGCAGTATTCCAGAATTTTTCCTCACCGTCGTAAAAAGTGTCACGCGTGTCGACCGAGTGGCGAATGCTCGACAGCGTCTGCATTGTCGCGACATGCTTTGTAAACTTCTCGTTTTCGAGAAAGACTTTTTTGGCGTCACCGTAGCTTTCCGCATTTTTAAGACGTTCGGTAAGCGACTTAAGCTCCGTTTTTACCGCTTCGATATCGGGGCGTTCATATTTCATTTCCGAAAATTTCATGTAATTATCCTCCGTTCCGCTTTTTTGACCTTATCACATCGGCGACGAAAAATCAACCGTCAGAACCTGACTTCGGGATCTTCAAATTCTTTCAGATGCTGCCGATATGCGTCCATGGCAGCCTCCCTGAAGGCAGCCTCGCCTCCGTGTCCCGCAAGGCGCATTACATATTCCGTGAACAGAGGGTTCAGAGGAAGTATCGGACCCGACAGGTGCGTGCCGAGAAAATTGTTTTTACGCATTCCCTCATACACGCTTTCGCGGTTTATCCCTATTCCCCTCTCGCACTTCGCAAATGCAAACTGCGAATTGTCGCCGAACAGGAAAGAAAACTGCGACTTGAATCCGACAAGCTTTATTTCGCCGTTGAATACGGAAAGCTGTTTTCCGTTGTAACGGTCGAAAAGGTCGCACCTCGCATCGAGCGGAAAAATTCCGAGTGCGTCCGTCTCTGTTTTTTCGGTAACATAAGAAATGTGACGGCAAAAAACCTCGCACGCGTTTCCCGTCATCAAAAACACCGTGCCCGCGTCAATAAGCTCTTCTATCCTGCTTTTAAAATGCATCAGCTTTTTTATGACCGCACGCTGCGTAGATTCGCTCATGTGCCCCATCATTATTATATCCGGTCTGCCGTCCTTAAAATACGGCTCGCCGCCTATCGGCGTCTCGATAAAATCGGCATCGGGCATGCATTCCCGAAGATATACGCTGTTTTGACCGTCCGCATTAAGATTGCAAAGCTCTCTGAATAAAACTTCAACTGTCATTTTTTCGCCTGCTTTTTTATTTTTTCGGTAGTTTTTTCTTTTCATCGGTGAAGCCGAGTATATAATCGGCGGAAACGTTGTAGAGAACACAAAGCTTCATGAGCTTTTCGCCTTTTATATCGGATTTTCCGTTTTCGATATTGCTGTATTGCTCCTGTGTAACCTGAAGCAGCGCTGCAAGATTTTTCTGAAGAAGATCGTTGTCCTCGCGCAGCTCGCGTATCCGTCTGTAATACACCGCGATCACCTCACATCGGTATGTTATCATATAAATTAAATTGGTATTGACTTTTATAAATTTAATTTGTATAATAGCCGCGTGTACAAATTTAATTTATTTTCAGTAAAGGACAGCAAATAATATGACAGCAATTCCGGTTATCATTACAAAACTTCTTCGGCTTTGCGGACTGCTTTTCGGACGCGGTTCAAGCCTGCCCGGAAAGGTCGCTCTGAAGCTGTTTCCGCATGTTCTCTCCCGCATCGCTCATCACGGGCGAAGAAATATCCGTTCCGCGCGACAGCGATATTGCAAAAGCATATGAAATCACATTTGCCGAGCTGTCGGCAAGAGCGCACAGATAACAGGCACTTTATTTTTCTTTGACGTTCGATCCGTTTATACGCTGTATAAGCGTCTTTTTCACGGATTCCGCGTCATCAACGCGGTAGTTGTCGTAGAAAACGAATATTTCCTTGCATTTGTCAAAATCGACAAGCTTTGCGCCGTCTCTCGTGTCAAGACAGGTTTTGATTTTTGCGGGATCGACACCTGCAATAAGCGCGCGCAAATAAGTGTCCTTACAGCGCGGACCGGCAAAAATAACCTCGGCAATGCTCTCATCGGCAAAATAAGAAAAGTCGCAGTCATAGAGCCAGCAGGTGTTTTCGGAATTGTGAATGTTATCCTCTTTATCGTCGTTAATAAGAAGAATACACTTATTCGGAGCATTATCCGATGCGGCGTAGGCATAGCAGCGCGTGCATGCGACGGGATTCTGCCCTTTGGCAAGAAGCATCGTAATATTGACGTCTTTTTCCTTTACGGTTTCAAGGCGGGTCTTAACTATTTCGAGCTTTTCAAACGCATTTTTTACGGTTTCATCGGAAAGGCCGAAACGTGACAGCAGCGCAAACGCACCGCAGCAGTTGAAAACATTGACAATATTATCGTTGACAAGACGCAGTACGGTGTCACAGCCGTCATGGCGAACGGTAAATGTGTTGTTTTCGCGGTCGATCGCCGTGACCGTGAAATCGCGTTCGGGACTGCCCCAACCGCACTTTTCGCATCTGCATCTCCCGATGTGATTAAACCTGACATAATCGTACTTAAGCCCGCCTCCGCAAACGGGACAATAGACTATATCGCGGACGAACGGCAGCTCGGCGGTCGCGGGAGCCTCCGCATCAACTCCGAAATACGTCCTGTTTTTGCACTGCGGCACGAGCGATGCGCAGATTATGTCATCGGCATTCAGAATCACCTTTGTCTCCGCAGGAACAGCGGTATTGAGAATGTACGAAATAAACTCCGTATGCGCATTTCTCTTTACAGAGTCGCGCATTATATTGTTAACAATAAGAAAATCGGGAGTAAGATGCTTATACACAAGAAGCGAGCTGCGTTCGTCCACTTCAAGCACGGCGAGCTTTTTTTTCGGCTTGCCCGAAAATGTCGACTGACTTAAAAGCGCACTCGCGATACCACCGTGAACATTCGATCCGAGTGAATTGTTCAGCACGTCATAACCGCACGCCGTGAGCACGGAATTGAGCAAATTCGACGTGGTTGTTTTGCCGTTTGTTCCGGTGACGCAGATAACGGTTTCGGGCTTTGTGAGGTAACCGATAAAATCGGGGCAAATATGAACCGCAATCTCTCCGGGAAGATACGTCGCGTTCCTGCCCAAAAGGCGCAGCCCGAAATAAGCAAGCTTTGCCGCCGCCATGGCTGTAAAAAATCTTATTTTTCCCATTTTAAACTTCCTTTTTATCAAAAAGACCGCAGCAACCTCGCTTCTTTGCGATATTGCGGCTGTCATAATTATTCTCCGAATATTGTAATGTCATTCGAAGAAAAAGTCAAGTCTATTATAATTGCAGCCGTTCGGTATGTTTTTTTGAAGATAATTATTGACAAAACCGTGTTTTAAACCTGTTCTTTCGGAAAGCACTTACACGGAAATGCCGACGGCGCTTCCGAATTAAATCACAGGAAACATATCTCTGTATCAAAGACGTGTGCAGGAACTGCGTACGGACTTAAAAGTAAAATTTATTCCAAAGAAGAAAGACTGTACTTCGCAAACCTCCATTTTAATGTGAGCTGCAAAATACAGTCTTTTGATTTTTTGTTATTTATCCGTGCCGAATACAACGGCATATAGCTTTTTGTTATCTTTCGATAACGTAGTTTGCGTATGAGAGAATCTCATGTATATAGAAATCGACGCCGGTGAGGACTATTCTGTCCGGGAAAACGCTGATGAGATAACCCTCCGACTGGCGCAGGAAGCGTTCCTTTTCTTTCGTATCGCCGTTCTTTATTGTTCTCGGAGACGAAACGCTCGAAATGTGCACCATTGTGCAGTATTCGCCGTCAAAATCGCTGATGTTAAGGCGCTCGTTAAGCTTCTGCATGTCAAATGCCCAGTGGGAATGACCGCTGAAGAACACGACGTTTTTATTTTCCCGAAGAAGGTGTCTGAAACGTATTTCATCGGGAGTGTTGCGCGTGAACATGAGCTTGTAATAAACGCCCTTGTCATTTATAAGGTTACCCACGCTCGAATACGGATCCTCATCACTGTCATTCGCAAGGAACGTGTGGAAGAACAGGAAAACGGTGTTATTCTTATATTTATCAAGCTGTTCTTCAAGCCAGTCAAGCTGCGCATCGGTAAGAATGCGGCTGTCGGCGCTCTTATACGACCATTGATACTGCGAATAGAATATGAAAATATCGCCGTCTTCTCCGTCGGGAGCATACACAAAATCAAGACCGTTTGCGGCAGTTTCAACGATACCCGCGTCCTTTTTCTCACCGAACACGCCCGCGTTTACATATTTACTCCAATCGGCATAAACAAAGTCGCTGTTCACATCGTGATTGCCGGTGCAGGTGTAGACGGGAAAGCCGTATTCGGAGATAACGGAATTATACTTTTTAAACGAATCAAGCTCCGAGCTGTTTGAAAGGTCGCCCGATATGCCGACAAGCTTCACGCCGAAGGCATTGAGGAAGTTAAGCGCGTTGGGGAAAGCTATCATCGCGTCGTCCGTAAGCGAAAGACGGTAACGGTTGAAGTGAACGTCGCTCAATGCGCCGAAGCGGTAAAGCGGATCTTCGGAAGCCGGCTGTTTTTCGGCAGGCAGTGTGTATGTGCCGGCTTCAAACTTGCCCACTCTTGCGATTACGGTCTTTGCGCCGTCGGGAATCGCTGTAAATTTATATACATCGGTGCTTCCCTTGCCGCCGTTGACGTTTACGGTCGCAAACTCGCCGTATGTCGCCGAAGTGCCGTTTGATTCGACGGTAAGCACCTTACCGTTTTCATCGCCCCAGTAAAGATCGTAGGAGCGATCGGCAGCGTCGCTTATCGACACGGTGCCTGCGGCGGAATATGACTTACCGTTTTCAAACTCATAGCTAATTGTCATATCGCCGCCGCTGCCGAAATTGACAGCCGGAAGCGAAATGTTATTAAAAAACATTGCAACAGCCATAAACAGTAAAACAATCTTTGATGAAATTTTGTAAATCATGTTTTTCTCCTCTCAACACCTTGTTTTTTGCCGCTTTCGGCTGATAAAACCGCTGCGCGGCAGCCGTGTTAACACTTATTTATTGCCGGCCTTTCTCGCTTCGACCTCCGCAACCATTTCGCGCTGGCGCTTTTCCGTTATGTTGTAGAAGAACATAGGAACGGCGCATGCGAACATGCTGACAACACCGGAGAGCACCAGAAGATTCCACAGAAGAGTTTCGCCTTCGGGCTGAATGGGCGGAACGCTTTCGGGATTGATTCCTGCCCATGAATAAGAGAAAACACCGATAAATGCACCGAGCGCCATACCTATCTTATTGATAAGAGTCTGCATCGCAAAGCAGATTCCTTCGCCCCTCTCGCCTGTTTTCCATTCAAGGTAATCGACGGTGTCGCCGATCATCGCGTAAGTGATAATGTTGTTAACCCCCTGCGGAATACCGAGCAGAACAAGTCCTGCTGCCGCGACGACAAGCTTCCACGGAGCGTCGTAACCGACGAAATACATAACCGCCATAACAACGCCGCCGAACAGGTGAACAATAATATACGTCCATTTTTTCGTAAACTTTTTTGAAAGCCACGGGACGAGTATCGACGCGACAAGACCGCCGGGCACGACAAGGAGCGTTATAAGGCTGTATGCCCCCTCGTTTTTAAGAACGTATTTTGCGAAATAAAGACCGCCCGTGTAGGTGTAGACGGTTCTTGCGCCGCCGAGAATGCCCGACAGAACGATGAGAAGAAGCTGCTTATTTCTGAAAAGGAGCTTCAGATTGTGTCCGAGCGTGGGAGGGGTATCGGTAGACGTAAAACGCTCTTTTGTGTTTTTAAAGCCGTAATAGAACATGGGGACGGCAACGACAACACACACAACGGCACAGATGAAATAAGTCCATTTCAGTGTGTTTGCGTTGTCGTAAATATATTCCGCCTGCACAACGCCGTCAACCTTATACTTTTCCGTAACGGCAGACGTAATGATGGGAACAAGCACGGTAACAAGACCCGCGCCGAGCGTGCAGACAAGACGTGCAACGGTGAGAATATTTCCGCGAACCTCAGTGTTATTCGTAAGGCAGGTGGAAAGTCCCCAGTAAGGAACGTCCGCAACGGTGTAAACCATGCTCCAAATGACGTAGATAACCGAGATTATAACAAACGTGGACGTCGCCTGCGGTTTTAAGAACGGGAAGAAGCACAACACGGTTACGATCGCTATCGGAATAGCCATCCACTTGAGATACGGGCGGCATTTGCCCCATTTGGTACGTGTTTTGTCAACGATGCTGCCCATGATGGGGTCGTTCATCGCGTCATAAACGCGGGTGCCGAGCATAAGATATGCAACTGCCATTGTGCCGGACACAGCGCCTATCTTTGCATTTTCGCCGCCGAAAAGCAGTGCGTCCGTGAGGAATACCGTAAGGTAAGAGCCGATGATCGTGCAGATAAGATTCTGACCGAAACCCGTTACCGAATAGGCAATTGCCTCTTTCGGCTGCACGCCCTTGCCGGGAGTGGTGCCGAACAGCTTGTGAAGAAAGTTCTCCATTTTGGTTTGCTCCTTACTGATAAGAAGGAAAAACGGCAACGCAAACGGTAACACAACCCTCCGTCACAGCTTTTCCTTGCGTATTTTTTATATATTCTAACATATATTTTTTCTGCTTTCAATACGCAAATTGGGAATTATGCCGTAATCGTACAGTTTTTCGCGGTTCTGTATGAAGATTTATTACACCGGTCAAACCTGTCCGTTTTCAAGCCTGCGCATGTATTCCCACGAAATTTCACATGCCTTGAACGGATCGTTGTCGGGCCAGTTGTCATCGTGCTCATAAACGATATAGGGAATGCCGAGGCTGCATGCCGCATCATAGCACGCCTTAAGATCGACGACGCCTTCACCGAGCGGCACAAAGCGGCGCTCGCCTTTTTCGTCGAGAATATAGTCCTTGAAATGGATAACCTTTACTCTGCCTTTCATTCTGTTGAGTATCTCGACCGGATCGGAACCGCCGAAGTGAATCCACGCGACATCGGGAATAAAATTGAAAATCGCGGGATCTGTTTCCGCAAACAGCATTTCCATCATCGTGGTGTCGGCATCCTCGAGTTTTTCAAATTCAAACGAATGGTTGTGGTAATGGAACGCAAAGCCGCGGTCATGCATCTTTCGGGCAATTTCGCCCGTACGTTTGATAAAATCTCTGACATTTGCGGTGTTTCCGCGCTGCTCTTTTGAAGCACAGCCGAGTCCGATATCGTGAACTCCTATAGTCTCATGCTCCGCGAGAAGCGCGTCGAGATCGTTTTCCATTCTGTCAAAGCTCTTATGAGTGATGCAAACCTTCATATTATGCTTTTCAAGAATATCACGCTGCGTTTCCGCGGGGATATCGCCTATACCCGATATCTGCACAAGCGAAACGCCCGTTTTTTCGAGCCGCGCAAGAGTCATATCGAAATCCTCTGCGGTTTTTATGTGATCTCTCAATGTATAGAGTTGGATGCCCATGGCAGGTTTACTCATGTTTTTTTTTCTCCTTTTCAATGCGTTTCCGCACATTTTTTCAATTATAAAATACCGCAATCGCAGCCCGCAGTCAACCGAAAAAAACATTTAAGCGCGGTTTTCGGTGAATATGCAAAAATTTACGAAAAAAAACACCGTCGCGCCGCAGTATGTATTGCAAAGCCTGCACTTCCGTGATAAAATTAAAGCAACGGGAGGAAAAAAATATGAAAATGACCAAAAAAGTTTTATCTGTAATTTTTGCTGTTTTAATCTCGATTTCAATGCTTGTACCGTCATTTGCCGCGTCATACGGCGATGCCGAAGCCAAGCCGTTTGCAAACAGCGAGTTCTTTGAATACAACGGGCTGAACATTCACTACCGCGTATTCAAAGCGGCAGGCAACGAGAAAGCGAAAATCTTTATGATACACGGATTTGCGATGTCAACATGCTGTTGGGAGGAGCTTGCCCGGAGACTTTCTGCCGAGGGGTACACCTGCGTTGCGGCGGATCTTCCCGATTTCGGATATTCGTCACGCGAAAACAAAGACTCAACGCTCTATCCGCGTGAAGATATAATGCACGCGCTCATGACCTCCGTTGACGACGGCAAATGGTATGTTGCGGGTCATTCGATGGGCGGATATATTGCGCTCGCCCTCGCGGCAAAATACCCCGAAAACGTAAAAAATCTTATGCTTTTCGGAACGGCATGCAACACCGGCAATCCGCAGTGGCTCAACACCATGATGACAAACAAGGTGTTTGTTTCGGTTACGGCGCCGCTCATGGAGCTTGCGGCGCGATTTGATTTCATCGTAAAGGGGATCCTCGGCGCCGCGCTATGGGACGCAGATTACCTCAAGAACTACGATATTTCAAAAATTACCGCTCCGTTCAGAATTAAGGGATCGGGAGCAGGTGCGCTCTATTCGTTCTCGGTGCTTCCGAAGACCGACCTTGAAGCCGTTGAAAAAATGCCGCCCGTACTCTATATGAACGGCGACCGCGACATGGCGATAAAAAATGCGGACAGAGAGCTTTTAAGAAAACATCTGCCCGAAAACAGCACTGACATAACAGTCAAAGGCGGCGGACATCTGTTTATAGAGAACCGCGCCGACGAAACAAGTGCTGCCGTACTTGATTTTATATTTCAAAACAAATAAGGAGGAAATCTCTGTGGAACTTTTTGAAGCAATTGAAACAAGAAGAAGTGTTCGCAGTTTTAAGCCCGACGCCGTACCGCACGAGCTTGCGAACAAAATAGCAAAGGCGGGTACATTTGCCGCAACGGGCAGAAACGCGCAGTCCCCCATTATAATTCAAATCGAAAACAAAGAGCTTCGCGACCGCATTTCAAAGATGAATGCCGCCGTAATGGGCGCGGACGGAGATCCGTTTTACGGAGCGCCGCTCATTTTCGCGGTGCTTGCCGACAGAACCGTATCTACGCATGTTTACGACGGCTCGCTCGTAATCGGCAGCATGATGCTTGCCGCCCACGCATTGGGATTGGGCTCGTGCTGGATACACCGCGCGAAAGAGGAATTTGACAGCGAGGAGGGAAAAGAGATTCTCCGCGAACTCGGCATAACGGGTGATTATGAGGGAATCGGACACCTTGCAGTCGGATACCCCGCAGGAGAATACCCCGAAGCAAAGCCACGCAAGAACGGATATATCATAAAGGCGTAAAATAAAAAAGCGGAAATTTGACCGAATCGGCTTTTTCCGCTTTTTTATGTCCTCGCATCCGTTTTCACTCCGGAGCTTCAGCCGTGACCGAAAACGTTTGTTTTTTCACCGAATAAAGTGAATATTCACCTTTTTACACCGAAAATTCATCGAAATCGGCAATACGGTCGAGCAGCGCCGTCTTTTCGTTTTGCACTTCGCCGAGCGCGGCAAGCGTCACAAGACGGTCGAGCGCGTCACCTATCCGGACACCCCGCAAGCCGAGCTTTGATATATCGCGTCCGCCGACGGCAAGACTTTTAAGAGATATGCTCTCTTTGCAGCCTTCCGCGACGAAGCTATCGGCTGCGTAATCGACATCACCGCGAGTAAGACGCAGCAGCTCCGCAAAAAGCGCGGTCTTATTTTTGCCGTATTTTCCGCAGAATATGCGCAGATACGCGGTTTTGCCTCTTTCACCGTCGCAAAGACGTGCGCTTTCCGCGTCGTATTCGCGGCACGCATCACCGAGCAAAAGCACCGTATCGCGAAAAGCGCCGTCCGTTTTAAGCCTTGCGAGAATGCCTGCCGTTTCCTCTCCCGAGACACCGAAAAGCATCGCGGCAAAAGCGGTTTCGGGACATGTCGCACCGCTCACACTCGCAAAACATGAGGTCAATTCGCCGTCGGACAGCTTTTTCGCTTCGGGAAACAACGTCAGCACAATATCCTTAAAACGAATCAGTATCTCGGCTGCGTTTTTTCCGACAAGCAGCTTTTTTAACTCCGCAAAAATGCGTTCGCCCGCAATGTTATTGAGCAGATCGCGGTTTTTTATCATGCTTGCCGCAGTTTTTTCCTCGACCGAAAAACCGAGCTTTGACGCGAAGCGCATACCGCGCACGATACGCAGCGCATCCTCGTTAAAGCGCTTATCGGGTTCGCCGACGCACCTTATTATGCCGTCGGCAATGTCTTTTTCACCGCCGAACGGATCGATATAACCGTCAGTCTCACTGTAAGCGATTGCATTGACGGTAAAATCGCGCCGCGACAAATCGTCTGTAATTTCATCCGTAAAAACAACGCTTTCGGGGCGTCTGTTGTCACGGTAAACACCGTCCACACGAAAAGTCGTAAGCTCAAGATTATGCCCGTCGGAAACAACGGTGACGGTGCCGTGCTTTATCCCCGTTTCGATAACGCGGTAATCGTGCAGCAGCAATTCGGTCTTCCGAGGCGGGCACGAAACCGCGATATCGTAATCATCGGGCGTTTTCCCCATAATGCTGTCGCGCACACAGCCGCCGACTGGAAATGCCTTTTCACCCGCGCCGTTAATGATATCCGTCACTTTTTTCACGTAATCGGGCAGAAACACTTGCACTCACCGCCTTTTTTGTATATTATATATTCTACCATATTTTATGATGGTTTAGCAACACGAAAACATAAAAAGGAGCGTTATTATGCATCCGATAATCACGGCAGTGCGCCACACTCTTATCCGCGGACTTCTCACGGTATCGGCAGCGGTCAACCGGCTGACCCGCGGACGGCTGCCGCACTTCATGTTCGCAGACGAACGCGACCTGACAGACATAAAAAGCACGGTTCGCGTAACCGGCAAAACCGACACCGGCGTCACTCTGACGAAATTCAAGTCCGACGGTACAATCGACAACGGCGATTTTAAAATTCTCTCTGCTACCGACCTTCACCTCGGTCCCGACGACCGCAAAAAAAAGGTCTTCGTAAAGGGATACAAACTAAACCGTAAAACAGTTAAAAATTTTATCCGTACGGTAAAAGAAGAACGTCCGGATCTTGTCATTCTCACGGGCGACGTGATACTGTCGGACTGCCAGCAGACGGACGCCGTTCAGTTTTCGCGCATGATGGAAAAGCTCGGTGTGTACTGGTGCTATGTCTTCGGCAACCACGAAGCGCGCGAGGAAAAGGAATATTTCAAATATCTGCTCTACAAGGGTTTAAGCGTTTATCCGCACTGCATTGACCTTTTCGGCGATCCGTCCCTTTTCGGTTACGGCAACTTCCGCGTGGACATCGCAGACGGTAAAAACAGTCTGCGCAAATCGCTGTTTTTCTTCGATTCGGGCAGAGATATTCAGGACAAGGTCAAGGAGCAATTAAACCTTCCCTCCGATCTGAACGGCTACGATTTTATAAAGCCGTCGCAAACGGCGTGGTATGACCGGGAAATAAAAAACCTCAAAGCAAAATACGGCGAAAACGTCAAGTCAATTTGCTTCATGCACATTCCGCTCCCCGAATTTGAAGAAGTTTTCAATTGGAATGAGGAAAAAAGCGTTGCCGAGCCTACGGGCAAAGCGAAAATTCTCTACGGTTGGCAGTATGAGTCGGTAGGATGTCCGCCGTATAACAGCGGACTTTTCGAAACGGGCAAAAAGAACGGCACCTTACAGGCGGTATACGCAGGGCATGACCATGTGAACGACTTCTGCGCGGAATACGACGGAGTTTATCTCGTTTACACGCAGTGCACCGGCTATAACGTATACTCAATGGAGGATCGTGCCGATTGGGACGAAAAGGACTGTCATTACGGAACAACGCTCACGGTGCTCAAGCCCGACGGCAGCCTTGAATTTCATCAGAAAAAGAACAACGAATATCTGAAATAAGTATAAGGAGGTGTCGGCAATGGACAACACAGCCGACAAAAGCATCGGTTTCGGCTCGTTTCACCCCGCCGACGCGAAGCAATATGCCGAAATTACAATCGAGGTCAGGGACGGCATAACCCAAAAAGCCGATTTTGCCACAAACGACATTACCGTAAAAAAATGCGCGGAGGCGCTGTGTGAACTGATAACGGGCTTTCCCACAGCCGACATACTTCAAATGAACAACAATGCGGTGTATTACAACATCGGCGAAAAGCTGCCGCTTGACAGCCTTTTCTGCGCAACAATAGCTGTCAATGCCGCAAAAAAAGCGGCAATCGACTACATGAAAAAAAACGGGATTGAAATTCCGAACGGTACGGTGTGCGGCTGCCTTCAATAAAACGGATGATCGGCAAACAAAGGAGCATGATCGGGCTGCGGCGTACGGTACCGGACGGAATTTACCGTTAAGAAGAAGAAAAAGAAAGAACCCCCGTTTCGGAGGTTCTTTCTTTCACCGCAAAAAGTTATTGCGTAGTATCAGCTTCGTAAAAGCTTTTTCAGTAAAACGATTTTAATCATTCAAAACCGCACGGCGGTTGAGCCGACGGAAAAGAGAAAAATCTGTCAGATGGGCATTACCTCATAAAATCTTTTGATAAATTCTTTTATCATAACAGATATCCAATTAAAGAATTCCATAAGAGTTCTCCTTTCTTATTATAATGATAAACCTTTACCGAATACTTTTTATTCGATGGGCTTAACGGAACCGTTGAACTTAGCAATCAGTTCTTTAATGAGTTCAACCAAACGGGTAAAGAAACCG
>OLHA01001245.1_pt1 | contig 14032 bp, 16 predicted proteins | sample 1605961 | NCBI WGS metagenome assembly OLHA01 (sample SAMN03283288) | human gut metagenome | biome: human-associated habitat; material: feces | host: Homo sapiens | place: Peru | collected 2012
CTTTTTACTCTTTATACAAAAACACAAAAGATAACAGTTATATAATACTCATTTTCAATCGAAAAAGCAAGTGCTTTTATAAAAAGATACAAATTTTCAAGTGATTTTTATTTAAATGTGTCATATGAAGCACAATATCACTATAAAAAATACACAACGGCAAGCTATCTTTTTTGTAGATAAAGCCGTTGTGTATTATCACCAAAGAATTATTGTTTTTCGGCTATAAGCTTAACTTCAACGGGGGAAAGCTCTCTGCATTCGCCGGGCAAAAGCCCGCTGTCGAGCGAAAGTCCGCCGAACGAAATACGGTGCAGCCCGGTAACGGCACTGCCCGAAAAAGAGAACATTCTTTTTATCTGATGATACCGTCCCTCCGTCAGCGTTACACGGTAAATCGGCTTACCGACATCGGAAAAGCCGGCAAATTCTATCTCTGCGGGCTTTGTGATGCCGTCCGAAAGAGGAATTCCTTGCCTGAATCCGTTCATGGCTTCCTTTGACAAAGCGTCGGAAGCTGTAACAAGATATGTTTTGGGGACATGATGCGACGGAGACAAAACGGAATGTGCAAAAGAACCGTCATCGGTGAGAAGCACAAATCCCGTTGAATCCTTATCGAGACGCCCCGCAGGAAAAAGACCTTTCCTGAAAAGCTCCGCAGGGACAAGGTCAACGACCGTTCTTTCGTCCTCCGACCTCGATGCGGAAACAATACCCTGCGGTTTGTTAAGCATTATGTAAATGTGTTTTTTGAACCCTATGGGTTTTCCGCCGCATGCCACGGTGTCGCTTGAAGTATCAACCGACATATCGGCGCTTTTCTCGACCGATCCGTTCACCGTAACCGCGCCGCCGCGTATCATTTTTTTTGCGTCCGTCCGCGAAACACCGATCTGCGACGCAATAAATTTATCAAGCCTTATTTTTTTATTCAAACAGTTTCACCGTCAAATCCCGTCATATATCCGTCGGCACCGATACAGTGAATATCACCGCCGATTATTTTGCCGCCGTAAACAAAAACGACTGCAACGACATCTGTTCTGTCTTTACATGCGACACGGTATGTGTACTTTGTAACGGTCTTTCCCGCAAATTCGGTAAGATCAAATCCTTGTTTTTTTTGCAGCTCGTTGTATTCCTTCACGGTTTCCGAAAAATCGTGAGCAAGAAGCGTAGTCTCTATGCTCTGCGGTTTTTTATCACTCAATTTAACTTTTTTGTCCCGTAAAAAAGAAACACACACGGCATTTAGCTCCGAAGGCTTTTCGCCGGAACGCGATGCCCGGAATGCTATAGCGACTGCAATAAGACAAATCGCGGAAAATACGGATATTGCATAAAATATAATTTTTTTTCTCTTAAAAGTTGCGTACATAAACAAACACCTCGCACAATATATATGCGAGGTAAAATGTCTGTATAACCTCCGGCTCAAATCGGCTTCTTTCGGCGAACGACCGCCGCAACCGGCGCACCGATTTTTCCGTCGGATTCAATCAGGACTGCTTTGTAGTTGCGGATTTAAGCTGCTGCGATGCAATTCTGACCTTGTTGAGACTCTTTGTAAAATCATCAATGCTCTGCGAGAGAATTTCGTCGCTCTCGTTCATAATAGTATCCACGAAGCTTGTCGCTCCGTTGCGAAGCTCCGTTGCCCATTTCTGCGCATTGTCAACAATCTCATTTGAATTTGCTTTTGCGCGTTCAATAATATCGGAAGCCTGTTTTTTCGCATCCGCTACGATCTCCGCCGCATTAACCTGGGCATTACGCGTGATCTCATGTTCTTCAACGAGCTTGCGCGCCTGAATTTCAGCCTGATTTATCTTGCGTTCGGCTGCATCCTGCGCCTGTGCAAGAATCACTTTGCGTTCCGCCGCAATCTTGCGTGCCTGAATAACTTCATCGGGCATGCTGATTTTAATGTCTGCAATGATAGAGCGAATCGCTTCTGCATCGACTCTGACCTTGTCACCGACAAGAGAGCGTTTGCCTTCTTCAAGAATGTCTTCAATCTGTCCAAGTAAATCTTCAATGCTCATTTTATATTTCACCTTTCTCTTAATTCTCTGATCCTGTCTATTATATCCTGCTTTATAGCCGAAGGAACGAAATCGGAAATGTCACCGCCGAAAGAGCCGACCTCTTTAACAAGGCTTGAGCTTAAGAACATATATTCCGTATCGGTGACCATGAATATCGTTTCAATGTCGCTTGCGAGTTTTTTATTGGTAAGAGCCTGTTTGAATTCGTCCTCGTAATCCGAAAGAACCCGAAGCCCCTTTACTATTGCAACTGCTCCCTTTTTCACTGCGTATTCGGCAAGGAGACCGTCATGAAACTCAACCTCGACATTCGGTATATGAGACGTGCTGCGCTTAATGAAATCCACCCGTTCGGACGGAGTAAACATTCCGCCGCTTTTTTTGGAATTCATCAAAACAAGCACAATAACTCTGTCGAACATTTTTGCCGTACGGCGAATTATATCGAGATGTCCTACCGTAACCGGATCAAAACTGCCCGGACAAATTGCCAATGAAGCCATTTATTTTACCTCCGCGGTATTTTTGTTACGGTACAGTGTAATTTTAATTGATGAATATTTATATGTTTTTGCTGCAGTAAAACCACCGAATCCGTCGGGGAGAGCCTCATCGGACTTGGTTTCGCAGATAACGACCGCTCCGCGTTCAAGAAGATCGGGCAAAAGCTCAAAAACTCTCGGTATAAGTCCGTTGTGATAAGGCGGATCGAGAAAAACTATTCCGAATTTTTGCCCGCATCTACGAAGATAATCAAGCGAATCACCGTAAATAACGGTTGAGCGATCCGTAAAACCGACAGCCGAGACATTCTGCCTTACGGCATCGAGACTTTTCCTTGAGTTGTCAACAAACACGACATGTTCCGCACCTCGGCTCAACGCTTCAATCCCCATCTGACCGCTTCCGGCAAAAAGATCGAGCATTCGCCGTCCTTCAATCTCGAACTGAATAATATTAAAAACGGATTCCTTTACCTTATCGGTGGTGGGACGCACGTCAAATCCGTCCGGCGCAATAAGTTTCCGTCCCCCCGCAGAGCCGCTGACAACCCGCATAAACAACCTCCGATAAAAAGCGGTAACACACCGCAGGAATACAAACAAAAAAATATCTCCTGTTATTATCACACTAATACACGGTGTTTGTCAACATTTTTTTCGATATTAACCGAAGATAACATTATTTTTTATGCAATTATACATAAAACTATCTTAATTTTCTGCATTATTAAAAAATTTGATTACACTTTCGGCTGCGGGAGCGGTCATTCCGGGAACAGAAATAAGCTCACGGTAATCGGCCTGAGATATCGCGGAAACGGTTTTGAAACGCTGTATAAGCGCTTTTGCGCGTGTTTTTCCTATGCCGTCAATTGAGCAGAGAACCGATTCGAAAGAGTTCTTTTTTCGCAGATTCCGGTGATACGAAATCGCATATCTGTGAACCTCCTCCTGAATTTCGGATACAAACGAAAAAACACTCCGTGTATCTTTTATCGCAACCTCACCGCCCTCGGATGTTATTGCGCGTGTTCTGTGCTTGCCGTCTTTTACCATTCCGAACAGGGGAACATCAAAATCGCGGCTGAGCATTACTTCTCTGACAGCCGTCACCTGACCTAATCCTCCGTCCAAAAGAATCAGGTCGGGCTTTACTCCGAAGCCCTCCGACTCCCCTTCATTTGTGTAATATTCGTTTATTCTCCTGTTTATCACTTCGGCAAGCGAACGGAAATCATCCTGTCCTTCAAATGACTTTATCATAAAGCGTCTGTATGATTTTTTTAACGGTCTGCCGTCTTTATACACTATCATGCCGGCGACATTTTCATGACCCGACGTATTTGAAATATCGTAAGACTCAATATACTGCGGATAATTTTCAAGTCCGAGCATTTCCTGTAATTCAAGAAGAACCGCACGGGTTCTGTCATCGCTCGTCAATATCCGCGACAGCTTCTGCATAGCGTTATTTTTCGCCATATCCACAACAGCGGCGTTTTCACCTGCAAGAGGACGAACTATCTTAACGCGTTTTTTCTTTATTTGCGAAAGATATTTTTCAGTGTCTTCTTTCTCGAAAAAATCACAGTCAACGCATATCTGTGCGGGAATGCTGTCGCCTGACGAATAATAAGAACACAGTATCTCCGGATATTCCGCACTCGGCTCGTCAATTCGGTCAACGACAAAGGTTTTTGTGTCCGTAAGTGCTCCGCTCCTGAAAGAAAGAACGCATACCGCACTTTTATTGCCGGTTCCCGCAATTCCGAAAACATCCTGTTCATCCGTTTTTACGGAGACAACATGCTGTTTCTGAGACACCTTTTCGACGGCTCTGATTCTGTCACGAAGCTTTGCCGCTTTTTCAAATTCAAGCGCTTCGGAAGCGTTGCTCATTTCGGAATACAGTTTTTTCAGATATTCCGTCTTTCCTCCTAAAATAAATCGGACGGCATCGTCGACATTTGCGTCGTATTCCTTTTGAGAGATTGCACCGCTGCACGGTGCGGAGCAAAGCTTTATATGATAGTTGAGGCAGGGACGGTTTTTTCTGCTGATATCACGCGGAAAAACACGTCCGCAGTGAGCTAACTTGAAAATATCAAGAGCCTGACGTACGGCAGCAGCGGAATTTTCGGAGCTTGTAAAAGGTCCGTAATATGTTGCGCCGTCATCCGTTTTTTGCTTGACCGCACTGATTTTTTTCCACACTCCGCGCGTCACTTTGACATAGCTGTAGCCCTTGTCGTCTTTAAGAAGGATATTGTATTTGGGCTTATGCTGTTTAATAAGATTGCATTCGAGAACAAGCGCCTCAAATTCGCTGTTGACGACAATATAATCAAAGTCGCTGACATTTTCAACCATTTTACAAACCTTGCGCGTATGATTGTTTTGTGAACCGAAATATTGAGACACTCTGTTGCACAGAGTTTTTGCCTTGCCGATATATATAATGTTACCGCCGGAGTCTTTCATAATATAGACGCCCGGTTTTTGAGGAAGTGCGGTCGCTTTTTTTCTTAACTGCCGTATATCCATATTTTTCCTCCGAAAAAGAAAAAAGTGCATCGGAGCGTACCGACACACAGCTTTCCATACCGATTTAACTTATTCGGCAAAACCGGAAATAACAAGCTTTGAAAGAGCATCGACAGCTTCGTTTTCGTCCAAGCCGTCGGCAATAATTCTGATATCGGTTCCGCCTGTGACTCCGAGAGAAAGAACACCGAGAAGACTCTTTGCGTTCGCTCTGCGCTCATCCTTTTCAACCCAGATCGAGGATTTGAACTCATTTGCCTTTTGAATGAAAAATGTTGCGGGACGGGCATGAAGTCCAACCTGGTTCTGAACTGTGATATCCCTTACTACCATACTATAAGAATCTCCTTCCGGAAAATTGTTTACTCGATATATTATATCACAAACATCAATCTCGTCAATCAAAATAAAACAATACAAAAATAATTCGTGTGAAAATCTAAATAGTGACGAAATGAGAGAAGTCGATTTGTGCAGATTAACAATAGAACAAAAGGATTTTTTTGCATTTAATCAGTTTTTTTTGTCTCAGATCTCAGTTTCTGAAGAAAAAGCATGTCTTTTTTTGACAGCTCCGCATGTTCTAAAAGCTCCGGTCGTCTTTCAAAAGTACGTTTAAGTGACTGCATCCTTTTCCATTCGTCGATATTTGCATGATGCCCCGAAATAAGCACCTCCGGCACATTCTTTCCCTTCCATTCATACGGCTTCGTATACTGCGGATGTTCGAGCAAAACATTATAATGACTCTCGCTTGAATACGCTTCTTCATTCGGAAGAACTCCGTCAACCATTCTGGCGATACAGTCGGTCAGCACAAGCGCGGGCAATTCTCCTCCTGTCAAAACATAATCGCCGACAGAAATTTCTTCGTCAACAATTTCCTCCAAAACGCGTTCGTCGACACCCTCATAATGACCGCAAAGAATGACTATGTTTTCAAGCTTTGACAGTTCTTTTACACGCTGCTGATTAAGCACCGCTCCTTGAGGAGACATGTATATAACATGAGGTTTTGTACTCATTGTCGACTCAATATGCTTGCAGCAGTCAAAAATCGGCTGTGCCTGCATGAGCATACCCATGCCGCCGCCGTAGGGCGTGTCGTCAACACGGTTGTGTTTATCCGTCGAAAAATCTCTGATGTTCACTGCGTTGATTTCGAGGATGCCCTTTGAAACAGCTCTGCCGACGATGCTTTCGGAATAAACCGCCCGACACATATCGGGAAATAATGTCATAATGTCAATCCGCATCGTCAAAAATTCCTTTCAGGGGACGAACAAAAACAGCATCATTTTCGACATCCGTCTTGATTATAACATTTTTAATAGCAGGCAGCAAATACTCGCGCCCTCTGTCATCCGTAACAGCCCACACATCGTTGGCTCCCGTCTGCATAACATCGGATAGCTTTCCGTACACAGTCGAAGTGTTGTCTGCATCAAAAACCGTGCAGCCTATAAGCTCGGCAATGAACCACTGTCCGTCGGGCAGATTGACATCGCTTCGCTTAATATAAATAACACGGTTACGCAATGCTTGTGCCTGCTCGACTGTGTCGGTTCCTTCAAGCTTTATAAGCGCCGCATTTCCGTGCGGGCGGCATGAAATGACTTTAACGGGTACATTTCCTCTTTCGTCAAAATAGACGGTCTTGAATTTTTTTGCAAACTCGGCAGAGTCACAGCGGGGGTTCAGGCGCATTTCGCCCCGAACCCCGTGCGTGCCTACTATCTGACCGAGTTCAAGGAACTCTTTTCTCATTTTGATTATACTTCGGGAATATCGAGAACGATTTCCTTACCTGCCTTTGCGGACCGTGCAATGCCGTCAATAATTGCCTGATTGTAGAGAATCTGGCTTGACGGTACGGGAGCGGGTTTACCGTATTTAACAGCGTCGACAAACAGTCTGATCTTGTTATAGAAATTGTCTTCCTTGTTGGTTCTCTCGGGAATTTCGGTTTCAACCTCGCTTCCCGCAAGAGTCTTGTATATTTTAAGCGGACCGCCGATGCTTCCGTTCCAGCACTCTGTTGAGGGAATGCGAAGCCCCGCCTTTGTGCCGAGAATAAGAGTATCGCCGGCTGTGTCCATGTTCATTGCCCATGAAATTCTGAAATCGAGAACAATGCCGCCTTCAAGGCGGATAAAAGCCGCAGCGAAGTCATCAACACCGAAAACCTTTGCATATTCGGGATGAGTGGGATAATAACCGGGGTCTTTTCCGAAGAATGCGGAGGTGTATCCCGAAACGGTGAGCGGCTTGGGATACCCGATAGCATTGAGAACCATATCAAGAGAATAACAGCCGATATCGGCAAGCGCACCGAGTCCCGCAGTTTTATCTTCAATAAAGCTTGTGCCGTATGGTGTGGGAATTCCGCGTCTTCTGCCGCCGCCTGTCTGAATGTAATAGATCTGCCCGAGTTCGCCGGATTCCACAACCGCTTTGAGCATTTTCATATTCTCGTCAAAACGCGGCTGGAAGCCGATGGACAGGATTTTTCCGCTCTTTTTTTCCGCCTTGACTATTTCAACGGCTTCGTCAAGGGTTACGCACATAGGCTTCTCAAGAAGGACGTTCACACCGTGTTCGAGAGCGTAGATCGAGCACTCCGCATGGGTTCTGTTGTATGTGCATACGCTTACTGCGTCAAGCTCCTCCGCATCAATCATCGACTTATGATCGGGATAGAGACGTATTCCGTCAATTCCGTTATCCTTGCAGAATTTCTCGGCTTTGCCGGGAACAAGGTCGGCTGCGGCAACAATCTCAACATCGGGACAGCGAAGATAGTTTTTAACATGGACTTCGGCAATCCATCCTGTGCCGATAATGCCTATTTTAACTTTTTTTCCTGTGTCGACGGAGGCTTCGACTTCGTCGGCTTCTTTGAAACGGTCAAGAATACTGTCTGCCATTTTTCTTACTCCTTAATTGTTGATATAAGATGTGTATGAATCAGCGAATTTGAACACAGAAATGACGACGGCTCACTGCATTTAAGTGTTTTGCCGTCAAAATCTGTGCATTTTCCGCCTGCTTCCGCCAGAATAATTCTTCCCGCCGCAAAATCCCACGGCGAAAGAAGCATTTCAAAATATGCGTCCGTGCGTCCGCACGCGACACTGCATATGTCATATGCCGCAGAGCCGCTTCGGCGCAGATCCGCGCATTTCATAAATACTTTTTTTGCTATTGAAAAAACACCGTCCGCATATGTGTCCCTGTAATAAGGCGCCGTACCGAACGAAACAAGTGCTTCGGGGAAACTTCGCAAAGAGACGGATATTCTTTCACCGTTCAAAAACGCCCCTCTGCCGGCTTCTGCGGTAAACATTTCGTCAAAATACGGATTGTATACGATACCGAAAAAAGGATTGCCTTTTTTATAGACTCCCACCGAGATAACGGAACATTTCATATCATGAATAAAGTTTGTTGTCCCGTCTATCGGATCGATTATAAAAAGCAAATGCGAATCGGCAAGCGCGGCGGAGTTTTCTTTTTCCTCCGCGAGAAACAATGCTTCGGGAAAAATTTGCAATATACCGCTTATCAGCTTATTTTGTATGATTTTATCATACTTAGTCACGAAATTTGCCGTTCCGGCTTTTATTTCAATTGCACCGCTCTCTTTTTCAACGGCGTGTGCGGAAAGCATCAGTTCTCCGCATTCTTTTATCAATGCGGTAACTTTATCAAATTCGTGCTCATCAGGCATGTCACAGCGCCTCCGAATTAAGGTCAAGCCCCATTGCAAGTCCGAATTTTGTCTCTATAAGCGGAGCAAAGCCGTTTTTTTTATAAAACTCAATAACTCGGTCGTTTTTTTCATCGCAGACAAGCATAACACGCTCTATCCGGCGTTTTCTCAAGCGTGTTTTCATTGCCTTCAAAAGCTGCGTACCAAGCCCTGCATTCTGGTAATTTTCATCAACGTCAATATGGAAATGGCATTTATACGAATCACGGAACATCGAGTGTGTCAGCATGTCCATTTTTGCGTCTACATACCTTTTTGCGCTGACGGCTGCCGCCTGCGGAAGATAAATTTCCGAAAAGACACGCTCATAGCTGTCATAATTTTCACTGTAAAGTAAATATCCCACCGCCTCATCGGCATCATTCACCGCAACAAAGCAATTCTGCGGCTCTTGTTCGATATAATAGTTGCAATACATAATTAAAGTGTACTGCTTCGTTTCCGCGGAAGCATTTGCGCACCCGGCATTATCGAGACAAATCTGTTGAACGCGCTCACGGTCACTGTCCTTATACGGTCTAACGGAACTCATTTATACCACCTCATATATTTGACTTTTTAATTATACATTTTCTTTTTCAAATTGTCTATAAAAAAACTGTTTTTTTTCATAAAAATGTGCTAATATCGTTTTGAAAATATGAAAATGGAGTTGGTAACATGAAAATTGCGGTCATCGGAACCTCATGGATAACCGAAAAATTTCTGTCCGCAGCCATCTCGACAGGCAAAATAACACTTGAAGCCGTGTGTTCGAGAAGTACGGAGAAGGGGCGCGCACTCGCAAGCAGATTCGGAGCCGAAAAAGTGTATGCCTCACCGGCAGAGCTTGTAAGAGACGCCGAAATCAAGGGCGTGTATATCGCAAGTCCGAACAGTCTTCATTACAGTCAAAGCAAGCTGTGCATAGAAAACGGCAAAAATGTGATCTGTGAGAAACCCGCGACGGACACGGAACAGGAAATGTCGGAGCTTATATCTCTGGCAAAGAAGCACGGCGTAATATATACAGAAGCGATAATGTCGATGTTTGTTCCCGCATTTGACATTCTCAAAAAAGATATTTCCGAAATAGGAAGAATCCGTACCGTCAACCTTATCTACTGCCAGCTCTCATCGAAATACCCTGCATATCTGCGCGGAGAAAATCCGAACATTTTCAATCCCGAATTTCACACGGGATGTCTCGCCGATATCGGTGTTTACAACGTTTTTCTTGCCGCGGGGCTTTTCGGCATGCCCGACAAAATAATGTCGCACGCAACATTTCTTGACAGCGGTGCCGATGCCGAGGGGACTGCTGTTCTTTCATACGGTGATATGACTGTAAATCTCGTCTATTCAAAGGTCGGACAAAGCTATTCTCCGTCCGAAATAATCGGCGATAAAGGAAACCTTTCCCTTAATGCCGTATCGCAGCTGACGGGTATTGACAGAGTATCCGAAAACGGCAGACAGAATATTGTTCCGTATGAAATATCAAGAGATGAAATCATGGGAGCGGAGGCTTCTGCGTTTGCCGATGCCGTAAACGGTAATGATAAAGCAAAAGCAAAAATCGAAAGCGTAAATGCAACGGCACTCAACGTAAGACGCATATGCGACATTATAAGACAGCAAAACGGTTTTTCGTTTTAGTAAGATAACATTGACTTTTTTACCGCTTAATGTATAATAAATTCCGACAAATCATTTTTAATTTTTGAAAGGATACTCAATATGCTCAAAGATATTCCCGGCGGCATTTATCCCACGATGATAACACCGTATACACCGGACAATAAAGTAGACTACAACGCCGTAGAGCAGCTTCTCGCATGGTATGCCGAGAGAAATGTCAACGGAATTTTTGCAATCTGCCAGTCAAGCGAAATATTCTTTTTAAGTTTTGAAGAAAGGCTTGAACTGTTAAAATTTATTATGGCACACAAACCCGCAAACACGGCAATCGTTGCATCGGGGAATGTTGCGAATGACCTTGACAGGCAAATTTACGAAGCAAAAGCCTTTGCGGACACAGGCATTGACGCATACGTTTTTATTTCAAACAGATTTGCGTCACCCGATGACAGCGACGATGTTCTGCTCAAGAACATGGAGTACGCCGCAGATGCCCTCCCCGAAATATCGTTAGGCGTCTATGAATGCCCGTATCCGTATAAACGTCTTCTCACACCTTACGTTCTCAAAAAAATGGCTGAAACAGGCAGATACCGGTTTTTGAAAGACACATGCTGCGACCTCAGTCAGTTAAAAGAAAAGCTTGATGCCGTCAAAGGCTCCGATCTTAAAATTTTTAATGCCAATTCCGCGACACTTCTTGAATCTCTTAAACTCGGATGTGCGGGATTTTCGGGAGTAATGGCAAATTTTCACCCGGAAATTTACGCAAAGCTTTACGGCATATATAAAACCGAGGCGGAAAAAGCCGAGCTGCTTCAAAACTTCATCGGATTTTTCTCCGTTGCGGAGTGTCAGTGTTACCCTGTTAACGCCAAATACTATCTCTCGCTTGAGGGTCTTAACATAAATATTGACAGCCGTTCAAAAAACAAAGCGGAGTTTACACCGAGCCGCATGGCGGAAATACGTCAAATGCGTATTCTCACTCAGCTTTTTGAAAAAAATTATCTTTAACTCATCAACTTCGCTGCGGAAACATTTGTCTCCGCAGTGTTTTTTTGAATTATTCGGTTTATCAAAACATATTTGTTGAAATAGAGCAAGGAAAACATTTACAAAATGAGCCTGCCGTGTTAAAATTAAAGGCAGATAAAACTTACAAAAAAGGAGAAATTAAACCAATGACACTTGCACAGTTGGCTGTCGGCAAGACTGCGGTAATAAAAACCGTCGGCGGAGAGGGCGCACTGCGGCTCCGGTTTCTTGACATGGGACTTATTCCGAAAACAAAAGTCAAAGTTCAAAAAGTTGCGCCGATGGGAGATCCCATTCAACTGCTCATAAGAGGATATGAGCTTACCGTGCGAAGAGATGATGCGGAAAAAATAGAAATTGACGAGGAACAAACCAATATATGATATATGCACTTGTCGGAAATCAAAACTGCGGAAAAACAACGCTTTTTAATGCTCTCACAGGCTCCAATCAGCATGTCGGAAATTTTCCCGGAGTAACTGTCGATCAGAAGGTCGGCTTAATAAAGGGCAAAAAAGATTTGAGCGTTGTCGACCTGCCGGGAATCTATTCAATCCGTCCATATACAACGGAGGAAATAGTAACACGTGACTTTGTTCTCAACGGAAAGCCTGACGGCATAATAAATATTGTCGATGCGACAAATATTGAGAGAAATCTCTATCTGTCATTACAGCTGCTTGAACTGCACATTCCCACCGTAATTGCACTGAACATGATGGATGAGGTACGCGGAAACGGCGGCAGTATCGACATAAAGAAAATGAGCGATGCACTCGGAGTGCCGGTTATTCCCATCTCCGCTGCAAAGAACGAGGGCATAACAGAAGTCGTCGATCAAATAATAAATGTCTCAAGGAATCGTATTCTTCCGAAAGTCATGGACTTTTGTCCGGGCGGTCCCGTACACAGATGTATTCATGCAGTATCGCATTCAATTGAGGATCACGCAATTGCCTGCGGACTTTCTCCGAGATTCTGCGCCACAAAGATAATTGAGGGAGACACATCTTTTTCGGACAAGCTTGAATTAAACGAAAATGAACGCGAGCTTATCGAACACACCGTTGTTGAAATGGAAAACGAATCCGGACTTGACAGAAATGCTGCGCTTGCCGCGATGCGATATGATTTCATCGAAAAAGTTTGTGCGGACAGTGTAGTGAAATGTCACGAGAGCAAGGAACACATCAGAAGCACCAAGATCGACCGTTTTCTTACGGGGAAATACACAGCGATACCGGCATTCGTTTTGATACTGTTTGCTGTTTTTGTCCTGACATTCAACGTCATAGGCGGAAAATTAAGCGACTTGATGGCACTCGGAATAGATGCTGTAACCGCCGCTGCGGACAAAGGACTGACATCTTACGGAATAAATCCTGTTGTCCACAGTCTTATAACCGACGGTATTTTTGCAGGCGTCGGAAGCGTGTTAAGCTTTCTGCCGATAATAGTTGTTCTGTTTTTCTTTCTCTCCATTCTTGAAGATACGGGTTACATGGCCCGAATTGCATTTGTTATGGATAAACCGTTGCGAAAAATAGGTCTTTCGGGCAGAAGCCTTGTCCCGATGCTTATCGGTTTCGGATGCACCGTTCCGGCTGTGATGGCAACGCGCACACTTTCATCCGATCGTGACCGAAAAATGACAATACTTCTTACACCTTATATGAGCTGTTCGGCAAAAATACCGATTTATGCGGTTTTTTCGGCGGCATTTTTTCCCGGCAAGGAAGCTGTTGTAATGATCTGCCTTTATATTACGGGGGTTTTACTCGGAATCGTTGCAGCGCTTATCCTGAAAGGCTCGGTTTTCAAAGGCAACCCCGTTCCGTTTGTTATGGAACTTCCCAATTACCGTTTTCCGTCTCCGAAAAGCGTTTTTCTTCTCATGTGGGAAAAAGCAAAGGATTTTCTGCAAAAAGCTTTTACAGTCATTTTCACGGCTTCGGTCATCATTTGGTTTTTACAGACATTTGATACAAAACTCAACATCGTCGACGACAGCTCTCAAAGTCTTCTGGCGCTCATCGGCAGAGCCGTAAGCCCCGTTTTCAAGCCGCTCGGCTTCGGTGACTGGCGAATTGCAACGTCTCTTATAACAGGATTTACGGCAAAAGAAGCCGTCATAAGTACAATGAGCGTGCTTTTGAATGTCAGTCAGTCGGAACTTGCGGGCGTTCTTCCCGCACTTTTCACTCCCCTCACCGCTTGCTGTTTTCTTGTATTTTCACTTTTATACACTCCGTGTGTTGCAGCGGTTGGCACAATAAAACGTGAACTGGGTTCCGTGATTAAAACAGTGGGAACGGTGCTCATGCAGTGCTCGGTCGCATGGCTTGCAGCATTTATTATCAAAACTGCTGCGGATATTTTCATCACGCATTAAAAGGACGTTACAAATGAAAGCTGCGGATTATTTATTGCTTGCGATTATAGGTATTTGTTTAATTGCCGCAATTATAAAGATATTCAAAAAAGGCACCTGCTCGTGCGGCGGG
>OLHA01001250.1_pt1 | contig 13982 bp, 7 predicted proteins | sample 1605961 | NCBI WGS metagenome assembly OLHA01 (sample SAMN03283288) | human gut metagenome | biome: human-associated habitat; material: feces | host: Homo sapiens | place: Peru | collected 2012
TGGCCTTGCGGGGGACGGCCATGACAGCTCCCCTTGATCAGCAAGGGGAGCCTTTTGCCCCCCTTTACACAAGGGGGGCTTTTTGGGTGCTTCCCTTTTTTACCCCTGCTCCGGAAAAATTTTGGAAATAACAGGCGCATTTTTTCCCTTTCCTCTGGTAAACGGAAGGGGATTATGCTATACTGAGCCCATAAAATACTTCACATCAGGAAAGAAGAACAGGAATATGAAACAAAAGAGAATTTTGTCTCTGGCGCTGTGCGCCGCCCTGCTGGTAAGCACCCTGCTGGCAGGCTGCGGCGGCAAAAGCACCCAGCTTAACCCTAAGGAGCCCGTGAACCTGACCATCTGGCACTACTACAACGGCGCTCAGCTGTCCGCCTTTTCCGAGATTGTGGATACCTTCAACAGCACCGTCGGCCGGGAAAAGGGCATCTATGTTTCCAGCTACAGCAAAGGCTCCGTCAACGATCTGGAATCCGCCGTCCGGGATTCCCTGGAGGGCAAGGTAGGCGCGGAGCCGCTGCCCGATCTGTTCTCCTCCTATTCCGACACCGCCTTCAACGCCGAGCAGGCCGGCGCGCTGGCAAATCTCTCCGACTACTTCACCCAGGAGGAGCTGGATGATTACATCCCCTCCTATGTGAAGGAGGGCTGCATCGCCGCCGACGGCAGTCTGCGGATTTTCCCCATTGCCAAGTCCACGGAGGTCATGATTCTGAACAAAACCGACTGGGAGCCCTTTGCGGAAAGCACCGGCGTGACCCTGGAGGATCTGACCACCATTGAGGGAGTTGTGGAAGTCTCCAGGAAATACTATGCGTGGACGGACGACCAGACCCCGGACATTCCCGGTGACGGCAAGGCCTTCTACGGCAGAGACGCTCTGCCCAACTACTTCTTTGTCGGCGCCCAGCAGCTGGGTCAGCCCCTTCTGAAGGTGGAAAACGACCAGGCCCATGTGAACGCCGATCAGGAGGTTTTCCGGAAACTCTGGGACAACTACTATGTGCCCATGGTCAGCGGCTGGTTCGGCGCCTACGGCAGGTTCCGCTCCGACGACGTGAAAACCGGGTACCTGCTGGCCTACACCGGCTCCACCGCCTCCGCCGGCTACTTCCCCAAGCAGGTGGAGACGGAAACCGGTTCCCATCCCATTGACTATGAAGTTCTGCCTGTGCCCATTTTTGCCGGGGGCAAAAACGTGATCGTCCAGCAGGGGGCGGGCATGGCCGTCACCAAGTCCGATGCCAAGCGGGAGGCGGCGGCTGTGGAATTCCTGCGGTGGTTTACCCAGGCGGAAAACAACGTGCGCTTCGGGGCAGGCTCCGGGTATCTGCCCGTCCTGAAGGAAGCCAACCGGGTGGAGACCTTCCGGAAGATCGCAAAGGATCAGCATCTGGAAATGAATCCCATCACCGATTCCTGCATTACCTTCTCCCTGGAACGTATGGAGCAGGCCGAATTCTTCACCCCCCAGACCTTCACGGGCGGCAGCGCGGTGCGCAGCGTGCTGGAACACAGCCTGGCAGACAAAATCACCGCCGACCTTGCCGATATTCAGCAGAAGACAGCTTCCGGTGCCAGCCGGGAAGCGGTGCTGGCGAAGTACACCTCCAACGCCGCCTTTGAGAGCTGGTACACGGAATTCACTGCCGAAATTGAAAACGCCGCGAAAGATTGAGGATTATGAATAAAAGTCCATCGAAAAATTCTATTTTCCGTTTTTTCCTGATCCCGCTGATCGTTCTGACGGTCGTTCAATGCTCCCTGATTCTGGGCATCATTGAATTCCGGGACGTGGTAGGCTCCATTCAGCGTAACTCCGTGGAGAACACCGAAAAAACCGTGGAAAACCAGCGAACCCGGCTGGAAGCCCAGATGATCCAGCGTTGGGGCTGGATTTACCAGAGAGAGTCGGAGCTGACCCAGACCCTGGAGCAGTTCCTGGAGGAAAACCGGCTGACGCTGGAGGAGCTGAATGACTCCCGGACTCTTCAGCAGGAATTTCTGCTGAAAATGTTCCCCGTGTGCCAGCAAGTGGCGCAGAACTGCGAAGCCACCGGCTGCTTCCTCCTGATGACCGGCGAAAGCCCGGAAGTCCCCGGCAATGTCAGCGGCTTCTATCTCCGGGACTATGACACCAGTTCCAAGACGGCGGACAATACCGACCTGTCCTTTGCCCGGTGCGGCACGCTGCTGTCCCGGAGCCTGGGCATTGCCCTGAGCAGCGACTGGACCACCTACTTCTCCCTGGCGGGGGACGGAAACCGGCAGTCGGACGAATTCTACTATGCGCCCTGGCGAGCCGCCCGGGAAAATCCGGAGGTGGAAACCCGGAACCTGGGCTACTGGTCCGAGCCCTTCTATCTGGAGGACAACCCAGCTTGCGGCTATAAGGCCATCACCTATTCCATTCCCCTGCGCCTAAACGGTCAGGTCTATGGGGTTTTCGGCATTGAGATTTCCCTGCCCGCGCTGATTAAGGAATATGTGGTCAGCGAAGGCATTTATTCCTCTGGCAGCAGCTATCTGATTGCCGTGGAAGGTACCGACGGCAGCTACCGCCCCATTGCCGGAGACGGCTACCTTTCCAATCTGCTGCTGAGCCAAAGCAGCTTCCGGCTGGCGGAAACCAAATACGACAATCTCTATCAGGTAGACAGCATTCCCTTCGACGGAAAGCTCCTGTACGCCAGTCTGTCCCCCATGAAGCTTTACTCCAACAATCCCCCCTACGCAAACAGCAATTGGGTTTTCCTGGGGCTGAAGGGGCATGAGGAGCTGTTCGGCATGGGGCACTCCCTGTACCTGTGGGTGCTTGCCGCGGTGCTGGTGGGTCTTCTCTTTGCGGTCGTTGCCATCTATGTGCTGGTGCGCCACCTGACCGACCCCATCCAGCAGCTGACGGACAGCATCAGCCAGGGCCCCAGAGGCCTTGGCAAATACCAGCCATCGGGCATTCCCGAAATTGACGGCATTTACCGGGTGGTCAAACAGCTGGTGGAAAAGCAGCAGACCACGGAGCTGTCACTGCAGGAGGAGGCCTCCCGCTACCGGGTGGCTCTGGAAAATTCCAGCGACAGCTTCTTCACCTACAACATTCCCAATCACACCGTGGATATCCTGAACGTGCCCAATCTGGAGGGCACCTGGGACTGCGTAGGGGGAGAATACGGCTTCTTCGCGGAAAGCTATATCCACCCAAGCGACCACGCCCTGGTGCGGGAGCTGTTTGCCGGTCTGAACCGGAAGCCCTATCAGGATTCCTTCCGGACGGAATTCCGGATAAGCCGTCCCGGCCGGGAGTACCGGTGGAAGCTGTTCTGCGGCCGGATTCTTCGCTCTCCCGACGGCACTGCCGTGAAGGTGATCTGCTCCCTGCGGGACATTGACGACGAAAAACAGCAGGAGGCCAGCCTCCGGGAGCGCAATGCCAGAGACGGCATCACCGGGGTCTATTCCCTGGACGAGGGAATGCGCCTGCTGCAAAAGCAGCTGAGCGCCGGGGAAAAGGGCTGGATTCTTCTGCTGAGCCTGCCGGATTCCACCCGGCTGCAAGTGAAAAACGGCAATCTTCTGGTACAGCTGCTTCTGCGGCATCTTTCTCCCGTTCTGAAGCCGCCCGGCGTCCATGTCTTCCGGCTCAACAGCAGCGACTTCTGCTACTGGCTTCCGGACAGCAGCCGGATTCAGGCGGAGGATTTTGCCCGGGAGCTTCTGAACCAGATCCGGGGCACCTTCCCTGCCGATGTGATTCGGCTGTCTCCCCGGGTGGGCATTGCCCGGTGGGAGGACACCGTGTCCGTGCGAACCTGCCTGAACCAGGCCAACACCGCGAAAGACTTCATCGCCGACAATCCCCAGCGGGGCTTCGCGTTCTTCTCCGAGCTGCCCCAGGAGGTTCGCCGGAATCCGGTGCCGGTGGTTTTCCGGCATCACGGCTCCGTGGACTATCTCCGGGAAAGCAATCTGGCATATCTGGCTGTCAATCTGCTGGGAGGCGAAGGGGACTTCGGCCTGAAAATGCACCTTCTCATGCGGGAGCTGTCCAAGCGGATGCAGGCCCGGGGCGCGGAGGTGAGCCTGAGCCGGATGGACTCCATGTCCACCTCCCTGGAATACAGCGATCGGCCTGAGTCCGTGGCCGCGCCGGACTGCGCCGTCCGTTTCTTCACCCAGAGCCAGCTGGATACCCTGATGGAATGGACGGGAAACCTTCTCATGCGGGGCTACTGCCTCCGGGATGCCGGGAGCTTCCTTCAGCCCTTCCTGTTCCGTGGAGATCAGCCCGGCATTTTCCTGCCCATGTACGACGACGAGCGCTATATGGGCTGCCTGTGCGTCTGCGGCATCCCCATCGGGAAAGCGGACAAAACCCTGCTGGAGGATCTGCGGCAGCTGGCCGGTGTGCTCCAGAGCTATATCCGTCAGCGGCAGCATGATGCCGCCGCCCAGGCCAAGTCCGACTTCCTGTCCCGGATGAGCCACGAAATCCGCACCCCCATGAACGGCATCATCGGCATGACGAACGTGGCCCTGCTTCCCGGCAAGACCCAGCAGGAGATGACCCGGTGTCTGCAAAAGATCTCCGTCAGCTCCCAGTATCTGCTGAGCCTTCTCAACGACATTCTGGACATGTCCAAGATTGAAAGCGGCAAGATGCAGCTGGCCTCGGAGAACTTTGACCTTTCCGGAATGCTTTCCACCGTCCGGGAGCTGATCGCCCCCCAGGCCGAAAGCAAGCACATCCGCTATGTGGAGGAAATTCAGCTGGACAATCACTGGTTCCGGGGAGATTCCCTGCGCATCAGTCAGATTCTTGTGAATATTCTGGGCAACGCCGTGAAGTTCACCCCCGCCGGGGGAACCGTCCGGCTGATCATCCGGGAGGAAGCCGTCCTGGACGGCGACAACGGCCGGTATTCCCGGGTGTTCTTCGCCGTGAAGGACTCGGGCATCGGCATTTCCAAGGAAAATCAGGAACGGGTTTTCCGCTCCTTCGAGCAGGTAGCGGGCGTGGATTCCAACGGCGTCCGGGGCACGGGCCTGGGTCTTTCCATCAGCTCCCGGCTGACCCGACTCATGGGCGGAAAAATCAACCTGACCAGCACCCCCGGAAAGGGCAGCACCTTCGACTTCACCCTGCCCCTGCTCCACGGCAGGGAGGTGATCCGGGGGCAGGCCGCCCCGCGCGCCCGCTTCGACGGCAAGCGTCTGCTTCTGGTGGAGGACAACGCCCTGAATATGGAAATCGCCCAGACCATTCTGGAGGAAATGGGCTTCCGGGTGGACACGGCCACCGACGGCGACGAGGCGGTGCAGACCCTCCGCGGCACACAGCCCGGCACCTACGATGTGGTGCTCATGGACATCATGATGCCCCGGATGAACGGACTGGAAGCCACCCATCTGATCCGCGGCACCCCGGAGCGTGCCGATCTGCGAACCCTGCCCATTCTGGCCATGTCCGCCAACGCCTTTGCCGAGGACGTGAAAAAGTCCCTGGAAGCGGGGATGAACGGCCACCTGTCCAAGCCCATCGAAATGGACAAGCTCCTGGAGGCACTGAACCGGGTTCTGGGCGGGTGAGGGCTTTTGTTTCGGAAAAGTCAACCGATATACCGTGTCATTGCGAGCCAGTGCTCACACTGGCGTGGCAATCCGTTTTCCCCTTGGCTCCCCCTCTGGGGGAGCTGTCACGAAGTGACTGAGAGGGTAAAGATTCGCCCGCTCCGCCCCATCCGGGGCACCTCTCCCATAGGGAGAGGCAAGGGTGCGGATTGCCACACCAGTCTGCGGACTGGTTCGCAATGACATTCTTTTTTGGATACTTTCCAATTGCTTAACCATTCTCCCGCTGTGGCTTCACCGCACCGCTCCCCTTCTCCACAAGGGGGGCTTTTTCTTTTCCGGTAAATTGGTTACAAAATGACATTCTTTTCCGGGCATTCTCCGGAATCTGCCAATCTTTTTCCAATTTGTTTACAGTTTCTTCCCAATTGTCCCTGACAGGTTATATAAAATAATAACGTCATTTTTGTGAATATTATCTTCACACAGTTAGGAGAAAGCCTATGGAGGAACAGCAAAAGACTGGCGAGGCGCTATTTGACAAGCTCAGTCAGGAAAAGAAGCAGCGCAGGCGCAAGCGGCTGCGCAGGGTAATTATCATCGTCGCGGTGATTTTCGCGGCTCTGGTGATGGTGGTTTCCCATCTGCGCAAAAACGTGGATGCCCGGTTCGCCGCCACCCAGAAGGACGTGCAGAGCTACACCGTGGCTCCGGGCACGATCCACACCCTGGTCTCCGGCAGCGGTGTGCTGGAGCAGGTGGACGAGGAAGACGTGACCGTCCCCGCCGGTGTGGAGGTGGACGAGGTCATCGCCGAGGCCGGAGACGCGGTTGCCAAGGGCGATCTGCTTGCCAAGGTGGACATGGCTTCCGTGGTGGACACCCTGAGCAGCACCCAGGATCAGATCAAAACCCTGGATAAGAAGATCAACAGCGCCAAGTCCGACACCGCCTCCACCAGCGTCACCACCAGCGTCGGCGGCCGGGTGAAAAAGATTTACGCCCAGGTAGGCGACAACGTGGTTTCCAGCGTCACCGAAAACGGGGCTCTGGCGCTTCTGAGCGTGGACGGCTGCATGGCCGTGGACATTACGGCTGAGGGCTGCACCCGGGGCGACACCGTCACCGTCACCCTGTCCGACGGCACCGCGGTGGAGGGCACCGTGGAAAGCGCCACCCTGGGCACCGTCACCGTGCTGGTTTCGGACAACGGCCCTGCCCTGGACGAGGAAGTGACCGTCACCGATGCCGCCGGGAAGACCCTGGGCACCGGCAAGCTGTACATCCATTCCCCCGTAGCCGTCACCGGCTATGTGGGCACGGTCAAGAGCATTTCCTGCAAGGAAAACGCCAATGTCACCGCAGGCTCCACCCTGATGACCCTGCGCGACACCAAAACCAGCGCGAATTTTGATGCGCTGCTGCGCCAGCGGCAGGATTTGGAGGACACCCTGACAGGCCTTCTGACCATCTACCGGGACGGAGCGGTGCTGGCAAGCCAGGACGGCCTGGTGACGAGCGTGGAATATGACGAGGACACCGCCACCTCCGCAACGGAAACCCAGATTCTCACCCTGTATCCCCAGAAGCAGATGACCGTCACCATCAGCATTGACGAAACGGACATTCTGTCCCTGAAGGAGGGGCAGGAGGCGCAGATCACCGTCAGCTCCGTCAGTGACGATGCCTTCACCGGCTCTGTCACCTCCATCAGCAAGGTAGCCGACACCTCCACCGGCGTGACCCGGTATTCCGCCGAGGTCACTCTCGACCGGGAGGAAGGGATGCTGGTGGGCATGACCGCCGACGTGGACGTGCGGATTGAGGGCACGGAAAACGCCCTGATTATTCCCGTGGACGCCCTGCACCAGAACAGCGCCAGCTACTATGTCTACACCGGCTATGACGAAGCCCAGAAGCGTTACACCGGTCGGACGGAAGTGACCATCGGTATGCAGAACGACGACGATGTGGAAATCACCTCCGGCCTGAAGGAGGGGGACACCGTCTACTACACCGAGGCCGATAGCGGCGGCTTTGGCGATTTCATGGTCATGCCCGGCGGGATGTCCGGCGGGATGTCCGGTGGAATGTCCGGCGGGATGTCCGGTGGAATGTCCGGCGGAATGAGCGGCGGAATGTCCGGCGGGATGTCCGGCGGGATGTCCGGCGGAATGCCCAGCGGAAATATGGGCGGCGGACGACCCTCCGGCGGCATGGGAGGCTGAGCCATGATTCAGCTGAAAGACGTGTGCAAATATTACCAGGTGGGCGACGACCGGGTTCGGGCTCTGGATCACGCCAACCTGCACATCTATCCCCAGGAATTTGTCAGCATCATCGGCCCCTCCGGCTCCGGCAAGTCTACCCTGATGAACATCATCGGCTGCCTGGATGTGGCCGACGCGGGGGAATACCTGCTGGACGGCCTGCCCATCGAAAGCTACACCGAAAACCAGCTGGCCAAGGTGCGAAACGAAAAGATCGGCTTTGTGTTCCAGCAGTACAACCTGATTCCCAAGCTTACCGCCGAGGAAAACGTGGAGCTGCCTCTCATCTATCAGAAGGTTCCCAAGAAGGAGCGCACCGAGCGGGTGAAGGAAGCCCTGGAGCGGGTGAACATGTACGCCCGGGCAAAGCACCTGCCTACGGAGCTTTCCGGCGGTCAGCAGCAGCGGGTATCCATCGCCCGGGCCATCGTCACCCGACCCAAGCTGATTCTGGCGGACGAGCCCACCGGCGCCCTGGACTCCAAGACCAGCCGGGAGATCATCGACATTTTCCATGAGCTTCACAGTCAGGGCAATACCATCGTCCTCATTACCCATGACGGCGGCATTGCCAAGCAGGCTCAGCGGTCTATCCACATTCTGGACGGTCAGATTTCGGAGGTGAGCCTGTAATGCAGTCTTTTGTGATGGCACTGCGTTCCATCGGTGCCAATAAAATGCGGGCGGCTCTGACTATGCTGGGCATCATCATCGGCGTCATGGCTCTGGTGGTGCTGGTGAGTCTGGTCAATGGCGCAACCAATTCCGTCACCACTGCGGTGTCCGACCTGGGTACCAGTCTCGTCACCGTCACCGTGTCCGACGACAAGGGCAAGCCCATTCACTTGGACGATCTGAACACCTGGATGTCGGAGGAGCCGGATATCGGCCGGATTTCCGCCCGCACCAGCACCTCTCTTGTGGGCAAGCACGGAGCCAACTACGACACCGTCACCGTTTACGGCATCACTCCCTCCTATTACGACATCCAGGGCTTGCAGCTTTCCATGGGACGGTGGCTGAAAACCACCGACCAGGACAACCGCACCTATGTCTGCGTTCTCAACGACACCGCCGCCAAGGAGCTCATCGGCTACACCGACTGCGTTGGCCAGACGGTGGTTCTGGGCGGCGTTTCCTTTGAGGTGGTGGGGGTGCTGGAGGAGGACACCAGCTCCATGATGTCCATGCTTACCTCCGGAACCCTCATGGCCTATATTCCCTACTCCACCCTCATCCGTCTGACGGACAGCGTCAGCACCGATGTGACCACCTTCTATCTGTCCGCGGCGGAAGGCTCCAACGTGGACGCTGCCGCCGAGGCCATGACCCGGATTCTCATGGAGCGGTTCGATGAGGACGAGGATGCCTTTGAGGTAGATTCCTCCAATATGCTGGAGGAGGCCATGAATTCCATCACCTCCACGCTCTCCATTCTGCTGGGCGGCATTGCCGGAATTTCTCTGGTGGTAGGCGGCATCGGCATTATGAACATCATGATGGTCACCGTCACCGAGCGAACCCGTGAAATCGGCATCCGCAAGGCCATCGGCGCAAACCGGGGCACCATTCTGACCCAGTTTCTCATGGAGGCGGTGGTGCTGTGCATGATGGGCTGCGGCCTGGGGATTTTCCTGAGCTGGGCCATTTTGCAGGTGGTTTCCACAGTCACCGCCAGCGCGGGCATTTCCTTCGCCCTGGATGGGGGCGTTGTGATGCTGGCCGTGGCCTTCTGCTTCCTCATCGGCGTGGTCTTCGGACTGTACCCGGCCAATAAGGCGGCAAAGATGAAGCCCATCGACGCGCTGCACTACGGAGGATAACTATGGACAAGAAGAAGAAGAAAAATGTCCGCCGGTACATCCTGTGGGGGGTGCTGGCGGTGGTGGTGGCAGGTCTGGCAATGCTGCCCGCCCTGGCCCGGCAGCAGGATGCCCAGGACGGCCCGGTGGCAAGCGTACTGGAAGCGACGGTCAAGGAAGGTTCCGTCCAGGCCACCGTCCGGGGCGGCGGCACCCTGGAAGCCGGGGACGGCGAGGACATCGAGCTGCCTCCGGAGGTGAAAATCACCGAATTCTTGGTAAAAAACGGCCAGGAGGTCAAAAAAGGCGACCCGGTGGCGAAAATCGACAAGGTTTCCGCCCTCACCGCCGTCACCGAAATCCGGACTTCCATGGCTGCCGTGGAAAAGCAGATGGAAACCTTTTCCGATGAAAAATCCGCCTCCACCGTCACCGCCCCTGCCGGAGGCCGGGTGAAGGCCATTTACGCAAACCCCGGCGATTCCGTGACCCAGGTGCTGGTGGAGCACGGGGCTCTGGCACTGCTGAGCCTGGACGGCCGGATGGGCGTCACCCTGACCGTTTCCTCCCAGCTGATTCCTGGCGATTCCATTCCCGTCACCCTGGATTCCGGAAAAACCGTCACCGGCCGGGTGGAATCCAATCTGAACGGGGAGCTGACCGTGACCATCGCCGACAACGGCTACGCCGTGGGCGACACCGTCACCCTGGAAGGCCTTGGCTCCGGTTCCCTGGAAATCCACAACCCCTGGCTGGCCACCGCCTTCAACGGCACCGTTTCCCAGGTGAATATCCGCCTGGAGCAGACGGTTTTCTCCGGAGGAAGCCTGTTCACCCTGAAGGACACGGACTACACCGCCCAGCGGGAGCTGCTGGCCGAAACGCACCGGGACTATGAGGAGCTGCTTCAGAAGCTTCTGACCTGGCAGGATACCGGCGTCATTACCGCCCCCTGCGACGGCCTGGTTTCCGGCATTGACACGGACAGCACTCATCTGCTGGCCGCCGAGGACGAGGAACTCACCGCAAGTCTTCTGAATGCCGACGGTGGGGACTTCCGGCTGGTGCTTCTGAGCCAGGTGACCCAGACCTGCACCGGCGACGACAAGTGCCCCCTGAAGGGCACGGATTCCGGTCATCAGGATGGCTGCCCCAGAGCCTGCAAGCACGCCGCTTCCGAAGGGGTGTGCACGGCTTCCGAGCACTTTACCGACTGTATTATGGCCTGCACCCATGCGGAAAATCCTAAGGACTGCCCGGCTACCGGTGCGCATCATACGGACTGCATCAAGGCCTGTATTGAAACCACCCAGGAGCACAAGTGCCCGGCCACCAAGTATCACTATGACGGCTGTATTGAAAAGTGCACCGAATCCGCGGTCAGCGGCGAGTGCCCGGCGCATATCCACAAGAAGGGCTGTATTGAGTCCTGTATCAGCGCGGACACTCCGGGCAAATGTACCGCCGGACATCACAAGGCCGACTGCATTGAAAGCTGTATTGTAAGCAAATCGGCGGACGACCCATGTCCCGCTACCAAGCATAAGGACGGCTGCTATTTCCAGAACGCCACCTACACCGGCAAGGTATTCAAGGTGGTGTCCGTGGGCAGCGGCGTACTGGTAGGCTATTGGGATTCCACCGTCTATGATGTGGTGAAAACCGCCAGCGGCTGGGCCAGGAAGGACGGACAGCCCTTCTCCACCAACAATTGCGTCCAGGCGGATACGATTTCCGCTTCCGGAAACTATCAGGCCGGAGACACTCTGCTGTCCGTTACCATGACCAAGGACGGCGAAAGCCATTCCCTGGGGCTGGTCAAAATCAGCTCCGGTTCCCAGAAGCCCGGCTTTGACCTCAGCGGGCTGATGGGCATGATGGGCGGCTTCTCCATGGGCGGCTACGGCGGTACCGGCAGCTCCCAGACCCAGCTGTACAGTCTGGACGGGGATGTGCTTCTGACCGTTACCCCCCTGGACACGATGACCGTCACCATTGCCGTGGACGAAAAGGACATCGCCAGCGTAAAGACCGGCATGACCGCCCAGCTGACCATGAACGCCCTGCCCGACGAAACCTTTGAAGGCCAGGTCACCCGGGTGGCTCAGACCGGCAGCGGCAACGGCGGCAGCAGCAAATTCGATGTGGAGATTACCCTGTCCCGGGAAAGCGATATGCTTCCGGGCATGAGCACCACCGCCCAGCTGACCCTCTACGAAAAAATGGACGTGCTGACCCTGCCTGTGGCCGCCCTCCGGGACGAGGGAGGCAAGACCCTGGTCTACACCGGCAAGGACAAGAAAACCGGGGAGCCTGCCAACCCTGTGGAGGTCACCACCGGCCTGTCCGACGGAGAGAATGTGGAAATTCTCTCCGGTATCGACAGCGGCACCACCGTCTACTACAGCTACTACGACACGGTCACCGAATCCGATGCCGTGGAGACGGAACGCAGTATGTTCTGAAAAAACAACCCCTCTTCGGGAGAATTCCGAAGAGGGGCGTTTTTATTTTGAGACTGGAATGTGGTACAATTTCCGGTTCTTCTGAGAAACACCGATAAACGCACTGGTGCGGGAGCACCCAGAGGCTCCCTTGTGTAAAGGGAGCTGGCAAAAATCTCTGATTTTTGCCTGAGGGATTGTCAAAATAAGAGAGTTCTGATCCCCTCAGTCTCGTGCTTGCGGGGGACGCACGAGACAGCTCCCCTTGATCAGCAAGGGGAGCCTTTTGCCCCCTTTACACAAGGGGGCTTTGCGCTTCGCCGGGAAGTATCCTGACACTTAGAGGGAATTCCCGCACCACTAAACCACTGGTTTGCAATGGCAACGTATTTTTCGGACTTTTTGATGCGCTGAGGCCGCTGTGGTGCTCACAGCGGCCTGTCCTGTTTTTATGTTTCCGCCAGGGTGACAAACCGGGGAGTATACCCCATTTCCGGCAGGATTTTCTCCAGCAGATCGGACATTTTCAGCCGCAGAGAGGAGGTGTTGATACAGGGGTGGCAGCCGAAATATTCCCCTTTGACCACCTCTGCATCCATCAGCAGCTGCACCTGGTGATCGTGATCGTTCATCAGCCCCAGGACGCTGACGGAGCCGGGGGTAATGTCCAGCAGCCGCTCCATATCCTCCGCAGTGGCAAAGCTCAGCCGGGAGGAGCCGATTTCCTTGGACAGCACGCTGGTCTTGAAATGCTTGTCCCCGGGGAGCATCAGCAGGTAAAAGGCGGTTTTCTGCCGGTTGCACAGCAGCAGATTCTTGCAGATCACCGCGTCCAGCGCCCGATCAATTTCCTCGCAGGCTTCCATATTGTCCGCCGGCGCGTGGTCAATGCGCTGATAGGCAATTCCCAATCTGTCCAGAAAATCGTAGCAGCGGACTTCTTTCGGCAGCCGCCCGGCGCAGTCGGCAGGGCGGCCGTTTTGCAGTTCCATCATAATCGTTTCCTCACTTTCTCAACTGCCAGAAGGCAACGGCGCTGGCAGCGGCCACGTTCAAAGAATCCACCCCATGGAACATGGGGATTTTCACGGTATAGTCGCAGTGGGCGATGGTTTCGGCGGTGAGGCCGTCTCCCTCGCTGCCCAGGAGCAAGGCCAGCTTCTCCTCCCCCATGAGGGTCGGGTCGTCAATGGACACGGAGTTGTCGCTAAGAGCCAGGGCAGCGGTTTTGAATCCCAGAGCTTTCAGCTGCTCCATGCCGGTTTCCGGCCATGAGCCGGTATAGGCCCAGGGAATCTGAAACACCGTGCCCATGCTCACCCGGGCGCTGCGGCGATAGAGGGGATTGCTGCATCCGGGGGTCAGCAGCACCGCGTCCATGCCGAGGGCTGCGGCGGAACGGAAAATAGCCCCCACATTTGTGGGATTCTGAACGTTTTCCAGAATCACCACCCGGCGGGCGTTTTCGCAGACCGCCTCCAATGTAGGCAGAGCCGGGCGGCGCATGGCGCACAGCACACCACGGGTCAGGTGGTAGCCTGTCAGCTGGCACAGGACGCTCTCATCGGCGGTGTACACGGGAATTTCCGGGCATCGGGCCAGAATCTCCCGGGCGGAGCCGTCGATGTCCTTGCGCTCCATGAGCAGGCTCACCGGCTGGCAGCCGGCATCCAGGGCCCGGTGAATGACCTTGGGGCTTTCCGCAATAAACATGCCCTTTGCCGGTTCAAATCGGTTCAGCAGCTGCGCCTCGGTCAGCCGGGCGTACACGTCCAGCTCCGGAGCATCCAGGGACGTAATTTCCACAACATGGGACACTTTCTCACCTTCCTGATGGGGCAACACCGCACAATTGCGTCTTCGCGCTTCGGCGGATCTTTTCCGCCAATTCT
>OLHA01001251.1_pt1 | contig 13973 bp, 14 predicted proteins | sample 1605961 | NCBI WGS metagenome assembly OLHA01 (sample SAMN03283288) | human gut metagenome | biome: human-associated habitat; material: feces | host: Homo sapiens | place: Peru | collected 2012
CTCATATTCCTTCATAGCTTTCGCTCCTTTCCGTTTTGGTTAGGATATCACGAAGAACGCAGAAAGGCAAATGGGCGTTTTCTACAAGAATTCATACAGTTCCTTGTACGTTTTCACATCTCTTCAATGTGATACACGTACTCCAACGACCGCAGGGCCGAAATAATATCCTCGTGCTTTTTGTACTGCTTCAGTTCCTCGCTGGCTACGGTGAAGGAAACAGAGAAGACGCTGATGCCGGAATTTAAATAGGCCGGGTTGGATTCGATGTCGTCGATACGGATACCCAGGGCCCGGACGGTGGAGACGAAGTCCGGCAGGTCGCTCTTGTTTTTCAGCTCCAGATGGACCTCAAAGTGATTGGAGCGGTCCTTCAAGTGCTTTTCCAGCACCGGAAGGCTGGACATACAGGCCAGCATGGCAAAGAACAGGCCCAGGGCCACCGTATAGATGCCCGCTCCCAGGGCCATACCCACCACGGCGCAGCACCAGAGGCCCACAGAGGTGGTGAGTCCTTTGATCTGGCTCTTGGAGCTGAACAGTATGGAGTTGCCGCTGATGGTAGCGGTGCCGATCACCGCGGCAGCAGAGAGCAGGGGCAGCGGCGCGCCAAAACGCAGCATGAGATGCTGGTCAATGAGCATGGTGCCGCAGCCCGCCAGACACACCAGAATGAAGGTCCGCAGACCGGCAGAGTGACGTTTGCTGGAGCGCTCACAGCCGATGATGGCCGACAGCGTCAGGCACAGAACCAAACGAAACAGGACGCTGGCCAGGGTCAGCTCCTGGCTCCAGGGGCCCAGCAGGGACCCGATCCAATCTTTTTCCATAATATTACCTCCGCATTGAGAAATAGTGCCGCTGGAACTGGCTGTGGGCGAAGTGCTCTTCCGCCGCTTCCGTAAAGGCGGCCTCCTCCTCGCTCATGGGCAGCTGATGCTCCGGCAGGGTCTGCTGAATTTTCCGGATCCGCTCGATGAGCAGCTGGACATCCGTCTTCTTCTCCCCCGTTTCCGTAACCTCCTCCACCTGGGCCAGATCCTCCAGTTTGGTAGAATAGGATTTGGACAGATACAGCGCCAGCTTGGCGCAGCCGGGGCCGATGAGCTCATATAGGACGCTGGAGGCCAGGATAATGGTCTGTAGGTCCTCTCCCATGGCACCGCCAAGGGTCCGGGCTCCCAGTGCCGACAGGCCGATGGCAACGCCCGCCTGAGGGATCAGCGCCAGGCCCAGGTAATCCCGGACCAGCCGGTCTTTTTTCACCAGCCAGCATCCCAGCCAGGCCCCCAGGTACTTGCCCAGGATCCGCACCAGGAAATAGCTGGCCCCGATGACCAGCAGCGGCACCCCGTTCAAGCCGCCGGAGGCAGACACCAGGGCATCCAGCCGGAAGGACATACCGGAGCGGACAAAAAACAGCAACAGAATGGGAGGGCTGAAATAGCCCAGCTGCTTAAAGAGCTTGTCGTTTTCCGCAATATTGGTATACACCGTGCCCATGGCCATGCAGCCCAACAGCGGTGACACATCCAGCAGGGCGCAGACCCCGCAGAAGGAGAACAGCAGGGCAATGGAGATGATCAGCTTGTTATCCGTGGAGCGGTTGCTGGGCATCAGCAGCTTCATGAAAAGGCCAAAGGTGCCTCCCAGGGCCATGATCACAGCATTCAGCGCCACAGGCTTTACAAGAGCCCCGAAGGTGAAGCCGCTGCCGTTTCTCGAAGCCAGTGCCACGGAAATCGCCACGGAATAGAGCACAAGCCCCACCACATCGTCCAGGGCCACCACTTGCAGGAGGGTATCTACAAAGTCTCCCCGGGCCCCGGTCTGCCGGATGGTCATCATGGTGGAGGCCGGAGCCGTAGCCGAGGCCAGGGCTGCCAGGACGATGGAGAAGGCCAACTCCAGCCCCAATACCCAATAGGTCAGAACGAACACCGCCGCCGACGCCAGCACCGCCTCCAGTATGGTGATCCACGCCACCTTCATGCCGTTGCGTTTCAGCACGGAGAGCTTGAAAAACTCCCCGGTGGAGAAGGCGATGAAGGCCAAGGCAATATCCGACAAGAAGTCCGTTCCGTCGATGATCCGTTGGGGCACCAGGTTCAGGCCGTAGGGCCCGATGAGGATCCCCGCCACAATATAGGCCGTCACATTGGGCAGCCGCAGCCTCTTGGTGACCCGGGTCAGCAGAAAGCCGGAAAAGAGCATCAGTGCCACGGAAATGATGACGGTAGGCACCTGGGGCAGGTTCATTAGGGTTTCGTGGAATGCGGACATGGAAGCACCCCCTCCGCAAAGTAAAATTTTCTTTACATTTGCTCCATTATAGATTCGGAGCCGGGTTTCGTCAATAGCATATTACACATATTCTTTCTAAAATTCTGCTGATTTTTGTTTGAGATAAACAATCTCTTTTTTCGGCATTTTCTTTCAGGGAGATCATTTTCAATAAACAGTTTCGTAGATTCATTTATTGTCATTGAACATTTTCACAAAATACCACCACCTCAAATTATGAAATCCACACAAAAAATCTTCATACCGGCAAATTCCTATTGACTTTCTTCTCCCCTTGTGTTAAATAGAAATTAACGCTTGTACAGGCAGTCAGATTCGGATATCACTGCAGGATTCCGAACAGGTCCTTTGCGTTCACCGGGCGGCCAAACCGGACGCCCCATAAGAAAGGAAGGGAATGTTTTTTATGTTGGATTACCTGATCAAAAACGCCAGAATCATTGACGGCAGCGGTGCCCCCTCCTACATGGGAAATGTAGGGATCCAGAATGGGAAGCTGGTGCTTCTCCAGGGAGAGGCCCCGGCAGAGCATACCATCGATGCTACCGGCAGATGCCTTGCCCCCGGATTCATCGATGCCCATTCCCACGGAGATCTGATCCTCGGGTCTGAGGATGCCTACCTGTTCAAAACCACCCAGGGCGTGACGACAGAGATCGTAGGCCAGTGCGGCCTGTCCATGGCACCTGTCATGCCGGAGAATTTGGCCGCAACCCAGAATATGCTCTCTATGGGCACCACCTGGTTCCCGGAGGACATGAAAAACTGGCGCAGCTTTGCCCGGTACCTGGAGTATGCCGATGCCCAGAAGCTCACCGCCAACACCAAAATGTATATTGGCCACAGCACTCTGCGCATTGCAGTCATGGGTATGGAAAATCGCCCCTCTACGGACAAAGAGCTGGACACCATGAAGGGCATCCTGCGGGAAGCCATGGAATCCGGTGCCGCCGGATTCTCCACCGGCCTTATCTATACACCCAGCTGCTACGCTGAGGAAAAGGAGATCATCGAGCTGGCCAAGGTCATCGCTCCCTTCGGCGGCACCTATGCCAGCCACATGCGGGACGAGGCCAACTTCATTGTGGACGCTGTGAAGGAGACCATCAATGTTGGCCGTCAGGCCGGCGTTCAGGTGGACATTTCCCATCACAAGATGCTGGGCAAGCCCAACTGGGGCAAGCAGAAGCAGACCCTGGCACTGATCAACGAAGCCAACGCCGAAGGCATCCCCACGATCTGCGATCAGTATCCCTACACCCGGAATATGACGACGCTGAACGCCTGTATCCCACCCTGGCACTTCTCCAATGGCTTCTCCTCCATCACCGAAAAGCTGAAGGATCCCGCTTTCCGGGCCCAGCTGAAGCAGGAAATGGAAGACCCCGCCACCGCCTACGACAACTACTACCTGAATGCCGGCGGCTGGGACGGTGTGTATGTCTACTCCGCTGCCAATACCCCTGAGGCTGAGGGCCGCTATATCACGGAATATGCCCAGCTCATCGGCAAGGATCCCTGGACCGCCTTCTTCGATCTGTGCGTTGCCAATAACTGCTCCACCGGCGGTGTTTACTCCAGTATGTGCGACGAGGACGTGTGCGAGATCATCCAGAATCCCTACTGCATCGTCGGCAGCGACGGTCTGACCAGAAGCTGGAAGGAAAAGGGCCACCCCAGAGCCAGCGCCACCTTCCCCCACGCCATCACCTATTTCGTCAAGGAAAAGGGCATCCTGACTTTGGAGCAGGCCGTTCATAAGATGACCGGTCTCACCGCCAAGTATCTGTCCGTAAAGGACCGGGGTCTGATCCGGGACGGCTATGTGGCAGACCTGGTCCTCTTTGACTACGACCGGCTCCAGGATACGGCCACCTACAAAAACTCCAACAGCATCACCGAGGGCATTGACTATGTCTTCGTGGGCGGTGAGATCGTCTACCAGGACAAGCAGTTCACCGGCAAATACCCTGGCAAAATGCTCCGGCACAACGCCTGACAGAAGAAATGGAAGCACAGAAAGAATAAGGAGGTTATCCTATGAATGTCCTGATCGCGTTTGTCATCACCATGGTCGTGCTGCTGGTAGCACTGATCAAGCTGAAAGTCAGCCCCGGTGTGGCGCTGTTTGCCTGTGCCGTCCTGATGGCTCTGCTCTGCGGCATCCCTCTGGCGGACACCCTGGGGTATCTGACCAGCGGCTTTGGCGGCATTATGACGAGTATCGGCCTGCTGATCATTTTCGGCGGCATCTTTGGCATGATGCTGGGTGACTCCGGCGGCATGGAAGAGCTTGCCAAGGGGCTCCTGCGGACCTTCGGCAAGAAGAACGATATGCTGGCCCTGAACCTGGCCGGTTACATTGTCTCCATCCCCGTATACTTTGGCTCTGCCTACATCACCCTGAGCCCCCTGGTCTCCAGCCTACAGAAATTCACCCGTAAGAAGACCTCTGCCTACGTTGCGGCCCTGTTTACAGGTCTGCTGCTGACCCACTGCATCGTGGCGCCTACTCCCGGTCCTCTGGCCGTTGCCGGTCAGATCGGCGCCAACGTAGGCTGGTTCATCATCTACGGCATCATCGTTTCTCTGCCCGCCTCCTTGCTGTGCGGCTGGCAGTACGCCAACGCTCTGAACCGCCGGGACAAGGTCAGTGCGGAAGCCGCCAAGGCAGAAGCCGAAGCCATTCTCAGCGATACGGAGCTGCTGAAGCCGGATCCCACCAAGCCCTCTGCCGGTCTGACCCTGGGTCTGATCGCCTTCCCCATTGTACTGATCATCATCAATTCCGTTTGCTCCGTGGTCCTGCCCTCCGGTCATCTCGTTGGCACCGTCTTTACCTTTATCGGCAACAATAACGTGGCCCTGTTCATCGCCATGCTGGTCACCGCCTTTGTGCTGCGGAAATACCTGGTACCGAAGGTCAGTGACAGCATCTGGAAGTACATCGACAAGGTATCCGACTCCATGGGCAACATTCTGATGGTCATCGGCTGCGGCAACTGCTTCGGCACCATCCTGCAGAAGAGCGGCCTGGGCGATGCCCTGGTGGCGCTGCTGTCCAGCTTCAATTTCCCCATTCTGCTGCTGGCCTTCCTGCTGGCGATGATCATCCGGGCTGCCGTCGGCTCCGCCACCGTGGCCATGCTGACCACCGTATCCATCGTTGGCCCCTCTGCCGTGGCTCTGGGCTTCTCCCCTGTGCTGGTGGGCCTGACCATCTGCGCCGGTACCGTAGGCCTGACCTTGCCCACCGACGCCGCCTTCTGGCTCCCCGCCCGCTACAACGACCTGACCGTCAAGGAGGCCTTTGTCGCCACCACTTACTCCACGACCTTAGCCAGTATTACCGCATTCCTGGTCATTCTTCTGCTGAACATGGTTTCCGGCGTACTGCCCGGCCTGTTCTGATAATGAGGTGAACGCTTTGCATTCTGAAAAAATCATTCTGGGAAAGCCTCTGTCCCAATGGCGGCAGGAATACCCCATCATGGACCGCATAGCGGCCCTGGAGGAAACCGCCTGGATCAATCCCGGCAGGATCCCCTGCTCCCAGGCCATCGCTCAGTGTCCCCTGACGCTTGCCGATGTGCACGATGCCAGCAACCGGCTGGAACGGTTTGCCCCCTATTTCCGGAAAGTCTTTCCGGAGACCATTCCCACCGGCGGCATTCTGGAATCCCCCATTCGGCCCATTCCCCGAATGGAGCAGAGTCTGGAGGCTGAATCCGGGAAGAAGATCCCCGGAAAGCTCTGGATCAAGCTGGACAGCCACTTGCCCATCTCCGGCTCTATCAAGGCCCGGGGCGGCATCTATGAGGTGCTGTATACCGCCGAACAGATCGCCTTGAAGGAAGGGCTGCTGAAGCCCGGGGATTCCTATGAAAAGTTCGACTCTCCCGAAATGCGGGAGCTGCTGTCCAACTACTCCATGGCCGTTGGCTCCACCGGAAACCTGGGCCTGTCCATTGGCATTATGAGTGCAAAGCTGGGCTTCCGGGTCACTGTACATATGTCCGCCGATGCCCGGCAGTGGAAAAAGGATATGCTGCGCTCCAAAGGCGTCACCGTGGTGGAATACGAATCCGACTACTCCATCGCCGTGGCCGAGGGACGCCGCCAGGCCCAGAGCAACCCCTACTGTCATTTCGTGGATGACGAAAACTCCAAAACCCTGTTCCTGGGCTATGCGGTAGCCGCCCTCCGGCTGAAAAAGCAGCTGGAAGAGGCAAAGATTCCGGTAGATGACCAGCACCCGCTCTTTGTCTACCTTCCCTGCGGTGTAGGCGGGGGCCCCGGCGGCGTATCCTTCGGGTTAAAGCTTGTATTTGGTGACAACGCCCACTGCTTCTTTGCCGAGCCCACCCACTCCAGCTGCATGCTCCTGGGTATGGCCACCGGGCTGAACAATGCCATCAGTGTCCAGGACCTGCAGGTAGACAACCTGACCATTGCCGATGGGCTTGCCGTTGGACGGGCCTCCGGCTTTGTCGGAGCGGTAATGGCTCCCTTTATGAGCGGCTGCTACTCCCTGGAGGACCGGCGGATGTACCATATGCTGGCCCAGCTGGCAGACTGTGAAGACATTTTCCTGGAGCCCAGCGCTCTGGCCGGAATGTACGGCCCCCTGCTGCTGGCCCCAGGCGGTGGTCTCAGCAACTACCCGGCCCAGGCCGGTATTTCCCCGGAAGCCATGGCCCACTCCACCCAGCTCGTCTGGGCCACCGGCGGCAGCATGGTGCCCAAAGCAGAAATGCAGCACTACTACGAAGAAGGTAAAAAAGCCTAACATCTGCCTCCGGGGTACTTCCCCGGAGGCCTTTGCATCCCTTCCGCGGTTTCATTTTCAAAAAAAGACTTTTCTTTCCGTCCTCCCTGTGGTAGAATGAAAAAAACAGATCTGTCCAAGGATGTACAGATCAGATTTTCGGAGGACTATTTTGGAAGAACTGAATCTCGGGAAAAAAATCCAGTCCATTCGTCTGGAGCGCGGACTTTCTGTCCGGAAGGTGGCCGGTTTGGCCGGGATAACCCCCTCCATGCTCAGCCAGATCGAAAACGACCAGGTCAATCCATCTATCAACACCCTGCGGACCGTGGCCCAGGTGCTGGAAACTCCGCTGTACGCCCTCTTTCAGGAGGATCCCACCCCTGACCCGGTGGTCCATCCGGAGCAGCGGCATGTGATCGGCACAAAGGACGCGCCGGATGTGCGCTATGAGCTCCTGACAAGAGATACCCGAGGCAGCATCGAATTCTGCATGATGGTCATTCCTCCCCATCTCAGCTCTTACCGGGACGCAAAGAGCCACGCCGGAGAAGAGGTGGCCTATGTCTGCGCGGGAGAGCAGGTCGAGCTGAATATCGGCGGCACCCTCTACCCCATGAGCCGGGGGGACAGTGTCCGTATTCCCGCCAATGCCCCCCACACCTGGCACAACCCAACCGATACCGAGGTCCGCGTCATTTTCGCAATCACCCCGCCAACCTTTTGATGGCTACGCCAAAGCCCCCAGGGACGCATCCCTGGGGGCCTTCGTTCTATTACTTCATTAGCCCGTACAGCAGCCAGGTTGCCGCCAATGGGTACATCAGGCTGTCGCACCGGTCCAGGATGCCGCCGTGACCGGGGAAGATCTTGCCGAAGTCCTTGACTCCCGCCACCCGCTTCACAGCGGACATGGACAGGTCTCCCCACTGGCCCAGGATGGAGGCAACAGCGGCGTAAACCGCTACAGTGCCCACATTTCCAAACACAGGCCCCGCTGTCAACGCAGCGATCACAACACTGGCGGCCAACCCTCCCAGGGCCCCTTCCACACTTTTTCCGGGGCTGACCTTGTAGGCCAGCTTATGCTTTCCGCAGCGGCTGCCCACCAGATAGGCAAAGATATCCGTCAGCGCGCAGACCACGCCGGTCATGCACAGGAGCCAGGCCCCATTTTCCATATCACCGTAGGCCGTCAGGCCCCGGTACAGGCCGATGGCGAAAAACACGCTGACACCGGGCATATAGGCCTTGGCAGGCTTCCCGATGCAGCGCATCAGGTATGTAAACCAAGCCAGTCCTCCAAGGAGCATGATAAGCATCACCGGCCTGCTCTGGGCCAAGGGAACCCAGGGCAGGACCAGCGCATAGGCAAAGCAGGCAGCCTTATAGAGGCCGCTCTTGACCTTGTAGGCCTCCAGGATCTCCCACACGGCTCCCAAGCCCAGGCACACGGTGGTGATCTGGGGCACAAGGGGCAGGTGGAACAGGCACAGCAGCACCAGGCTGACGACAGCCAAGGCGATTCCCGTTAAGGTCCTCTGTTTCATTTCCGTTCCTCCTTCTCCTCCGCCAGCACAGGCACAAACCAGCCGAGGCCATGGCGGATAGAAAACATGCCGATGGCGGATGCCAGCAGGGCCCCCAGCACATCCACAATGATATCCTTCATCGTGTCCCGCAAGGCCTCATGGCCTACCAGCAGCTCTCCCTGGGCGGTCATAAACTTCTGCATATTCAGGCCGAAGAGGCCGTCAGCGGTGAACTCATAGATCTCCCACAGAGAACCCAGGGTCACAGAAAAGCAGAAAGCAAACAGGCACAGGAAGAAAGGAGACAAGTCCATGGTGACGTGCTTATTCCGGTTCAGAATGGTCACGACCATGAGCCCGAAAAAGCCCGTCATCATAGAACTGAAAAAGTGACACACGGAATCCCACTTGGGCACCAGATAGTAGAAGCTCCGGACCTCTCCCAGGAAAATGGCACAGTAGAGAAAGACAATATAAAAGCCATACAGCAGCCCCGGCAGCTCAAAGCGGAGCCTGCGCTCCAGAATGGCGGGCAGATGGATGGTAATGAGGCCCAGAACACACTGCATAAGCATCAACACATAATCAGACTCCGAGTGCATCCCGGCGCTGGCCTGCTCACCGCCTCCGAAGACCATCCGCAGGATCAGATATACAATGGGCACCAAAAAACTCAGGGTCACTCCGAAATAAAGCACCCGGCCCAGCCTATTTTTCTTTTTCATTCTCTTTCGGCCTCCTGAACACAGTCACTTTCTCTAGTTTCTCTTTATTTTAGCAAATGATACTAAACCGAAAAGAAACAGCGGCTTCATTCCTGCATATCCTACCAAATCCCTGTTTTTCTGTCCAGGTTTTTCAGCCCATCCACAAAGAAGGGCTGGCACCATGCCAGCCCTTCTACACCTTATTGTTTAGGTATTACGCATTCAAGGAAATGCGCGCTGCCATCACGCAAGTCAATATTACAGCTTGCGCGGTACGGGAACTCCGAATGGCTGTCCAGCACCAGAACATGGTCACTATTCTGGCTTCTTCCGCTGTCATCTACACCGACAAAGCAAAATACGCCATCTTCATTTTCGCCATACGCAGATGTGGCACTTTCCCTATGCGTCATCACAAACGCACGGCCTAGCCGGTCGATACAAGCATTGATACCTATTTTTCTTGCAGCTTCCACACTTAGCATATTGCCTTGCCTCCTTTACAAAAAATCATTAAATATTGCCAATGTAAATGTGATCTCTAGTCCAGTCCGGCCAGAGATCAGCTTACTTTCAGCCTGACCGATTTGTCTCAGTGTCTCCCTGTCCTGCGGTGACGGAACCGGGATGTCCTCCCCCGGGTGAGAGTGTCCGTAAATCCGAAGACGTTTTGTCAAAAGCATTTCCACAAGGATGTCATCAAACGCGCATCGCAGATTTTCCCCATGAAACAGAATATCTTCCGTCTTTCCTCGAAGGATTGCAAACTCATGGCCGGTTTTTGCGGTCAAGTAGGCCAAATCCTTCATTGTTAAATGATTCAGCGGGAATCTTGCCCAATCTCCGGAAGACGGTACACGCATCAGCATAGTCTGCCTATGCCCATCCAAGCCACCACTTCCCTCTCGGATGTACGTCAGAGAAGTGCGCATAGACTGAGTGGATAATAATTCTATCACAACCACACCATCTTTATTCTATCATTGTGGGAATTCTCTCCACCCACTTATATTATAGCAGATTGGGATTGCGTGTCAACCAATATTTACAAATCAAGCTCTGAGGAAATGTTGGAATACTGTTTTCATCTCTCCACCCTCCGCAGACGCTCTACGATGCTCTGCCTCTCCGCCTGGCGGTACATAGCCGCGGGGATGGCCGCGCCCAGGAGGGCGAAGACGGGAACCAGGATCAGGACGGGGGTGACGCAGAAGCGGTAGGTATAGAACCAGTAGGCGTTTTCCAGGAGTTTTCCCGCCAAGGGGTTCACGGCGGCGGAAAGGAGGCCGGTGACCAGTCCCGCACCCAGGGTGTAGAGGAGGCCCTCCCAGATGAGCATGGACTGGAGTTGAGATCCGGTCATACCTACGGCCTGGAGCACGGCGAATTCCCTCTGGCGGGAAAGGATGGAGGTCATCATGGCGTTGACGAAGTTCAGGACTCCCACAATGCCGATAATGGCGCACAGGAGGCCTCCCAGGATGGCAAAGGTGCTCTGGAACTGGCGGAAGTAGGCACGGTGGCTGGCCTTGCTCTCGTACATCAATGGAGAGTCCGAGGAGGCGGTCAGGTTCGAAAGATAGCTCTCCGCCGCCGCTTCCGCATCCGCGTCCGGGGTATCGAACAGGTAGAGTAAGGGGGACAGATTGTTATCCCCTGCGTCCCGGCGCAGGGTGTCCGCTGCCAAAACTGTTTCATATCCCATAATGCCGAAGCGGCTGCTCATACTGTAGGGCACATCTACCAAGGCACAGACCGTGTAAGTTACGTCCGACCGGGCCCCAGCCGGGTCGAAGGTCACCCTGACCTGCTCCCCCACCGCAGGGTATCTCTCCGGATCCGATAGGGTCCCATCGTCGTCCAGGTTGACGGCAATGGCAACGGCGTGGTTGTCCGGCTCCAGCATGGGGGAAAGGTCCCCTTCTACCACAGTGAGCTTCGACAGCAGGTCGGCATCCAGGCCCTCCACCTGGGAATAGGAGGCGATTTTATCTCCGTCTCGGGCCGCCGTTTGAAGCATTTCCTCAATGTCCATACCCCGGAGGTAGTGCTCCGCCTCCTCCCGCCAGATATTCTCCGGCAGGTACATCTGAACCGAGCCCACTCCATAGGCAAAGCCTTCCAGGGACCGCTCCGTATTGGCCCGGATTGGGTCCACATCTGCCTCCGTCAGAGTGCTTCCCTGATAGCGGAAATAGTCCGGGGTGCTGACAATAAAGTCGGCGCAGCTCTGGTGGCTCAGGTATTTGTCCATGTCGAAGCCTCCTAAGAAGGTCGCCAGCATATTCAATAGCGCCACGGCCAGAGACAGGGAGAGCACCACCAGGGCAGTCTTCTTTTTGTTCCGCCCCAGGTTGGCCCAGGCCATAGATGCGGGGCTGACTTTTCCGGAGGAGCGCCGCCGCTTCCTGCTGCCAGTCACCTCCGTATATCGCACCGCCTCCACCGGAGACACGTTCCCGGCGATGCGGCCCGGGCGAGCACAGGACAGCATCACCGTCAGCAGGGCAAAGACGGCGGCGAAGAGAAAAATCCAGGGAGATATGCTGATGACGGTGTATTTGCTTTCGTAGGTGGTGGCAGACAGAGCCACAGGCACCACTGCCACGCCGATTCCATAGCCCAGCAGCAGCCCCAGAGGGATCCCAAAGGCGCACAGGAGCAGGGCTTGCTGGCGGATCATCCGCCGGAGCTGCCTGGGGGTCACACCAATGGTCTTGAGCAAACCGTAATACCGGATGTCCCCAGCTACGGATATCTGGAAGATGTTGTAGATCACCAGGTATCCTGTAAAGGTGACCAAGATCAGGATTGCCGCCATAGCCAGAAGGCCTTCCGCATCCATGGTGTCCGCCAGCTGGGTATAGGTATAGCCCCAGTTGACACCGATGCGCAGCTGGCCTGCCTTGTCACCCACGGTGTAGCCGCAGTCCTCCCCGATTCTGGTCAGGGTGTCTTCTATATTTATAGAGGTTCCCAGCATTACATTCAGGTCCGTGCGGAAGGGGTGCATCCCGGCGGCAATGGCCCTGGCTTCCATTTCCTGGGCGTACTCCCGGGAGATGTTGATGTAGTGCACCGCCATTCGCTCGTCATAGTCCCACCAGCCAACCAGGGTAAAGGTGTCCGTCACATCGTCGCCCCGCTGAGTCTGGTCCGCCAGGGTGTAGGTCAGGTCCACCTGGGCACCCAATTCCGGGGTAACGCCCAGCATGGCAAGGACCTTGGTGTCCATAGCCACCTCCCTGCCGGTTTTCGGCATCCGGCCTACAGCGGGCATGGCGAAGCTCCACTTGGCGGTGTTGTCCTCCATAAAGCTCACTTCACCGTAGTCCTTTTCAAAGGCCCCGCTGGTACACAGGCCGATGACCTTCCGGATTCCCGTTGCCTTCACCTTGGGATGGGCGGAAAGGACAGCGATCTGGTCCTCCGTCACCTCTTTGAAAGAGCCGTGGGAGGAGGTGCCCACGCTGCGGAACTGATAGCCCTGGTTGGTCTCGTTGATGGAAAGGACGATGGTAAATAGAGAGGTAAAGAGCAGGGCCGTCAGGGCGATGGCCAAAACAGCGATGGTGTTCCGTTTCCGGGCGGCCAACACCGTTCTGATGCTCAGGCGGCGGATACACCCTTGATTTTTCACCTTCATGCCCGGTCCCTCCCGGAAACAATGCGTCCATCCTCAATGCGTAGGATCCGGTCCGCCATCTGGGCGATCTCCTCGTTGTGGGTGATCATGACGATGGTGTTGCCCATATCGTTCAGTTCCCGGAACAGCTTTAGACAATGCAGCACGCGTTGCCGTCACATGTGTCTTCAGTTCTGCCATTGTTTTGCCATCAAGGCTGATCTGCCTTTGGAGTTCGGCATACTTCGACTTCGCATCCGTGAGCTTCTTGTTGGTTTCGGAGATTTCCTTGGAGTGGTCTCCTTCTGCCTTTTTCAAAGACTTGAGTTCCGATTCGAGCTTTGAAATAGCCTTCTCAGTGTCAAGGATTTCCTTTCGTCCGGCATCGCCGTTTACAATTATGTTCAACCGCAGGTCTTCGCTTTTCATTTTGTGTCAATTTTATGACACAAAAATAGCTGCCCGCAGGCAGCTATGAAAGGACACTAAATGTCGTGTTTCCAAGGTTCTTTTTCTCGCTCTTTCTTCCGTTTGTCAAGAAGAATCATAATCGGAATAAATATAACAACAGCGATTCCGATAGAAATCCACCCAACAATGTCAAGACCACCAAATATGAGACACACAACAAAAATAACAGCAACAACACTGAAAATTTTGCTGACCAGCGCCATACCATAGAAGAAAGGATTCACTGAACTCATAACATATTCTGTTTATCAATTAACAATCCTTGCAAAAATCACTCCTCGCAGAAAATTATCTTGTGTTCGAGGTCTTTGTGAAGAATGGAGGACAACGCCTCGTCGAGTTCATAGAACCCGAGGGTGGCGCGGTTGAAATCCTTGCCGAGCTTCTCGTGCAGGCTTCTATCCCGATCATAGAGGGCGACCTGCCATTTGATGAGTTCCTCCGAAAGCCGGTAGAGCTGAAGGCGTGCATTCAGTATGAGTTCATCCGCCTTGATTTCCTTGCCAGTGTCGAGCCGTGGCTGCTTTTCATTAGTGTAGCTCATAACTAATTGAAATTAAAAAAGC
>OLHA01001254.1_pt1 | contig 13937 bp, 11 predicted proteins | sample 1605961 | NCBI WGS metagenome assembly OLHA01 (sample SAMN03283288) | human gut metagenome | biome: human-associated habitat; material: feces | host: Homo sapiens | place: Peru | collected 2012
GGTGGTGCTCCGCGCAGCGAATCAGGATAGCAATGATTGCCGGTGGCAATCATACATCTGCTTTTTGCCGCGACAGCGGCAAAGGGGGTGTCATCGGTAACTTTGAGCTGTTACCATCCAACGAACAACACCCCCTCAGTCTCGCTAGGCTCGACAGCTCCCCCATTGGGGAGCCATGGATTTTATGGGGACGTTTACTTTGCGGGCTTGAAGCTGTCCTTCAGGCTGACGGAGCGGTTGAATACCAGGTGCTCCGGGGTGCAGTCCCGGCTGTCCGGGCAGAAGTAGCCCAGGCGCATGAACTGATAGGAGGTGGGGGCCTTGGCGTCGCCCAGAGAGGCTTCGACCTTGCAGCCGGTGAGCACTTCCAGGGAATTGGGATTCATACAGGCCAGGAAATCCTTTCCGGCGGCGTCGGGGTCGGGATCGTCGAAGAGGTTGCTGTACTGCCGCACCTCGGCGTCGTGGCAGTTGTTGGCGTCCACCCAGTGGATGGTCGCGCCCTTGATCTTCCGCCCGTCGGCGGGGTCGCCGCCCTTGGAGTCGGGGTCATAGGTGGCCAGAACCTCGGTAACGTTGCCGTTTTCGTCGGTGACGCAGCCGGTGCACTGGATCACATAGGCGCCCTTCAGGCGGCACTCGGGGCCGTCGGGGTACAGGCGCTTGTATTTGGGGATGGGCTGGGCCAGGAAGTCGTCGGCCTCGATCCACAGATCCCGGGAGAAGGTGATGGTGCGCTTGCCGTCATCGGGGTTGTTGGGGTTATTCTCGATCTCAAAGGACTCGGACTGCCCCTCGGGATAGTTGGTGATGGTCAGCTTCACGGGCTTCAGCACTGCCATCACCCGCTGAGCGGTGGCGTCCAGATCCTTGCGCAGGCAGGACTCCAGGAAGGCGTACTCGATGGTGTTGGGGGACTTGGCCACGCCCACACTCTCGCAGAAGTTGCGGATGGAGGCGGGGGTATAGCCCCGGCGGCGCAGGCCGCATAGGGTGGGCATCCGGGGATCGTCCCAGCCGGAGACGTAGCCGCCCTCGATCAGGGCGCGGAGCTTGCGCTTGGAGAGCACGGTGTGGTCGATGCCCAGCCGGGCAAACTCGATCTGCCGGGGATGGCAGGGGACGGACACGTGCTCCACCACCCAGTTGTACAGCGGGCGGTGATTCTCAAACTCCAGGGAGCACAGGGAGTGGGTGATGCCCTCCAGGGCGTCCTGGATGGGATGGGCAAAGTCGTACATGGGATAGATGCACCACTTGTCCCCCTGGCGGTGGTGATGCATGTGGCGGATGCGGTAGATCACCGGGTCGCGCATATTGAAGTTGCCGGAGGCCAGGTCGATCTTGGCCCGCAGGGTGTAGCGGTTGTCCTCGAATTCTCCGGCCCGCATCCGGGCGAACAGGTCCAGGCTCTCCTCAATGGGCCGGTCCCGGTAGGGGGAGACGGCGGGGGTGTTCAGATCGCCCCTGTATTCCTTGAACTGCTCCGGGGTCAGCTCGCATACGTAGGCCAGTCCCTTTTTGATCAGCTCCACGGCATACTCGTAGTCCTTTTCAAAGTAGTCGGAGCCGAAGAAGAAGCGGTCGCCCCAGTCGAAGCCCAGCCAGTGAATGTCGTCCTGGATGGCCTCCACGTATTCGGCGTCCTCCTTGGTGGGGTTGGTGTCGTCCATGCGCAGGTTGCACAGGCCGCCGTATTTCTCCGCCGTGCCGAAGTCGATGATCAGCGCCTTGCAGTGGCCGATGTGCAGGTAGCCGTTGGGCTCCGGCGGGAAACGGGTGTGCACGGTTTTGCCGGCAAACCGGCCGCCCTCGGCGATGTCCTCGTCGATAAAAGCGTGGATAAAGTTCTTGCTTTCAGTGGCTTCTGCCATATCAAAACATCCTCTCTTTTGCTGGAATGAGTACAAAACATATAATAAGGCATTATACCCCATTTGATCGCGGTTTGCAATAAAAAATAACGCCAGTTTCATTCCTTTCGGCGGCGGTGCATGTGTAAAATGTAAACAAATAAAAAAATCGCTTTTTATGGTTGTCCAATGATTTGTTTTATGCTAAAATACAGTCGATGCAATCTGCACAGGCGCAGACAGCTGGAACAAAGGAGTGAGAGAATTTGGCAGAAGTCAAATACAAGCGCATTTTGCTGAAGGTCAGCGGTGAGGCCTTGGCCGGCGACGCCCACCGGGGGCTGGACTTCGGCGTGATCAATTCCGTGTGCGAGGTCATCCGTCAGTGCCGCGCCCTGGGCGTTCAGATCGGCCTGGTCATCGGCGGCGGCAACTTCTGGCGCGGGGTAAAGGACGGCGCGGACAAGATGCAGCGCTCCCACGGCGACGCCATGGGAATGCTGGCCACGGTGATGAATTCCATCGCGGTGGCGGATGCCCTGGAAAAGCACGGCATGGATGCCCGGGTGCTTACCGCGGTGGAGATGAACAAGTTCGCCGAGTATTTTACCCGGGATACCGCCGACCGCTACCTGAACGAGGGCAAGGTGGTCATCTTCGCCGGCGGCACCGGCAACCCCTATTTCTCCACCGATACCGGCGCGGTGCTCCGGGGCGTGGAGATCGAGGCGGACGCCATCCTGATGGCCAAGAATGTGGACGGCATCTATTCCGCCGACCCCAACAAGGACCCCACCGCTGTCAAGTTCGACCAGCTGACCTACGACGAGGTGCTGGCCCGTCATCTCCAGGCCACGGATACCACCGCCATGACGCTGGCGATGGATAACCACATGACCCTGGTATGCTTTGCCCTGAAAGACCCCCAAAACATCCTCCGCGTGGTATGCGGAGAAAAAATCGGAACGATCGTTAAGGAGGATTAACAAATGAGCGTTGATTTCAAGGAATATTCCAGAAGAATGGACAAGACCCTGGAGCACCTGGCCGACGACTTCGGCGCGGTCCGCGCCGGGCGGGCCAACCCGCAGGTTCTGGATCGGATCACCGTGGAGTATTATGGCAGTGAGACCCCGCTGAACGGTGTGGCCACCATCTCTTCTCCCGATGCCCGCACCCTGATCATCCAGCCCTGGGATGCCAAACTGCTGAAGGATATCCAGAAGGCCATCCAGGTCTCCGACCTGGGCATCAACCCCCAGAACGACGGCCGGATCATCCGCCTGGTGTTCCCCCAGCTGACCGAGGAGCGCCGTAAGGATCTGACCAAGCAGGTCAAGAAATATGCCGAGGATGCCAAGGTCGCCCTGCGCAACATCCGCCGGGACGGCATGGACTACGTGAAGAAGCTGAAAAAGAACAGCGAGATCACCGAGGACGACCAGAAGAAGGCCGAAAAGGACCTGCAGGATCTGCTGGATAAGAATATCAAGAATGTGGATGCCGCCCTTGCCGCCAAGGAAAAGGAACTGATGGCCATCTGACCCCAGACTGTTTTCATCCCCCGGCAGCAATGCCGGGGGTGAAGGGCTGAAAACGGGAAACGCGGATGGGTTTCCTGTTTTCAGCTTTTCACCCGGCGGCCCGCGCCGCCCGGAGACCATTTGACATTGACACAGAAAGAGGTGCGATTTTTGGCACTTTTTAATGCTCAGACCGAGCCCATCAAGCCTGCGCCGCCCCGGCACATTGCCATCATTATGGACGGCAACGGCCGCTGGGCGAAGAAGCGGGGCCTGCCCAGAACGGCGGGCCATGCCGCCGGGGCGGAGGCCTTCCGGCGGATCGCAAACTATTGCCGGACCCTGGGGGTGGAATACCTCACCGTTTACGCCTTCTCCACCGAGAACTGGAAGCGCTCCGCCGACGAGGTGTCCGGCATCATGCGCCTGCTGCGCCGGTACCTGGAGGAGGCGCTGGCGGACATGGAGAAGAACAAGGTGCGTTTCAAGTTCTTCGGCGACCTGACCCGGCTCAGCCCGGACCTGCAGCAGCTGTGCCGCAACGCCGAGACCCGCTCGGCGGACTACGACGTGCAGGTGAACTTCTGCCTGAATTACGGCGGCCGGGACGAGATCATTCACGCGGTAAAGCGGTGCCTTGCCGACGCGGCAGCGGGAACGCTTCAGCCCGAGGCGCTTACCGAGGAGACGTTTTCCCATTATCTCTATTCCGACGGGGTGCCGGACCCGGAGCTGATCATCCGGCCCTCCGGCGAGGAGCGGATCAGTAATTTCCTGCTGTGGCAGTCCGCCTATTCCGAGTACGTATTCATGGACGTGCTCTGGCCGGACTTTACCCCGGAGCATCTGGACCGGGCAATTGAGGAATATCATCGGCGCAACCGCCGTTTTGGAGGAACATAGAAGATGAAGAAAAGAATTATTACCGCCGTGGTGCTGATCCCGGTGCTGGTGCTGGTGGTGCTGGTGGCCCCGAAGATCGTGGCGGCCATTGTGTGGGGACTGCTGATGATGGTGGGCGTGTATGAGCTGCTGTATGCCACCGGCCTGGTGCGGCACGTCAGAATGGTGCTGTATTCCGCCCTGATGGCCATGGCGATTTCCCTGTGGAGCTACCTTGGCGCGGAGCGCAGCGTCGCCCTGCTGGGGCTGCTGGTGTTCTGGATCCTGCTGTTTTCCGAGCTGATGGCAAACCATGTGAAGATCAGTCTGGAAATGGTGATGGACTGCTTCTTCGCCGGTGCGGTGGTGCCGTACCTGCTGTCCTCCGTGATCCGTATTCTGAGTATTTCCACCACCGGGCGGTATCTGATCCCCATTCCCTTTGTGGTGGCGTTCCTTTCCGATGCCGGGGCCTATTTTGCCGGGAGCATGTTCGGCAAGCACAAGCTGGCGCCGGTGGTCAGCCCCAATAAGACTGTGGAGGGCGTGATCGGCGGATTGCTCAGCGCCATGCTGGGCATGCTGATCTATGGCGTGATCCTGCAGCTGGCCTGCCGCTTCCAGGTGAACTACGGCGCTGCGCTGCTGTATGGCCTGGTGGGCAGCGCGGTGGGCGTATTCGGCGACCTGTGCTTCTCTGTGTTCAAGCGGATGTCCGGCATCAAGGACTTCGGCACCATAATCCCCGGCCACGGCGGCTTCTTTGACCGCTTTGACTCTATGGTGACCGTGGCCCCCTTTGTGGAGGCGATGATTCTGCTGATGCCGGTGGTGAACTGAAATGGTAAATTGCGTCAGTGTGCTTGGCTCCACCGGCTCCATTGGCCGTCAGAGCCTGGATGTGATCGGCCGCCTGGGCGGCATTCGTGTGTCTGCCCTGACCGCCGGGACCAGCGTACAGAAAATGGCGGAGCAGTGCCGCCAATTCCGCCCCCAACTGGCCGTGATGGCTACCCAGGAAGCGGCGCAGGCACTGAAGGCGGAGCTGGATGGCCAGCAGATCGAGGTCGCCTGGGGGGAGGAAGGCCTGCTCCGGGCGGCGACCCTGCCGGAGGCGGACTGCGTCATCACCGCCGTGGTGGGCATGGTGGGCCTGAAGCCCACGCTGGCGGCCATCCGGGCCAGGAAGCGGATCGGTCTTGCCAACAAGGAGACCCTGGTCTGCGCCGGTGAACTGGTAATGGCCGAGGCGGAGAAATATGGGGCGCAGATCGTGCCCGTGGATTCCGAGCATTCCGCCATCTTCCAGTGCCTGATGGGCTGCGGGGACAAAAAAGAGGTGCGTAAAATTCTGCTCACCTGCTCCGGCGGCCCGTTCTTCGGTATGGAGGCGGAGCAGCTGCGCCGGGTGACCAAGGCGGACGCCCTGAAGCATCCCAACTGGAAGATGGGACCGAAAATCACCGTGGACTGCGCCACCCTGATGAACAAGGGCCTGGAGGTGATCGAGGCCATGCGCCTGTACCGGGTCCCCCTGGAGCAGGTGGAGGTGCTGATCCACCGGCAGAGCATCGTCCACAGCCTGGTGGAATTCACCGACGGCGCGGTGATGGCTCAGCTGGGCACCCCGGATATGCGCCTGCCCATTCAGCTGGCCCTGACCTACCCGGAGCGTGTGGAATCCCCGGTGGAGCGGCTGGATCTGACAAGGTGCGCCGCCCTGACCTTCTGCCACCCGGATTACGAGAAATTCCCCTGCCTGGCCCTGGCCCGGGACTGCGCCAAGCGCGGCGGCACGGCCTGCCCGGCGATGAACGGAGCCAACGAAGAGGCGGTGGCCCTGTTTCTGGCGGATAAGATCGGTTTTTATGACATCTACCGGCTGGTGGCCCAGGCGGTGGAGCAGGTTCCCTTTATCCAGGATCCCACCTTGGAGGAAATCCTGGAAGCCGACCGGCTGGCCCGTCTGGCGGTGCGGCAAAATTCGTTTTAAGCGAGGCATTTTATGACAGCATTCAGTATCATTTTCGGCATTATCCTGTTCAGCCTGTTGATTTTCATCCACGAGCTGGGACATTTTACCGCCGCCAAGAGCTTTGGCGTGCAGGTGAATGAATTCTCCATGTTCATGGGGCCTGCCCTGTGGAAAAAGCAGAAAGGGGAGACCCTGTATGCCGTCCGCCTGATTCCCTTCGGCGGCTACTGCGAAATGGAGGGCGAGAACGGCGACAGTGCGGAAAACCCCCGCTCCTTCTGCGCCGCCGCCTGGTGGAAGCGGGTCATCATCCTGGTGGCGGGGCCGACCATGAACCTGCTGGCGGGGCTGGTGCTCTTTGCCATCTTCTTTGCGCCCCAGCAGCGCTACAATGTGCCGGTGGTCGCCTCCATGGAGCCGAGCTGCGCCCTGGCTGCCACCGATACTCAGCCCGGATTGATGGTAGGTGACCGCATTCTGGAAGTGGACGGCGAAAAGGTCTATATGTACACCGATTTCAGCCTGGCGCTCACCGCCCATACCAACACGGAAAAGGATCCCGAAAACCGGCATGATCTGGTGCTCCTGCGGGACGGGAAAAAGGTTCGGCTGGATAATTTCGCCATGCAGAAGCGGGAGTATCCCAATGAGGACGGCACCACCACTCTGCGCTATGGCTTTAATTTTGGCTCCGTGGAGCGCAGCTTTGGCAGCCTGGTCAGCCAGACCTGGCGAGCCTGCCTTTCCAATGTCCAGATGGTGCGCATCAGCCTGAAAATGCTGTTCGGCGGCCAGGCCAGCGTGAAGGATCTGAGCGGCCCTGTGGGCATCGTGCACATGATGACCGAGACGGCGAACCAGTCCTCCAATCTCTATTATGCGCTGCTGAATATGATCAGCTTCGGCGGCCTGATCACCGTGAACCTGGGCGTGATGAATCTGCTGCCCATTCCCGGCCTGGACGGCGCCCGGGCGGTAGGCGTGCTGCTGACCGCGCTGGTGGAGGGCATCACCCGCAAAAAGGTCAATCCCAAATACGAGGGCTATATCCAGAGCGCCGGTACCCTGGTGCTGTTTGCGCTGCTGGGAATCATCATGTTCAAAGACGTAATCCAGATTTTTAAGGGGTAAGAACGATGACAAAACAGATTGTGGTCGGCGGCGTCCCCATTGGCGGCGGCGCGCCGGTGGTGATCCAGTCCATGCTCAATACCAGGACAACGGACGTGGAGGGCTGCCTGAATCAGATCAAGCAGCTGGCCTCCGCCGGGTGTCAGATCGCCCGCCTGGCGGTGCCCAACCGGGAGGCCGCCCGCGGCTTTGCGGAGATATGCAAGGAAAGTCCCCTGCCCCTGGTGGCGGATATCCATTTTGACTATCAGCTGGCCATTCTGGCGGCGGAGGGCGGCGCGTCCAAGATCCGCATCAATCCCGGCAACATCGGCGGGGAGGACCGGGTGAAGGCCGTGGTGGATGTGTGCAAGGAGAAAAAGATCCCCATCCGCATCGGCGTCAACGGCGGCAGCCTGGACAAGCGCCTGCTGGAAAAGTACGGCCACCCCACCCCCGAGGCGCTGGTGGAGAGTGCGTTCCAGCACCTGGAGCTGCTGGAAAAGCAGGGCTTTTACGATACCTGCGTGTCCATGAAATCTTCCCATGTGCCCAATATGGTGGCAGCCGCCCGGCTGTTCCGCAGCAAATGCGACTACCCCCTGCACATCGGCGTGACGGAGACCGGCCCCGTGCGGCAGGGCCTCATCAAGTCCGCCATGGGCATCGGCGCGCTGCTGCTGGATGGCATCGGCGACACCATCCGGGTCAGCCTGACCGACGACCCGGTGGAGGAGGTCTATGCCGCCAAGGACATCCTGAAGGCGGCTGGGCTGCGCAAAGAGGGCGTGGATATCATTTCCTGCCCCACCTGCGGCCGGACGAGGATCGACCTGATCGGCCTGGTGAACCAGGTGGATGCCGCGCTGAAGAACTGCGCCAAGCCTATCACCGTGGCGGTCATGGGCTGCATCGTCAACGGCCCCGGCGAGGCAAGAGAGGCCGACATCGGCATTGCCGGCGGCGACGGCTGGGGCACCATCTTTGAAAAGGGCGAGCAGGTCGCCCGCCTGCCCTATGACGAACTTCTCCCCGCCCTCCTGGAGCGCATCGAAAAAATGTGATCACATCTGCCTCCCCTGAAAGGGGAGGCGGCGCGCGCAGCGCGCCGGAGGGGTCAGGCGCGGTACGCAGAATACCAATGCAGAAGGACCCAAAAAAGCGCGATCAACCATACTTCATTGGGAAATACATATGAATGAACCTGTTTATCTATTGAATATGTTTTCGGACTATGCGCCGCCTGGGGAGGTTGAGAAAGCCCTCTCCCAGGCGGCCATTGTGGCGGCGGATATCCATGCGGAGCACCGCACCGTCCATGTGGCGGCCCACAGCCAGAGCTATGTGCCCCGCCGGGTCGTGGAGACCATGGAGCGGGAGGTGGCGGCGCTGTACGGCCTGGCAAGGCTGGAGATCACCCTGACCCACCCGGAGTCCGAGCTGCAAAAAATCGAGCCGGAGGAGCTGATGCTGCTGTTTGTCAGCCGCAACTCCATGACCCGCGGCTCCCTGGCCGGGGCCGAATGGCACTGGGAGGGGGACCACCTGACGGTGCGGCTGCGGGCCAACGGCAAGGCGACCATTGAGGAACTGATCCCGGCGGTGCAGCAGACCCTGCGGGAGCGCTTCGCCGCCCCGGTGACCATCACCGTGGAGGCAAACGCGGCACTGGAGGGCCAGGCCCTGCTGGACGCCATGCAGACCATGCGTCAGGCGGAGATTGAGCGCTATCCCACCGCCCAGGCCAGGCAGCCCTCCGCCGCCCCCCGTCAGGAGCAGCAGGACAGCGGCACCTTCTACGGCAAGCCCTTCCGGGGCAACGCCGTCGCCATGAAGGATATGTCCATGGACATGGGCACCATCATCCTGGAGGGCAAGGTATTCGCCGTGGATCACAAGGAGCTGACCAAGCGCAATGCCTATGTTGTGAAGTTCGACATGACGGACAACACCAATTCCATCCGGGTCAGCCGCTTCCTGGAGGCCCGGGAGGCCAAGCCCATCATCGAAAACGTCCAGGTCGGCTCGGTGCTGCGGGTGCAGGGCAAGCTGATCGAGGATCGGTTTGAAAACGACATGGTGCTCAAGCCCTACGCCATCATGCCCGGCAGCCTGCCCAAGCGGAAGGATCTGGCCACGGAGGGCAAGCGGGTGGAGCTGCACCTGCACACCACCATGAGCAACATGGACGCCCTGACGGATACCGCCGCTGCCGTGAAGCAGGCCGCCGCCTGGGGCCACAAGGCCATCGCCATCACGGATCATGGCGTGGCCCAGTCTTTCCCGGACGCCATGAAGGCCGCCTCCAAGGCCAAGGTGGCGGGGACGGACGAAAACATCAAGATCCTCTATGGCTGCGAGGGGTATTATGTAAACGACGTGGACGACCGCATCGTGGTCCACGGCAGCCAGGAGATGTCCTTTGACGACGAGTATGTGGCCTTCGATCTGGAGACCACCGGCCTCAGCTCCCGCAGCGACCATATTATTGAGATCGGCGCGGTGATCCTGAAGCGGGGGGTGGAGATCGACCGCTTCCAGACATTTGTGGACCCGGAAATGCCCCTCAGCCCCAAGATCATCGAGTTGACCGGCATCACCCCGGATATGCTGGTGGGTGCGCCCAAGCTCTCCCAGGTGCTGCCCCAATTTCTGGAATTCATCGGCGGGCGGGTGCTGGTGGCCCATAATTCGGATTTTGACACCGGCTTCATCCGCAACGCCTGCGAGCGTCTGGGTTATCCCTATTCCTTCACGGCGGTGGATACCCTGATCCTCTCTCAGAACATGCTGCCCCAGCTGAGCAAATTCAAGCTGGACATCGTGTCCAACGCCCTGAGCCTGCCGGACTTCAACCACCACCGGGCCGGGGACGACGCCATGACCTGCGGCCTGATCATGGACCGGCTCATGACCAAGATGGAGGAGGAGCTGGATATCCACACCCTCCAGGCGGTGAACCCGGCTATGATCTCTCTGCGCTCCAAGGGCAGGGTCACCGACCGCCATGCCCGCCATATCATTATTTTCGCCAAGAACCAGGTGGGCCTGCGCAACCTCTATCACCTGATCTCCGATTCCAATCTGAAATACTTCAAGCGCGTCCCCCGGATGCCCAAGTCCTCCATTCTGGAGATGCGGGAGGGGCTGATCATCGGCTCTGCCTGCGAGGCGGGCGAGCTGTTCCAGGCCATCATCGACGGCAAGAGCGAGGACGAGCTCAAGCGCATTGCCTCGTTCTACGATTACCTGGAGATCCAGCCCCTGGCCAACAACCGCTTTATGCTGGACAAGGGCATTGCCAAGGATATGGAGGATTTGCGCAATTTCAACCGCACTGTGGTCCGCCTGGGGCAGGAGCTGGGCAAGCTGGTGGTGGCCACCGGCGACGTTCACTTCCTGAACCCGGAGGACGAGACCTTCCGCCATATCCTGCTGGCCACCAAGGGCTTCGAGGACGCGGACAAGCCCAATCCTCTGTATTTCCGCACCACCGATGAAATGCTGGAGGAATTCAGCTACCTGGGCAAGGAAAAGGCCTATGAGGTGGTGGTCACCAACCCCAATCTCATTGCCGACATGTGCGAGAGCCTGCGCCCGGTGCCCCACAACCTGTTCGCCCCCAAGATCGAAAACTCCGTGGAGGACCTGAAGCGGCTGGTGTACGGCAAATTCCGCCGCCTGTACGGCGAAAATCCCCCGGAGCTGATGACCAAGCGTGTGGAGACCGAGCTGCACGACATCATCAACTGCCACTATGACGTGATTTACATGTCTGCCCAGAAGCTGGTGCAGAACAGCCTGGAGCACGGCTATCTGGTGGGCTCCCGTGGCTCCGTCGGCTCATCCATCGTGGCCTACATGTCCGGCATCACCGAGGTCAATTCCTTCCCGCCCCACTACCGCTGCCCCAATCCGGCGTGTAAATTCGCCACCTTTGATGTGCCCAAGGGCTACGGCTGCGGCGCCGACCTGCCGGATGCCGTCTGCCCCAAGTGCGGCACCAAGTTTGAAAAGGACGGCTTCAACATCCCCTTTGAGACCTTCTTGGGCTTCGGCGGCGACAAGGTGCCGGATATCGACCTGAACTTCTCCGGCGAATACCAGGCCAAGGCCCACGCCTACTGTATTGAGATGTTCGGCAAATCCCATGTGTTCCGGGCGGGCACCATCGGCACCGTGGCGGAGAAGACCGCTTTTGGCTACGTGAAAAAATACCTGTCCGAGCGGGGCAAGACCGCCAACCGGGCAGAGGAGGCCCGCCTGGCCGCAGGCTGCGTGGGCGTGCGGCGCACCACGGGGCAGCACCCCGGCGGCCTGGTGGTCATTCCCCAGGAAAATGAAATATGGGATTTCTGCCCGGTGCAGCACCCGGCGGACGATCCCAACGCCGACCAGATCACCACCCATTTCGAGTATCACTCCATGGAGGAAAACCTGCTGAAGCTGGATATGCTGGGCCACGACGACCCCACCATGATCCGCATGATGGAGGATATGACCGGGGTAGACGCGAAGAAGATCCCCCTGGACGACAAGCGCACCATGTCCATCTTCACCTCCTCCAAGGAGCTGGGCTATGAGAATGACCCGATCCTCGGCCCCACCGGCGCGGTGGCCATCCCGGAATTCAACACCAAGTTCACCCGCGGTATGCTGCTGGATACCATGCCCACCCGGTTTGATACCCTGCTACGGCTTTCCGGCTTCTCCCACGGCACGGATGTGTGGCTGGGCAACGCCAAGGACCTGATCACCTCCAAGACCGCCACGGTCGACCAGGCCATCGGCTGCCGTGACGACATTATGATCTACCTGATCTCCTGCGGCATGCCGGAGAAGCGCTCCTTCAAGATCATGGAGGCGGTGCGAAAGGGCAGGGGCCTGCCCGAGGGCGCGGAGCAGGAGATGATCGAAGCGGGGGTGCCGGACTGGTACATCGGCTCCTGCAAGAAGATCAAGTACCTCTTCCCTAAGGCCCATGCCGTCGCATACGTAATGATGGCGTTCCGCATTGCCTGGTTCAAGGTGTACCATCCTCTGGCCTTTTACGCGGCCTATTTCTACCGCCGCAGCCAGAAGGGCGGCTTCGACGCCGTGCTCATGACCCACGGGAAAGAGGCGATCATGGCAAACATGGATGCCATCACCGGCAACGAAAGCGCCACCGACAAGGACGAGGATCTGCTGACCACCATGGAGGTGGTGTACGAATATTACCTCCGGGGCTTTGAGTTCCTGCCCATTGACATCTATCGGAGCCACGCCACCAAATTCCTGATCCAGGACGGCAAGCTGCTGCCTCCCTTTGTCTCAATCTCCGGCCTGGGCGAAAACGCCGCCTGGGATCTGATGAACGGCCGGGAGGGAAAGAGCTTTCTCTCCATCGAGGAGGTGGCGCTGGCCTGCCCCAAGGTCTCCAAGACCCATATTCAGATGCTCAAGGACGCCGGGGCCTTCGGCTCCCTCCCCGATACCAGCCAGATCAGCCTGTTCTGATATCTCTGCGCAGATCAATAATAAAAACAAAAAGGAGAATTGTATCATGAGCATCATTGGCAATGTTTTTTGGTTTATTTTTATCGGCCTGTGGTCGGGCCTGGGATGGATCCTGGCCGGTGTGATCTGCTGCATCACCATTGTGGGCATCCCCCTGGGCAAGCAGTGCTTCAAGATGGCCGGGCTGACCTTCTGCCCCTTTGGCAAGGAGGTCGTATACGGCGGCGGCACGGGCAGCTTCCTGGCAAACATCCTGTGGATCATCTTCCTGGGTTGGGAGCTGGCGCTGTATTATGCGGTGATGGGGCTGATCTGCTGCGTCACCATCGTGGGGATCCCTCTGGGCTTGCAGAGCTTCAAAATGGCAAAGCTGGCCCTGATGCCCTTCGGCGCGGCGGTCCAGTAACGCGAAGAAAACAATATGCGGCCCATGGACGGATAAAATCGCCTGCGGGATATTTCTGCCAGAAAAGGGTGCGCCTTGCCTGTGGCGCACCCTTTCTATAATGAAATCATAATTTGACGAACGCTGCGGGTTATGGTATTCTAAAAGGAAGAAAAAAGGAGCGGAGGGAGAATATGGGATTCGGAGTGAGCTTTGAACTGTTTCAGATCCTGTTTGCGATCATGTTTGTGCTGGTAGCCGGTTTCATCATCGTTACGGCTGTCAGGAATCTGGGCCAGTGGCACAAAAACAACAATTCGCCGAGATTGACGGTCCCGGCGACGGTGGTTTCCAAGCGGACCGATGTGACGCATCACCATAACGGGAATGACGGAGGGCACTACCATACCTCAACGGCCTATTACGCGACCTTCCAGGTGGAAAGCGGAGACCGCATGGAGCTGCAACTGGCGGGAAACGAGTATGGACTGCTGGCAGAGGGGGATAAGGGGAAGCTCTCCTTCCAGGGCACACGCTTTTTGGGGTTTGAGCGGACTTGAGAAACAGTTCAAGGCCCGGATTTTCCGGGCCTTAATTTTACCCCGCTGCCTCCAGCATGTTTTCGATGAAAATTCCATACCCAATGTCCGGCGCGTTGACCAGGACGTGGGTGACGGCGCCGATGAGCTTGCCGTCCTGGATGATGGGGC
>OLHA01001259.1_pt1 | contig 13916 bp, 12 predicted proteins | sample 1605961 | NCBI WGS metagenome assembly OLHA01 (sample SAMN03283288) | human gut metagenome | biome: human-associated habitat; material: feces | host: Homo sapiens | place: Peru | collected 2012
TTTTTGAGCAACTTCCGGCTGACCGGGATATTGCTTCCGTTATCAAGGCGAAAGCCTGTTCCGTCAAAATCAACGGCATGCTCCAGATTGATCACAACGCCCCGGTTACACTGATAGAAACGTGAGTCCATTTTCAGGGAGGTTGTGAAGGAATCAAAGGACTGGCGGGTGACCAGTTCCCTTTCACCGGCAGTGTGGACGTGAATCATGTGGGAAAAATGTTCTGCGTAGATTATTTCCCGGAAAGGAATCTGAATATTACTGCCGTTTACCTTTACATCTATGTATTTCCCGGAATCCGGGATGCGGGAAAGGATCTCATCTGCCAGTGCGGAAATATCATTTTCACTGTAGGGCTTTACAAGATAATGCAGCGCCCGGACCTGAAATCCTTCTAATGCATGGTCAGTGGAAGTTGTTGTAAAGATCAGCAGACAGTCAGTGTCTGATCTGCGAAGTTCTTTTGCTGTATCAATCCCGTTAGAACCATTCATATAAATATCCAGAAACACTACAGTGAAAGGACATTCCTTCGCTGAAGCGAGAAAAGTTTCTCCATTTTCATATTCAAAGATATCTGTATGGACATTGCGTCTGGAAAACTGAGATTCCAGTCTGTTTCGCAGCAGTGTCCGTTCGTCGGAAACATCATCAACAATTGCAATTCTCATGGTAGATCTTCCTTATTTATAAAATTCCGCTTGCTGAGACTTTTCCATCTGTGAAATCCGCAGACAGGCAAGTGGTGTAGTTGTTTCGAGAACACTCTGGTAACAGTATATCACAAAACAATACCACGGAGTAGCGATTCGTGCCATTTTCTGTCGTTTCGTGACAGAATCGTTGAAATGATTTGTGGATTTCTTATAATGAGAATAACAAGTGAAAGTACAATTATAGCAATTCGACTTTTTATCGCAGATATGCTGTTTGAGTGCTGCACCGATCTCTTGTCTGTCGGATAGTATAACATGCTTTGGAAAGATGTGTAACAAAGTTTCTAAAGCTCAATGTTTTATGACTTTTGCGCATTCTGCTGCGCAAAATCCATCTGTGAAGACATTCTTGTAAAAACTTTGTAAGCAAAATGTTGACTTTCGAGCATCTCCGGTGTATCATAAACATGGTAAATGACTTAAAGTCGTATATGGAATGCATAAAGTTCAACGCTTGGTGACCAATGGAGGCTGCCATGATAATTTGACTGAACAAGCAACATCTGCAAACTGCGTATCGCAAATAGGCCGTGCTGACAGGCACTTTTTTTGAAGATTGCGACAAATGGAAAGGGCGGGGGTGCCGTGTATTGTATTGCCATATTGACTGACCAGAAACAGGAAGGACAAAACAGCGCGGAATATATCAGGAAGTACTGTGCAGAGAAGGATGTCTTTCCGCTGATTGAAATTTATCAGAATCAGGAACAATTTTTTGCACAGACGTTGAAAACAGTACCGACAGTGGTGTTTCTCGCATTACCGGGTGTGTCCGGCCTGAATGCAGCAGAACACCTTCGTTCTCTGTATCCGAAATGTGGAATCATCTGGTGCAGTGACCTTGATTTTTCGCTTCATGCGTTCAGGCTGAGGATAGATTATTTTTTTATGAAACCTGTGGAAGAGCAGAAAATAAAGGAAGGTCTTTCCATCTGGCTTGAATGAAAAAAGATAAGAAAGAGATTCAGGTGGAAAACAACATGAAGACAATCATAAAGTATGAACTGGTCATAAATGAAGCACTTAGATCTGCACTCAATTATCATACACCTGACGAGCAGATCAATGAATTTATCCGCTTTTTCGGAAGACATATCGGCTCTGACAGAATATATATTTTTGAGGATCGTAAAGAAAGGCATGTTACAGACAATACATATGAATGGTGTGCGGAGGGAGTAATTCCTGAGATAGACAGATTGCAGAATGTCGATATGGACGTAATAAAGTGGTGGTATGATACGTTTTCCAAAGGCGAAAGTATCATTATCACTGATATAGAAGATATCAAAGAAGAACATCGCGTATCGTATGATATGTTAAAAGCGCAGAATGTGAGAAATGTGGTGGTATGTCCTTTGCGTTATAAAGATGAGATAAGTGGTTTTTTTGGTGTGGACAATCCTCCAATGAGTGATTACAGAGGACTGGCTACTTTTTTGGATATGATAGGAACGCTTCTTATTTCATTTCTGAAATTGCGTAATTCATTTATAAAGTCAAATAAAGAGGCAAAGCTCAGCAGTTATTCATCCCTTTCGAAAATCTATACATCGATGCATTTGGTTGATGTGCAGACAAAAAGATATCATATTGTAAAAATGACAGATCAGATCGTGGAATGTTTGGGAAATGATTTCAAAAAAATGGGAGAATATGAAATCAGGGATGATTTTTGCGGACATATCAATGATATTGCTGAGAAAATGTGTGCGGAATCACACCTTCAGGAATCACTGGAGTTTGTAGATATCAGTACGCTGGAAAAACGGCTTCTTGGAGAAAACAGCATAACACATGAATTTATAGATAAAATATCAGGTTGGTGCCGAAGCAGATTTATTCCTGTAGACTACGATGAAAATGGAAGACTTCTGCATGTGCTTTTCTGTGTTGAGTGTATAGAAGAAGAAAAAAAGCGTGAGAACAGGCTGATTTATCTGGCGCAGACAGATCTTATGACAGGATTATGTAATCGTGGAAGCGGAGAAAAAAGGATCACTGAACTTTTAAAGGAAAAAACAGGAGGAATGCTTTGCCTGATCGACTGTGATAAATTTAAATCCATCAATGATACTTATGGGCATGCTGTAGGAGATAAGGTGATCGTAGCCGTTGCGGAGAAATTACGGAAAACATGTCGTGACAGTGATGTGGTTTTGCGGCTTGGCGGGGATGAGTTTGCAACATTTATGCCGAAAATGTTGGAGCGAACAGTAGCTGAGAAATTTTTTGAACGCCTTTTTGAAAATATCCGACAGATCGATGTCATAGAGATGCAGGGACGGAGCATAGAAATAAGTCTTGGTGCATGTTTTTATGATGGATATGAAGAGGTTTCTTTTGATCAGCTATACAGAAATGCCGACAGGGCAATGTATCAGAGCAAAAAGCAGAAAGGCTGCAGTGCTGTGATTTATGGTGAAGGAATGTAAAAACTCTAAAAGATTCCCGGTTATGAGCTGCGTAACAAAGCGGAACAAAAGGAAGAGGCTATGAAAGAAAAGAAAAAAATTGATTACACCAGAACCTATCGAAGAATCGAGATAGATAAAACGAAATGTATTTTGTATATTATCATACTGATCCTGCTTGGTTTTCTGCTTATGTGGACGCAGATCGATGATCTGACCGGGATGATATGTAAGATAGGTGCCGATGTTTTAAAAAAATATGAACCGCATATGTATGTTGGGATCCGTTCAGAAACGTATCCTCTGTTTGGAAAAATCAGCTATCTCAGTGCAGGAACCGTATATCCGGGAATACAGATAAGCCTTATAAATACAGGAATTTCTCTTGGAGTAATCATTCTGCTGGCGGGACTTCCATGGAAGGGGCGCCCGCTTGCCATTTATCTGATCCTGTGCAGTGCGATTCATCTGATAAACAGTCTGTGGTTTGTATTTGGGGGAAAATATTTCCCTTATACTTTAACCATTTATTCAAATTTATATATGCTTCAGGAAATTGGCATATGGGTGATGTTTTTTGTCATGACAGTTATGGTCACCGGAATTATAGGCGACAGGGGCGTGCTCTATAAGCTTTTGACGCTTCTTGCAGTAATGCTGTATTCCATAGTATTTGGAACGGTTCGCTATGTGATCTTTATCTGGCTGCTGTACAGATTTTCTGTGATCTATATGGCGTTTTTCTACTTTATGATAGGTCCTATGTTTGACTTTTTGTATCTGGTTATGATTTATGCAGTGTTTGTCGACCGCATGATCGGTGTTTACGATTCAAGAAAGGGAAGGGAGGTATGGAAATGGTCGTAGCTATTATGAAAGGCTATACTATTTTTGTTATTATCCTGATGCTTCTGTACACAGCCAGACATTTTTATTTTACAATTGTAAGACTTCTGGGCAGGCAGCGTCTTTATTACAATGATATTCTTACAGACCGGATGAAAAGTATTACCGTACTGATCCCTATGCATAATGAGGAGCAGGTGCTTTCCAACGTTCTGGATTCTCTGCTGAAATGTGAGTATGACAGGGACAGACTTGAAATTATTCCGATCAATGATAACTCTACAGACCGTACAAGGGAAATGCTGGATGAGTATCACAGAAAGTATGAGTTTATACGCCCCCTTCACAGAGATTGTCCGGACAGAGGAAAGCCGGTAGGTCTGAATGATGCAATGAAGCTGGCAAAAGGGGAGATCATCATTGTATTTGATGCGGATTACAGACCTGCCAGAAACATGCTGAAACAGATCGCGCTGGGATTTGAGGATCCGCAGGTAGGTGCAGTTATGGGGCGGGTGATACCGTACAATACCAACACAAATATGCTGACCAGACTGATCAATCTGGAACGTTCCGGCGGATATCAGGTGGATCAGCAGGCACGATATAACCTGAAAACAATTCCGCAGTATGGCGGTACAGTGGGAGGATTTCGAAAAGATTTTCTGCTGGAAACAGGCGGCTTTAATCCAAAGGTTCTGGCAGAAGATACGGAACTTACATATCGGCTTTTTACCAATGGATGGAAGGTCGTATACGCGAACTCGGCAGAATGTTATGAAGAGTCTCCGGAAAGCTGGAATGTGAGAGGCAGACAGATCAGACGCTGGTCAAGAGGTCATAATGAGGTGTTGTTCCGCTATCTGATCCCTACGATCACAACGCCCTATATGGGACTATTTCAGAAAATAGATGGACTGTTTCTGCTTTTTATCTATTCGGTACCGGTATTTCTGCTGTTGGGCTGGGTAGTTTCCCTTGCATTATTTTTCCTGGGTGAAATGCAGATATTCAGTGGCTGGTGGGTTATATTGTTTTTGGGAATTTATAATTCCCTTGGAAATTTTGCACCATTTTTTGAGATAGGTACCTCGCTGATCATCGACGGACTTCCCGGAGAGGCATTGCTTCTGCCGCTTATGATGTTTAATTTTTTCTTCTATATGTGGAATATCTCTCTGGGATTTTGGGATGCAGTGGTAGATACTGTTACCGGAAGAGGTGTGAAATGGGATAAAACCGTGCGGTTTACGGTGCAGAAAACGGAAAAGGAGGCTGAAAAATGAGAATATGGATCTTGGTCTTTGTCTGTATGTTCTCTATGCCTCTGTTGGTCGCAGGATTGCATTTCAAGATGAAAAAAGGGCAGATCCTGAAAATAAGGCAGGATTATGTGAAAGATGCCAGATATTTTGGAAAAAGCTTTTCTGCTCTGGTGGAAAAAGCTCTTCCGGAAATGAAGAATGGTATGATCATGCTTTCAAGACAGGAAAAGGTGTTGGAAACAGATGGGAACCAGGAGTTTGTGCAGCCTGACATTGAAGATCTGGTCATTGCCCGAAATACTGTCTTCTGTCCGCAGCAAAATGATCTGCATTTCCAAAAAGAGATCTACTGTGAAAAGGATGCGTTGTTTGTGAAAGAAAACATACGCATCCGGGCTGTATACAGCAAAAAAAGACTGCTTTTCGGAAATAAGATCCGGCTTCTCAGATGGGCGGACGCAGAACATGCAGTTGCAGTTTATGATGAATGTGATCTGGGCGAAAGGGTGTCAAGCGGAGAGCAGCTTGTAATAGGTTTTGACAATGTTTTCCATAGTCTGTATGCACCGGTGATCCGTCTGGGACAGCGTCCGGAGGAACCGGACCGGTTTATGGAGGAACGTGATCCCAGAATGTTTCGGATGCCGGTAATGAACAGTTATGAATATAACAGGCATTACATAGATGATGATATGGTTACAGAAAGCGGGACAGTTCCTTATACGATTATTTCCCGTGGGGATATAAAGGTGATAGAGGACATTATCCTGCAGGGAGATATCCATACTGATGGCGCTGTGAGAATCATGGAAAATGCATCGGTGCTTGGAAATATTTTCGCAGAGGATGATGTGCTGCTGGAAAAAAATGCAACAGTGCTTGGAAACATTTTTACACAGGGGAACATTATATTTGAAGAAGGTGCCAGTGCAGGTCAGCCGGATAAGATCACTTCAGTTGTTGCCCGCGGAACGATAACATTTTATGGCGGTAATTATGTTTACGGATATGTGGTTTCAGAGGGCGGTGGAGAGATCCTGAAATCGGACAGAGAGGTATTGGGAGAGTATTGTTTTCCAAGAGAACCTGTTCATGAAGAAAAGATTACTTTCCGGGATCTGGCAGAATATGAAAATGTTGATTTTCAGGGATTTCGAGGAGATGTATATGTAAAAGAAGCAGTTATTCCTGAAGGTGCATCCGTTATTCCGAAGAGTCAGTTTTTTGGATGCAGAAATCTTGAAAAAATGCATCTGCCGGAAAGCGTTTCTGTAATTGAGGACTATGCATTTGCGGACTGTCATGCGCTGAAAGTATGGGAAAGCATAGAAAAGCTTTCGCTGAAGTCGGTAGGGATATCTGCTTTTGAAAACTGTTATGCACTGGAATTTATAAGTCTTCCGGATTCCCTGACTGTGATCGAAGGCGCTGCATTTGCTGGCTGTGTGTCTGTTGATAAACTGATATTTTCAGATACCTCGCTGTTAAAGAAAATAGGTGATCATGCTTTTCGCGGGTGCAGGAACCTGAAAGAGGTATACCTTCCGGACAGTGTGGAATATGTGGGGATCAGTGCATTCAGAGATTGTGTTTCTCTTGAACAGATTTCCGTATCGGAAAAAATAAAAGATCAGCCGGGTATTGCAGAACTGGAGAAAAATTGTCCCAATGCAAGGATCAGGTTCAGGGAGGTGAATGCAGTTGAAAAAGTATAAAACCGCAGAACTGTTTCTGGTTTTGCTCGTTTTGATCGTGATGTCTGCAGGAATTCTGATCCTCCAGAATGGAATGGAAAAATTGCAAAGTGTTCAGCAGGAAAGCGTATATGTTCCGGAAAGAAGAGATTTATATAATAATTATGGCTTAAAAAATGGCCAGTCTCTTTCAAAAACCAAAATCCTGGAAACGCAGGATCAGGTGATCTATACAGACCGTATCTTTAATATAAATCGGATTTCTGAGGATCGTATTTCGTATGCGGCAGATATTGTGAAAGCATTACAGAAAAAGAGTGGAAAAGCTACTTATATTATGCCGATACCGGAAAGAGCAGTGTTTGAAAGCGGATATGAAACGGAAAAGGAAAAATACAGCGATTTTACAGAGAAACTGAAAGCCTCTTTTTCGGATCCTTCGGTGGTTTTAAACCCGCTGTCTGAGCTGGAGAACCATCAGGACGAATATATTTATTTCAGAACTGGAAATAGCTGGACAATGCGCGGGGCATTTTACGGGGCGCAGGTGATTTTTGGCGAACTTGGATATGATAAGGAAAACCTGGATGCTTACCGTGAATATGTTTTTGGAACTTTCAGAGGAAACCTTTTTCGGGAAGCGTCAAAAAAGTATTCGACAGATGAAATAAAGAAAGAGATAGAAAACATGGAAAAGGAACCATTCTATATTTATATCAATGGTTCAAATCCCAATCGCGAAGAATTGACCCTTAAAAACAAAGAAGGGCAGCTGCAGACCCTAAAAAGACAAACGATACAGTTTAATAGCAGCGGAAGTGATGCCGTCATTGGTTCAGATTATGTACATAGTATAGTGGAAGGAAGAGGAAAAGGAAAGGAAAAAGGAAATCTTCTTCTTATTGCAGATGCAAGAGGAAAGATGATGATCTCTTATCTTTCAGAAATCTATGATAAGGTTTATGTATCTAATATATATAAGGATGCAGATCTGATACAGAATCTGGATGAAATACTGGATGAATATGATATAGAATATATTATATGGGCACAGGATGTTGCTGAAACAGGAAACAGATCCTATATGAAAGCATTGAATCCGCTTTTAAAGAAAGGAGGGAATGTCTGATGTCGGAACTGATCCTTAAGGGAATGGACCTGTTTATGGAAAAAACAGGAATTGCAGACAAGCTTTCTGTAAGTGGAAATATAGTAAGCATCCTGTTTCTGCTCCTGGGGATCCTGCTTGTTTTTGCAGGAGCTAAGGTGTACCGTCTGATCGTTTCCTTCATAATGTTCTGGGCAGTGACGATCGTATTATGTACTGTTATGAATGGAAAGGCCGGATGGGGGACGATCGTAACTGCATTTACGATACTTGGCTGTCTGATGGGATATATGGCATTTAATTGGAAAACAGCAGATTCCATGATCTTGTCTGCCATGACTGCTGCGGCAGTTGTATGGATGTGTTATCCGTTCTGGTGGGCTGCAGTTATTTTCGCTGCAGGAGCTGCAGCTGCAGCGGGCTTTTTTCCTCTGGAGGGAGCGATCCTTTCTTCTGTTGCGGCAGGAATGTTTCTTCTTCATGAGACGGGAGTCGGATACGTGGCTTTGCTGACAGTATGCGGACTCCTGTTCCAGATAGTTCTGTTTGAACGAAAATCAGAGAGGGGGCGTAAGATTTGGAAACGGTTTTTCGTAAAGAAATCAAATATCTGATCAGCCGCAGAGAGGCCATGATTCTTCAACAGAAGCTGGATGGCATTATGGAAAGAGATATCCATGGAGATAATGGCAGATATTTTATCAGATCCCAGTACTATGATTCCATAGACGATCGGGATCTATGGGATAATCTGGATGGAATGTATGAAAAAAGGAAGATCCGTTTACGAATTTATTCCTTGAATGATCTATCTGCAAAGCTGGAGTTTAAATGCAAAAACGGATTTGACGGAGTGAAATATTCCATACCTGTCAGCCGTGAACACGCACTTCGGATGGAACAGGGAGATGCTTCGTTTCTTCTGGAATATGAAACAGAGCTGGCGATGAGATTGTATTTGCGGATCACACAGGGTTGTTACCGTCCAAAGACGATCATAGATTATCAGAGGCTGGCATTTGCTTATCCTGCAGGTGATGTAAGGATCACTTTTGATACGGATATCCGGGCAGCGTTATATCCATACGGTCTGTTCGAGGATGTTGGAACAGTTGCACTGGGCAGTACAGAACAGGTGCTGATGGAAGTGAAATATACAGGATTTTTGCCGGATATGATCGCTGAGACATTGAAAAAAGCGGATGAACTGTCCACCAGCCACAGCAAATATTCCAGAGCCAGAATGATGTGATTGTAAGTTTTACATACGGCAGACCGGAGACCGATGGAAAACCGGATGCCGGGATTGGAGAAAAATATGAGAGAATTTATCGTAGAGAATCTGACAAATACAGAAGCACTGAGTGTGACTGTGATTTTAATGAATAATGTGATCGCACTGATCGTTGCCTTTTTTATTATGTTTACTTATAAAATTTCGTATGCAGGACCTGCATACAGCAGAAAATTTAATATTTCCATCGGATCGATCACGATCATCACAGCGATGATTATGAGCATTATCAGTAATAATATTGCGTTGTCTCTTGGTATGGTCGGCGCTCTTTCCATCATAAGATTCCGCACTGCTGTAAAGGATGTAAGAGATGCTACTTATATTTTCTGGGCAATCGCGGCAGGCATTGGCTGTGGTGTGTCTCAGTATGCGCTTATTGCCATTGGTTCTGCTTTTTTACTCCTTTTTCTTATTATTACAAAAAAAGGCTTTACGTCTTGCAATAAATTGCTGGTTGTTCAGGGAAATCCTGAATGCTTACATAAAACAGAGGCAGCAGTGGATACCTTTTTTTCAGGTAAGGCACATGTTTCCATGAGAAATGTTACAGAAAGCAGCTTTGAGCTGGTTTATTCTATCGGAGAGGGTATCCTGTATAAAGCTGCAAAAGAAAATCAGATGGATATTTCAGAGAAACTGATCAAAATCGATGGTGTGAAAAGGGTAAATGTAGTTGATCAGAAGGATGAGCTTTCGCAGTAAAAAGGCTGCCTGACTGAGAGGTGTCGCTATGAAAAGGATAAGCCGTATCCTTTTATGTGTTCTGATGATAATAGTTCTCTGTGGACTATCCGTTGTGGGAAATTCTGTTGTAAAGTCACAAAATAAGTCAAAGGAAAACAAGAGAACCGCTATCACGAAAGAAGAAATGAAGGAGTGGGATGCACCGGACGAGGAGAATCTGGAATACTATGATCTGGGAGAATTCTCTACTACACTTCCGGTAGTCTATATGAATACAAAGGGACAGCAGGTCCTGAAGGAGAATGTGATCTGGGGAACTATTGCTCTGCTGGATGGAAACGGAAAGGAGCAATCTATTTTTTCTGTTCCAAATTCCATATACCGCGCTACGATTAAATACAGAGGCGCTTCTTCTTATAGCGAATTTGATAAAAAGCAGTATCGCATTAAATTTTATAAAAATAAAAAAGACAGTGCAAAAGAAGTGTCTCTTGCAGGAATGGGAGCGAACAGTGAATGGGTGTTAAATGGTCCTTATCTTGATAAGACGCTGATCAGAAATAAACTGGTATATGATCTGGCAAGGGAATTAAATGGATGGGCTCCGGACACCCGGTTTGTGGAATTGTTTGTGGATGGAGATTATCAGGGAGTTTATCTGGCAGTAGAGCCTGTAACAAACGGAGAAAGCAGACTGCGGCTTTCAAAGTTTGGCCTGCTGTCAGGGGAAACCGCATATATTGTAAGCAGAGACAGAAGTGATACAGAATCAGAAGAGCTGAAAACCTGGGGAAAGACGGCAGGATATACAAACAATTCTTTGTATATAGGGTATCCGTCAAAAAGTAAAATAACGGAAAAACAAAAAGCATATATCCAGAAAGATATTTCTGAATTTGAACAGGTTCTGTACGGGGAAAATTTCAGCGACAAAAGAATTGGATATCAGGCATATATAGACATGGATAATTGGGTGGATTACTTTATTATCAATGAATTTGCCATGAATTATGATGCTGGTAATCTTTCTACTTATGTGTATAAAGAACTGGGAGGAAAGCTACAACTTGCTGCATGGGATTTTAACAATGGATTTGATAATTATCAGACTTCCGTGAAATCGACAGATGTTTTGCATACAGTGAAAAACTCATGGATCGAAAGGCTGTGGCAGGATGAAACTTTCAGGGACCGTGTCTGTGAAAGATATGCGCAGCTGCGTAAAACCACACTGTCTGATGAACATATCGCTGAGAAAATAGCATCTTATCAGGAGGAACTGGGAGAGGCTGTGGACAGAAACTTTAAAGTGTGGGGATATTCTTTTAAAGAGAATCTGTTGGCCGGAACCACTAAGGAGGGCACATCGAGGAATATCAGAAGCTATGAAGAAGCTATGAAACAGCTGACAGATACGATCCGCGAAAGACTGGCGTATCTGGATAAAGAACTGGGAGGAAATTAAGAATGAAAAAGGCACTGGTGATTTTTGGTACAAGACCGGAAGCGATTAAAATGTGCCCTCTCGTTCTGGAACTGAAAAAAAGTGAAAAACTGGAAACGCTGGTGTGTGTCACAGGACAGCACAGGGAAATGCTGAAGCAGGTTCTTGATATTTTTAAAGTGGTCCCGGATTATGATATGGCGATCATGAAAAAAGGGCAGGATCTTACGGATGTGACAACGGCTATTCTTACAGGAATGAGGGAGATCCTGAAAAAGGAAAAACCGGATATCGTGCTGGTCCATGGAGATACGTCTACTGCATTTGCCGCATCTCTGGCTGCATTTTACCAGCAGATCCCGGTAGGACATGTGGAAGCGGGACTTCGTACTTATAATATGAAATCTCCCTATCCGGAAGAATTTAACAGGCAGGCCATTGGACTTACTGCCAGCCTGCATTTTGCGCCCACTCAGAAAGCAGCGGATGCACTGCTGAAAGAGGGCAAGGACCCAGAGCGGATCTTTATCACAGGAAATACAGGAATTGATGCTTTGCACTATACGGTACGAAGTGATTTTTACCATCCGGAAACAGAATGGGCAAAGGGCAGCAGACTGATTGCCGTGACAGCACATAGAAGGGAAAATCTGGGAGAACCCATGCGTGATATGTTCCGGGCTATCCGCAGGATCGTGGAAGAATTTACAGATGTGAAGGTTATTTACCCTGTACATCTGAATCCGCAGGTCAGGAAGATCGCAGATGAGGAATTTGGTGGATGTGAGAGAATACACCTGATCGAGCCCCTGGATGTGGTGGAATTCCATAACCTGATGAAAGCCAGTTATCTGATCATGACAGACAGTGGCGGAATTCAGGAAGAAGCTCCTGCACTGGGAAAACCGGTACTGGTCATGCGGGATACAACAGAGCGTCCGGAAGGTGTGGAAGCAGGAACCTTAAAGCTTGTAGGCACGAAAATGGAGGATATTTACAGAGAATGCAGGCGGCTTCTTACAGAGCCGGAGACTTACAGAAGCATGAGTGAGGCCAGAAATCCTTATGGTGATGGAACTGCAAGCATCAAAATCAGAAAGATCCTGGAGGATATAGATGCATAAGCATAAACAGAGCCAATGCAAAAGAAAAGTGAAACATCGAAAGAGCGTGATGGTACTTCTTATATTTTGCATAACTGTGTGCATTGCATTTATGTTTGCTTATTATCAGAACCTGAAAAAAGAAATAGCTGTCCGGCAGGAATGGCTGGAAACCGTTCTGACCAGAGAAAAAAAGTGGATCCTTGAGAATCAGGGCCCTGAAGGCGAAATCTATATGAATGGAAATAAAGCCGGAGATGTTAATCCATACTTTGCATGTATGGCTGCACTGGGGCTTCTGGCAGAAACAAAGAATTGCCCCATGACTGAAACAGAGCAAGAAGCTGTTGGCAGGTATCTGGACTGGCATACCGGGGTCTTGCTGGAAACAGATGGAAAAATGGGAGTCTACAGGAAAGAGGGTGGAAAACTTATTTATAAAGAAAAGGCTGATTCCGAAGACGGATATCTTGGTATGTATCTTTTTCTTATGGGAAAATATCTGGATAAGACAGAAAGTACAGACCTGCCGGAATCCTGGAAAAAGGGAATCAGCCTTGCATTAAAAAAGATCCAAAGCCTGATGCAGGATGGAATGACACAGGTCTCAGAAGAAAACACAACAGTTTATCTGATGGATAATCTGGAAGTATGGAAAGGCCTGTACGAATTGGAACTTGCAGGACTGGAAGATACGCAGGCGATCCGTGAAATGCGTAAAAAGATACAGGAACAGATAGAAAAGATCTTCTGGGATGATACGAATCAAAGATGGAGAATTATCGGAAACAGTGATCGGTATCATCAGACAGAGTTTTATCCGGATGGTGTTGCTCAGATCTATCCGCTGATTTATGAATTTCCGGTAAAAGAGAAGAAAAAGCAAAAGGTATTATATGATCAGTTTACGGAAAGGTTTCAGTGGCAGAAACTGAAAAGAACTGGCTTTGTGTGGGCAATAACAGGAATGGCTGCTGCGCAGATGAGGGACATTGATAACCTTGTGGAATTAATAGGAAATTACGAAACAGAATATTGTAAGGAACGAAAATATCCACTATATACAGGCGAAGCAGGATGGATATGCATGGAATGCGAGAAATTGTATGGATTATATGAAAGAAAAATAAGAACAGCATTTATACCATGGATATGATTTTGCGCAGAGTGCATAAACTATCGCAATTTTCAAAAATAGTGCCTGTCAAACCAGCATATTTGCAATATACAGTTTGCGGATGTTGATGAAGCCCGAAGAACCCGGATCTGATTGCAATCAAGAAAAACGTCGGTCGTGCACGCCAAGGCATAGCACATAAAGTGTCCCCGGAGAGCTGTAACAAGC
>OLHA01001266.1_pt1 | contig 13864 bp, 16 predicted proteins | sample 1605961 | NCBI WGS metagenome assembly OLHA01 (sample SAMN03283288) | human gut metagenome | biome: human-associated habitat; material: feces | host: Homo sapiens | place: Peru | collected 2012
CAGTATGCATTAATATAACACAAAAATTTGTTGTTGACAAATCTTAGAATGTCATCAAAAAAGATACTTTGCTTAAGTATCTTACATTTCATAGATTATTATTTGTTATACCATACACTGGGGAACAAATAACTTGGGTGTCCAGCATCTATAACTATTTTATAATCATTCATACATAATCCTCCTAAAATAGTCTATGTTATTTGTCTATTTTGGGAACGAAATGGTTAAAGATAATTTTATGAAATATATATTTTTTATTTCTTAGTACATATTTCATCTAATTTTTTACGAATAATATCTTCTTCTTCACTGCCATTAGTCTCCAATCTTAAAAGTGGTATGTTGTATTTACCTAAGATACTATTTTTCAGTAAATCCCTTTCATGTTGCCTTGTTCCATCTTTATGATTTCTATACCCATCAACCTCTATAGCTAAAATTGGTTTCTCACCTATTGTCCTAAAAATATAGAAATCAAGGTGAGTACTATGATGTGAAGCATATCGTTTTTCTTCTTCCGTTAATAAAGATTTATCTTTAATTAAATCGTCTAATGATTGATGAAAATGAAATCCTAAACCATCATAATCTTGTGTTACTTTTTTTATTAAATGATATATTATATTCTCCGAATCATATTTGGAAATTCTATTATGTTTTTTAAAAAATTCTAACCTTTCTAATTCATATTGTTTATATAGTAAATCAAAACATGAATATATTTTACTATTTACTATATCCATGTTATTATAATCAACATAATTAATAAAATCATTTATATTAGAATTCTTTATAACATTACCTGTAACTATAAAATATAAATGTTTTTTAGCTCTAGAAATAGCAACATTTAATATTTGAGGATCTCCCACAAAATCTTTTATTTCATCTTCTACAGTAGAAATTATTATTGTATCTTTTTCTCTACCTTGAAATTTATGAACTGTACTTACTTCCACATCATTCGTATTTTTCTTTATCAAATTTACTTGATTGTTATATGGCGCAATTATTCCAATTTCTTCATCAGGTATATCTAATAATATATTTTTTATAACATCAACCTGTCTTTGACTTGCCTTATCTCGAGAGTGATTACCTTTAGCAGTTTTAATAACTTTGATTACATCTGATTCACCATTATCTTTTGTCATTATCACTAATTCATTATTATAAAATTTTTTATTACAAAAGTTAATGATTTTAGGATGACATCTGTAGTGCTCTACAAGCATTTTCGTTTGCACATTAGGTATAGTATTTTTTACACTAGATAAAAAACTATTCAATGAATAACTATAACTTTTATCTAATTTATATTCATCAAATATTTTATTTGCCCTTTTACCTATATTACCTGGTACAACATTAGGTAATTGTTTCTCATCACCTATTATAACTGCATACTTTGCTGAAGATAAAGCTAAAGTTCCCTTTACAACATCAATTTGACTTGATTCATCCATAATAATATAGTCAAATTTAAAACCATTATTAAAATTATTTGTTGACGAATAAGCTGTACTTAAAATAACTGGATAATCATTAAGAAATCTTTCACTATTTTTCCATATTTCTGTTGAAGTATATCTTTTTCTTTCACCCTTGTATTTCATAGATAAATATTTTTTAAAATAATCCATTGATAATTTTATAAATATCGCTTCTATTTCTTTATTGTCTTTTATAAATATTTCTTTTTCATTTATTTGATTATCTATTTCTTTTAAATCATTTATATATATTAAATTTTGTAATGTTTTTAATATTATATTTATATTGTTGTTATAAAACTCAAAATTTCCTATTCCATATATAAATGTATATTTTATCTTATTCCAAATTGATATCTTATCAAGACTAATCATCTCATTCCATAATAATTTGATTTTATTTGTGTTACATCTTTCTAATTCAATTAACTCTATTTTTTGACTTTTAATTAATTCTTTAAAATACCTATACTCTAATTCTAATTCACTTTTTCTTTGAATTAAAAGGGCTAGTTCTTTTTTTTCATTATAAAACTTTTTAACTGTTTGATTATAATATTCAAGGTTAGAGGCAATATCGTTTATATCCATAATTTCATATTCGTCAAATTTAGGAATAATACTTTTTTGCTGTTCTACAAACAAGTCTTTATTTTCTCTTCTCCCAAGTAACGCTTCAAAAAAGTCAAGATTATATTTTTCAAGTTTTTCTTTCACATTTTTTATTGCCGAATTATTATCAGATACAACTTGACAATTCATATCTCGAACTATAATATTAGCTATTATATTTAATATGGTTTGTGTTTTTCCGGTTCCTGGAGGTCCCTCAATAATACTTATTTTATTATATATAGCATTTTCTACTGCTTCATACTGACTAGAATTACATCCAAAAGGAAATATTAATGTTTCAATATCATTTTCTTTTGTCAAATCATCTGAAAGCTTTAAATAGTTAGCTAATGCTGTATCCAAACTATCTACTTTTACCTTTTTCATATATTCACATAATGTTTTTTTACCATCTTGATTACGTAAAGATACAAGCTCAGAAACTTCACTCATATATTTTGTAACATTGTAACAATCTGTATTTAATATTTTGACTTCATTATATCCATAACTTTTACAACCAAAACTTTTATCTTTAGATATTACATAATAATATAAATTACCTTTATATTCATATTCATAGACTTCTTTTATATTTTCTAATAACTTATTATTCACATAGAATATACAATCTTTCAAATCTAGTAATCTCGGCTTTTTAATAACCTTAATCCTACCTTCAGAAAAATTATAAGTTTTACTATTGCCTTTATATTTAATATTGTACATATTTTTATTAACATCAAAATTACAATAAGATACACTATCATTAGCAATTTTATCATCAATAAGAATAATATCCTCTTTTAAATCCATAACACACCTCTACAAAAAAGACTAGTAAAAAAACTAAAGTCTTTACTAGCCCTTTATTAATTTTAATATATCATAAATATGATTAAAAATAAACTTTTTAACCAAAATTTTTCTTTGGTTTACAAATTATTATTCATGAATCTTTTTCATAAGTAAATTAACATCTGTTATAGTAACATTGGAATCATTCTCATCACCAAATACTCCAGCCATAGCTTGTAAGTTAGTAATATTTTCAAATCTAAAAACTATTGATTGAGAAAAATGCATCTGCTTACCATTTGAAGCAAGTAATTCAAAAGTTAAATCCTTTATAGCAGAACCTTCATCAGTTTGAAGATAAAATGTACCACCATGTGTAGCATCTACACCTTTTATTAAACCAGAAAATGTAATTTCATATATTCCAGGTTGAACCTCAATATCATTATCTTCTAGTAAATTGAAATAACTAGATGGATTAGGTATAAGCCATGGATCTTGAAGTGTCATTTTACCTGTTGTTTTTGTTTCTACAAATCCTGTAGACATTAAACCTTCATTTGTAGATGGTGTTGTTGGACCTTCTGGACCTATATCACCTTTATCCCCCTTATCACCTTTTTCTCCTTTTTCACCCGGTATTCCTTGAGGACCTATATCGCCTTTAGGACCTGTTGGTCCAACTGCTGTAAGACAAATACCTAAATTTAATAATTTATTCCTTAACTTTAATCTTTCTTCCAGTTCTTGATATTTTTGACAATCCATAAAATACCTCCTCACCATAATATATGGTGGGAAACTCTTGTTGACTAAACATATCACTAACAAAAAAGAATAAAGTAATCAAACTTTATTCTCCTACTGCTTTATTTAGTTTAATGCTAATTTCTTCTATTTTTTTATTTCTATAAACAGTCATTTTTACAGTATCACCAACAGTATATTTATATAATATATATTTTAAATGTGCACCATCAGATATTTCATTATTTTCAATCTTTAAAATAACATCACCCTTTTGTAATCCGGCAGCTGAGGCAGGAGTATCATTTTGCACATTAACTACTACAACACCTTTATCTATATCTTCATCAAGTAAAATGTTGTTACGATATAAAGCATAGGTATTATCAGCATCTAATGTTTCAACACCTAATATAGGTCTTACTATAGCTTCGCCTTTTTCTAATCTATCAACAGAAGTCATAACAAGCTCGATAGGTATTGCAAATCCCATACCCTCAATTGTATCTTGTACTAATTTTAAAGAATTAACTCCAATTACTTCGCCATTAATATTACATATTGGTCCACCACTATTACCAGGGTTTATAGCTGCATCTGTTTGCAAAACTTGCATTACATAAGCACTACCATTATCTAAGCTAACATCTACAGTTCTATCTTTTCCGGATAAAATTCCTTTTGTAACAGTTCCCATATACTCCGTACCTACAGGTGTTCCTACGGTAAATACAGTATCTCCAATACTTGCATTTTCACTACTACCAATTTCTGCTACTGCTAAAACAGAACTAGCATCAATAGCAAGTACCGCAACATCTTCATATTCATCACTACCAAGTACTTTTGCTTCAACTGTCTCATTATTCATATTAACAACTTTTACTGTTGTTGCCCCACTAATAACATGATTATTAGTTATAATATAACCAGTTTTATCATCTTTTTTATAAACAAATCCAGTACCTGTCCCAGATAGTTTACTGCCTTTATAAGACTCAATAACAACTACAGCATTGTATACTTTAGATACACCAGACTTAATTGTATCACTTTCTGTAACATTTACTTCCGAAACTGTTTTTTCAATAGTTTGATTATTCATAGGAAAATAGTGAAGTGTTACTACAGTTCCTATTACACCTACAAAGAAAGCAACTATTACATATATTAATGATTTTAAATTATCTTTTGAATATTTCATATAGTTCCTCCTATTCTATATTTGTTATTTCCCTCCAATTGTTAGGAAAACCTATTTTATTTAAAATTACATCAAGTGGCACCGAATCAACCTTACCATCTAAAAGGTCGATTTCATAACCTAATTCATTTATCAATTCTTTAAATTTATCATCATCAAGCATATACTTAAAAATTATCATTAACGCAAATAAATCATTTTTACCATATTTATATTGATCTACATCTTTTTCAATATTTAATCTACTATGAATTACATCATCTGGTATAACTCTTTGAGTCCTATGATCATATAAAATATCTTCATGAGCACATAAATTTCTAAAATTTGCTAGAATATTTAAATAAATAGATAAAGTTTCTGCTTCCATTCCATACTCATCCGCAATTTTAAATTGATCATCTGGTTTTAATATGTTAAATAATTCCGAAATAATACCAAAAGATAACACTTTTACTAATACCCAAAGTGGAATATAACCATAATTACTTATATAGTGAAGAGTTGCTGTATGTTGTTTTGTATTAACTCTAATCTGTCTTTTCATTTTATTCAAAACATCTTTTACTTGTCTAATCTTCATACTATCTTGAGTAAAATTTTTAGGATTCAAATAATCTTTTTCCTTAATACCATATTTTCTAGATAATTGATAACTAATAATAGATTTAATATTATTCTCAATAATCAATATATACTTAAACATAATATTTCTTATATTTCTATCAAATGTAAAAGTCGCATACAATTCTTCAAAGGTTGCCCCTTTAACAAACTTTCTATCTTTATATCCTTCCATAAATAACCAACGATATCCATTTATAAAAAAGTAATTTTCTTTAAATAAGATTTCCTTAGTTTTTTCTTCATCGTTAATAACAAGTCCTTTATTACGCATGATTTCTATTTGTTCATCTAAAGTCTTGAATATTTTACGCTCCATACCATCACCATTATAATTATAACACATTGCATATGAAAAAAATATGATTTTTTTGTGGTGTTTTTGTGTAAAATCATATTTCTTTAAAATATTTAATTATTCCTCTAGTAATTGAATTTGCTACTTTTAGTTGATAGTCACTTTTTAGTAACAAATATCTATCATTCGGATTTGTAATAAATCCTACTTCTATTAACACACCCGGACGTGTTACTCTTTTATGTAAATACATTTCATTTGTTAGTTTGTATTTTCTTGTTGTTTTTAAATCTTCTTTTAAAACCCTTTGCATGATTTCAGCTATTTTAACATTTTTCTCATTAACATCATCGTAAAAAACTTGCGCACCTCTCCACGTCGTTGTTGAATCGGCATTTAAATGTATTGATAAGTACAAATCACACATCGATCTATTTATAATATTAGCTCTTCTTGATAAGTCGCTACGCTTCCTATTAACTGCGTTGTTAGCAGATAAATCATAATTGCCATCACGGGTTAAATAAACTATCGCCCCTTTACTTTCTAAAACAGACATAAGCTTCTTACTTAATTCAAGATTTATATCTGCCTCGTATATATCTTTATATAAGGCACCAGGATCAACTCCACCATGACCTGGATCTAAATAAATAACTTTACCTAAAAGTTCTAAATCATTACCCTTAGCAAAAGTAAAAGAAAAAGTACATAAAAATAATATAAGGACAAATAACATTGATAACTTGTATTTAACCACTGTACTCACCCTTATAAATTTATGCACTTAAAAACTATTTATACTTTAAACATATTCCAAGGATATTCATCTGGAGTATTTATTTTAAAACTTAAAAGTTCTTTAGTAACAGGATGATAAAAGCTCAAACCCGTTGCATATAAAGCAATTTGTTCTCCAACTTTAGCATTTTTATTATATCTTTGATCACCCCAAAGAGGTAAATGGCGGCTAGAAAATTGTACCCTTATTTGATGACTTCTGCCAGTTTTTAAATTAATTTTAACTAAAGAAAGATTATCACAGTATTTAATCAATTGATAATCAAGTTCTGCAAACTTACCATTCTTATTAACTTTAACCATATTAGTTTTTTCATCTTTAAGTAAATAATCTTGTAAATTATCTTTTTCTTTAGCCTTACCACATAAAACAGCTTGATATTCTTTTTTCATTTGATGGGTCCTAACTTGTTCACTTAATCTACTAGCAGCTTTACTTGTTTTAGCAAATACCATCACACCGCCAACTGGCCTATCCAAACGATGAACAAGTCCTAAATATACATTCCCTGGCTTATTATATTTTTCTTTTAAATATTTCTTTAAAATAGTCAACAAATCTAAATCATTAGTATTATCTGCTTGAACTAAAACATTTGGTTTCTTTTCAACTACTAATAAATGATTATCTTCATAGATTATATTAATCATTACATTCCCATCTTCCATAAATGCCACATGGTAAAACTAAATCATTTTCGGTAATAGGAAGTCCTATTTCTCCTGCTTCTACTTTTCCACCATATTTCTTTTCCATAGTGGTTTTTAAAATATTAAATAAAACTGTACTAGAAATCCCTGTAGTGTAAGCATTAATTAAAAAGAATAAAGGATTATCACTTAGTATTTCCATACAAGCACTAATTAAAACATCTAAATTTTGTTCAAACTTCCATACTTCCCCATTTGGACCTCTACCATAACTAGGAGGATCCATAATAATCACATCATATTTATTACCACGACGAGCTTCTCTTTGAACAAATTTTAAACAATCATCTACAATAAATCTAATTTTATGGTCTCCAAGACCACATAGTTTCATATTCTCCTTAGCCCACTCTGTCATTCCTTTAGAAGCATCAACTTGTACAACTTCTACAGCTCCAGCTTTTGATGCCGCCATTGTAGCAGCACCAGTATATGCGAATAAATTTAACACTTTTATTAGTCTATTAGCACTTTTTATTTTATTCATAGAAAAATCCCAGTTAGCAGCTTGTTCTGGAAATAATCCGGTATGTTTAAAATTTGTTGGACTTACTTTAAAAGTTAAATCCTTATATTTTACTGTCCAAAACTCTGGTAGTTTACTCTTAAAATCCCAATAACCTCCGCCTTTGTTAGAACGATGATAAAATCCATCTACTTTATTCCATAAATCTGTCTTTTCTATTGGCCACATTGCTTGGGGCTCAGGACGTCTAAATATAACATTTCCCCAACGTTCTAATTTTTCTCCATTTCCAGCAGAAATACATTCATAATCTTTCCATTCATCACTAATATACTTCATATCATATCCTCATTTCATCGTTATTAAAATCTTTATCAATTAATATTTCATGAATTAACTCTTCTTTATTATCAAGTTTAATTTCTTCTATACGCTCAACCCTACATTTTTCTGCTTGTATAATTGCTTTAACTTTACTTACAGCATTTTCTATCTTATCATTAACAACAACATAATTATATTTATTATAACTATTTATTTCATTATAAGCTTCAGTAAAACGCTCAATTACCTTTTCTTTAGACTCTGTTTTTCTTGCTATCAATCTTTTCTTTAATGTTTCCATATCTGGTGGCATTATAAAGATGAAAAGTGCAGATGGAACTAACTTTTTAATATTTATAGCACCATTTATATCAAGCACTAAAATAACATCTATTCCTCTGTTTAAATAATCTTCCAACTTATCTTTAGGAGTTCCATAATAATTACCATTATAGTTAGTATATTCTAACAGTTTTCCATCTTTTATTTTCTGCTCAAACTCTTCTTTTGTAACAAAAAAATAATTTTTTCCTTCTTTTTCATTTCCTCTAGGATTCCTAGATGTCATAGAAACAGATAACCAAATATTATCAGAATCTTCAATAACTTTATTACAAATAGTATCTTTCCCAGCTCCACTTGGACCTGACACAACAATTAGTAATCCATTACCATCAACTTTTAACATAGCATCATTTCCTTTTTAATAGTATAACATATTAAAGATTTTTTTCACATAAAAAATAAAGTATTTCTTTACTTTATTTTTCTTTTGTCAACTTTTTAATCTTATCATTTCTTTTTGCTATATTCTCTTGCGCTAACGCATCATAATTTTCTAAAACTCGTAATTCTTTTGACGTTTCTTCTAAGAATTGTTTTAGCTGTTCAAATTCATTTTGAGATAAATTAAAACAATTTTGATAATTATTTTGTAGCATTAACAAATGTGTCTTTTGCTTTTTCTTTTTACTTAATGATTGTTCTAGTTCTACCAAATCATATTTTTGTCTTACATTATAAAAACGCTTAGTCAACAATCTTGACCATCCATTCATCAAAATAAAACTACATAGTCCTAATAAAATAGAAAATAACACATTAAGTGCAACAGGTAATTTTAATCCTACAAAAATAACAATTGCTGCTAACACAGAAATCATTATAGAATAAATGTTAGAAACATCTTTAATAATTTTAATCTTTTTAGGAGCCTCGTTATAATCTTTTAAAATAGCATCCAAATTATCTATTTCAAATTGAACTAATTCAAGATCTTCTTTTATTAATTCTGTTTCTCTTTTTAAAGATTTGACCTTTTTTTGACAACCTTCTAAATATTCCTTTAAAAAACTAATAGTTTTCTTCTTATCGTCTATCATTTTATCGTAATAATCCATAATAACATACCACCCTTGTTAAATATAATAACATAAATTTGTAATAATCGCTACAATTATTCATCATCGTCAAGTCCATTTTCCTTCTTTAACTCTGTTCTATTAATTCCAAGTGATAAAACAGCTGAGTCAGAAGTAAGTTTAGAAAGTAATTTATCAACTAAATAATTAAAATTATTATCAGAAACAAGAGAAACTAAAATACTAATATTTTCCCCTTCTTCTTTACTATTTATATTAGTTAAATTTATTTCTTCATGACTAACTAGTTTAATAATTAAATTTTTTATATTTTGTTCATTTCCCTTTTTACATAAAATGTTAAAATCATAAATTTGTTTTTTTGAATTATTCTTTGATATTTTCATTGTTAAAAAACGTAAAACAACATTAGCAAATAATATCAACATTGTTCCTATACCAGCTTCTAATAAATGTCCACTCGCACATAAAACTCCAATAGCTGCAGCACACCATAATGTGGCAGCAGTATTAAGTCCTCTAATATTAGCACCATCTTTAATTATTACTCCAGCACCTAAAAAACCTATGCCAGATACGACTTGCGCCGCTATTCTTCCCACATCTCCACTTGAAGTTAAAAATGAAAATGAAACAAATAAAAATGCGCCTATTGATACTAAGACATTAGTTCTAAGACCAATAGCTCTACCACGCAATTGACGTTCCAAACCTATAATTAAACTATAAACAAAACTCATTGTAATTCTTATTAAAAATACATCATAAGTCATAGTCTCAACCTCCTTATTGGCATAAAAAAAGTTAATCTTATAATTAACTTCTTAAACGTGTACAACAAATTATACTACATAAAATATATTCTATCAATAATTTTTAATAAAAAACCTTGAAATATAAATTCCAAGGTTTGTATTTGTAAAAATTAACGTTTTGAGAATTGTGGCGCACGACGTGCTGCTTTTAATCCTGGTTTCTTTCTTTCTTTAGCTCTTGAATCACGAGTAACTAATCCAGCAGCTTTTAAGATTTTTCTAAAGCTTGTATCACTTGTTGGATCAGTATCTTTATCATATTCTAATAAAGCTCTTGCAATACCTAAACGGATTGCTCCAGTTTGTCCAGAGAAACCTCCACCATTAACTTTAACATCAATATCAAAAGTATTTTCAGTATTTGTAGCAACTAAAGGTTGTTTTAAATCCATAACATTAGTTTCATAAGGCATAAATTCTCTAACATCTACACCATTAATAGTAATTTTACCTTTACCTGGAACCATAGTAACTTGCGCTACTGATGATTTTCTTCTACCAGTTCCAATAAATTTTCTTTCTGCCATTTAAACCCCTCCTATCTAGTCCATTCCACTGGTTTTTGAGCCATATGTGGATGTTCACTTTCTGCATATACAAATAATTTTTTATACATTTGACGTCCTAATCTTCCTTTTGGAAGCATTCCTTTAACTGCTCTTTCAATCATTTCAACAGGATATTTTTCCTTCATTTCACGAGCAGTTCTTTCTCTTAATCCACCTGTGTATCCACTGTGGTTGTAATAAATTTTATCATCTAATTTATTACCTGTTAAATTAACTTTTGAAGCATTAACAATAATTACAAAGTCTCCACAATCAATATGTGGTGTAAAAGTTGGTTTATGCTTCCCTCTTAATAATGTAGCAGCTTCTGTAGCAATACGTCCTAAATTTTTTCCTTCAGCGTCGATTACATACCAATTACGTACTACATCTTCTTTTTTTTGCATATATGAATTTTTCATATTCTTTTCCTTCCTCCATTACATATAAGTGAATTGTCCCAAGATTCACTTTATGTGGGATATATAAAATGTACCAGTTAAAATTATATTAAAAAACTTAAAAAAAGTCAATATTTATTTAGCTTTTATAACAATTATTTTACATTTCCCATCTATACTTAGTATATTTTACGATTTTATTACTTTTATTTATACCATACATTATATAAATAAAGACCTTCAGGATGTGCAGTAATACCAGCTTTACATCTGTTTTTAGCTTCTAATATATCTTTTACGCATGAATAATCCTTTTTACCAGCACCGATTTCTATTAAAAGTCCAACCATATTTCTAACCATATATCTTAAGAAACCACTTCCTACAAATGATATTGTAATTATATCATTTTCACATTTGATATCAGTTTGATATATCGTTCTAATATAATCTTCTTTTAAATCATTAGCTTTAGTAAAAGATTTAAAATCATGTGTTCCTTCTAAATATTTAATAGCTCGTTTCATATCATCTAAATTTAATTTCTTATTATATTGAAACACATAATCCTTCTCTAAAGGATTATACTCACCAACATTTATTTTATAAACATATTCTTTTTTCAAAACATTAAAACGTGCATGAAAATTATCATCTACTTCTTCTACCGATTTAATATATATGCTTTTATCAATCAAACTATTTAAAGCCTGTTTTAATTTGTCGGGTGTTATTTTAATATCTAAATCAAAATGAGCTTTCTGATTTAAAGCATGAACCCCTGCATCTGTTCTGCCACTCGCACTTACATTAACCTGTTTATTATTAATCATAGTTAAAGCTCGCTCCAACTCTTCTTGTACAGTTTTTACCTTAGGTTGTTTTTGATAACCATAAAACTTTGAACCATCATAAGCTAATGCCATTAAATATCTCATACAAACACCTCTATTCCAATTATTATTACTAATAATAATATATGTCCTCCAATAACTAAATAATCATTTCTTTTCATCTTATTATTTGAATAATATGTTCTACTATTAAAATTAAAATTTCTAACCTCTAAAGCTTCTGATAAGACATCTGCTCTTTTTATTGACAATATAAACATTGGTATAATCATTGTTTTTAATGATTCTATTTTACCCTTTATATTTGAATTATAGTAATCCATTCCTCTACTAGCTTGTGATCTCATTATTTTTATTGTTTGTTCATAAATAATAGGAATAAAACGAAGCGCAAAAGAAATAGAATAAGATACTTTAGAAACAGGAACATTTAAAGTTTTTAACGGTGATAACACATATTCTAAACCATAAGTTATATCGGTTGGTTTAGTAGTTAATGTAAATATCGATGAATAATTAATTAATAAAATAATTTCTATAATCATTACTAGTGAATTATATAAACTAACTTTAAAAATTAAATTTATGAATAAAAGTGAAATTAAAAAATAACTAATATTTTTAATATTAACCAAATATTCATACACGGTTACTTTTAAGGTATAAAATAGGTATAAACTAAAACCTAATAGAAAGAAGCTTAATAATAATTTATTGTTAATAAAAATTATTAAAACAAATAGTAATAGAGATATAACCTTTGTAACAGGATTTAAATTATGAATAAAAGTTTTATTTTCTTTATATCTTCCTAAAACTAGATTATTTAACATATCTATATATATCATCACTTCTATCTATAAGTTTAGCAGATGATACATCATCAACAGAACCTTCATATATTTCAAAATACATTTCTTCCTTTGCGTTTTCAAAGTGCGGAATTGTATTATTATTTTTAATATTACTATATACTATCAAAGCACTTAGTGCATCTTTCCTACTGTCAAATTTGTTAATAATTGTTTCAATATCAATGTCGTTATTATTTTCATCTCTTAGCTTAAATATTAAATTTAGATTGATTTTTTCTTCAGCTAAAATACCAATCAATTCCGGGTGTTGTAATAAACCTCTTATTCTTTTTTAATCTGTAGCTTTTTCGCCTTTTTTCTCTTTTTTACTTGTCCATTTTTCTATGTAATATCTTCTTATAGACCCTAAGTTATTAAACATTCTTCCTACAAAAACAACTATCGCTGCTAAATATATGTCTACATTTAACTTCTCACCTAAATATGTAAGTAAAATTGATAAAATTGCATTTCCGAAGAATCCTGATACAAATATTTTAAAATCAAATTTCTTATTTAGTGTTGATGTTATTCCTCCAAATACAGAATCTAATGCAGCTATAATAGCAATAGCTAAATAGCCTGAATATGTATATGGTACCATCGGAGCATATATTCCTATAATTGCTCCAAGTATACATCCAACCACAATCGCAATAAAAATCATTATTCTTGTGCACCTTCTTTCATATACTTTATTTCTATTTCTCCGCTATATTTTGAAATTTTTATATTTTTTCCAGTTTCTAGCTTTACATTTAATCCAACAGCTTTTGCCTTATCAATATATCCGCTGTCTTTTAAATTTAATGTACTTGACAAATAAGTTTGATTTCCTATTGCTTTTACAACATATGGTTCTGTTATTCTTTGTCCATTTACTATCATTAAAACTCCATCTGGTTGAGTAATTTCAGTAAAGCTTA
>OLHA01001277.1_pt1 | contig 13814 bp, 10 predicted proteins | sample 1605961 | NCBI WGS metagenome assembly OLHA01 (sample SAMN03283288) | human gut metagenome | biome: human-associated habitat; material: feces | host: Homo sapiens | place: Peru | collected 2012
TGCCGCAGGCAGCGCCGGGAGAGGCGGGCAGAGCCTTGCCCACGGGGGTGGTGGCCTTCAGGGCCTTGGGGTCGAACTGGGGATGCAGCAAGGTATCCAGATTGCGGGGATCGATCATGGCAACGGCCTGCTGCTCGGAGATCATGCCCTCGTCCACCAGATCGCAGGCGATCTTCAGGGCGGCGGGAGCGGTACGCTTGCCGTTGCGGCACTGCAGCATATACAGCTTGCCGTGCTCCACGGTGAACTCCATATCCTGCATATCGCGATAGTGATTTTCAAGAGTTTTGCAAACATCCTCGAACTGCTTGAACGCTTCGGGGAACTTCTGCTCCATCTCCGCAATCTTCATAGGTGTACGAACGCCGGCAACAACGTCCTCGCCCTGTGCGTTTGTAAGGAATTCGCCGAAGAGTCCCTTTGCGCCCGTAGCGGGGTCACGTGTGAATGCAACGCCTGTACCGCAGTCGTCGCCCATATTACCGAACGCCATCATCTGAACGTTTACAGCCGTGCCCCAGGAATAAGGAATGTCGTTGTCACGACGGTATACGTTTGCACGGGGGTTGTCCCAGCTGCGGAAAACGGCTTTGATAGCCTCAAAGAGCTGAACCTTGGGATCGGAGGGGAAATCCGTACCGATCTTGGATTTGTATTCAGCCTTGAACTGTATGGCGAGAGTTTTGAGGTCGTTTGCGTCAAGCTCTATATCCTGCTTTACGCCCTTCTTTTCTTTCATCTCGTCGATGAGCTTTTCAAAATACTTCTTGCCGACTTCCATAACGACGTCGGAGAACATCTGGATAAATCTTCTGTAACAGTCCCAAGCCCAACGGGGATTGCCGGACTTCTTTGCGATAACGTCAACAACTTCTTCGTTGAGACCGAGGTTAAGGATTGTGTCCATCATACCGGGCATCGATGCTCTTGCGCCGGAACGGACAGAAACGAGAAGGGGATTCTCGTGATCGCCGAACTTCTTGCCGGTGATCTCTTCCATCTTTTCGATATAGCTCATTATTTCAGCTTCGATGGAAGGATTGATTTTCTTGCCGTCTTCATAATACTGTGTGCAGGCTTCTGTCGAGATTGTGAAGCCCTGAGGAACGGGAAGACCGATGTTTGTCATTTCCGCAAGGTTTGCGCCCTTGCCGCCGAGAAGCTCACGCATATTTGCGTTGCCCTCGCTGAACAGGTAACAATATTTTTTTGCTGCCATTTTGTGAAATTCCTCCACTTTTTATTTATTAAAGTTTTGCTAACTTTATTCGATTAGATATTATATCACAACAAGAACGCAATATCCATAGTTTTTTCAAAAATTTTTCCGAAAAAGATATATTTTCCGGAGATTTATTTCAAAATCGACGCTTTACCCTTGCAAAACGATTGTGTTTTGTGTAAAATATACTTTGCAATGCGTTTGCCTGCACGCGCAAGCCGACGATTACGGAGGAAAAACAAATGTCGATATTCGACCTTTTCAAAAAAATAGAAACAACAGCTGTCTCCGGACCCCCGACGTTCATCGTCGTCGGGCTCGGAAATCCCGGCAAAAAATATGATAACACCCGTCATAACGCAGGTTTCCGCGCGATAGACCATATCGCCGCGAAGCTCGGCGCAAAGATTGACCGGGCAAAGTTTGATTCGCTCGTCGGCGAATGCGAAATCGGCGAGGTGAAGGTGCTTTTAATGAAGCCGCAGACTCTTATGAACGCCTCCGGCACGGCGGTGAAAGCGGCGGCGGATTTTTACAAAATATCGCCGGAGCATATAATAATTTTAAGCGACGACGCATCCCTTGAGCCGGGGCACATCCGAATCCGCAGAGAAGGCAGCGCCGGGGGTCACAACGGGCTGAAAAGCATAAACAAATGGCTCGGAACGGAGAAATATCCCCGCGTGAAAATAGGCGTCGGAAAAAAGCCGTCGCCCGAATATGACCTTGCGGACTGGGTTCTCGGAAATCTGCCGGACGGCGATATTAAGCTGACGGAAAGTCGCAGGGACGACATTTTTGACGCTGTGCGCCTGATAATATCGGGCGAGACCGAAAAGGCGATGTGCCTTTACAACAGAACGGAGAAATAAAATGAATATACTTTCAAGCCGTATCCGCGCGGAGCGTGAATATGGGCAACTGCTTGAAAACCTGCGTGGTCAGCTACGGATAGAAAATCGGGCGCCCGCAATGGTAACGGGACTTTGCGAGGGGGCGGAGAACGCTTTCCTCGCCGCTTTGGTTTCCGAAAAAATAACTTCCTCGCCCGCTCTTATCATAGCGCACGATGAAAAAACCGCCGCCTCGATAAACGCTTTTCTTTCGGGCGTGGGACTTAGGTCTATGGTGTACCCTGTCCGGGATCCCGTGCTTTATAACATCGTCTCCTCGCACGATACCGAGCACGAGCGGATCGCCGTGCTTACGGCGATAGCCGAAGACGACATCGACGTTGTCGTGACGGTGCCGGACGCGGCGATACAATATACGATACCGAGAGGACGTCTTGAAAAGGCAACGATGACAATCGCCGAAGGCGAAACACACGACATCTCCGCCCTCTCCTCATTCCTCGTTTCCGCAGGATACGTAAGAGAGAGCCTTGTTGACGGCAAGGGGCAGTTTTCCGTCCGCGGCGGAATTTTGGACGTCTTTCCTCCCCAGCTCTCCTCCCCCGTCCGGATTGAATTTTTCGGGGACGAAATCGATTCCGTCTATTCCTTTGATATAATGACGCAGCGCCGCGTCGCCGACGTAAAAAAAGTAACCCTGACCTGTGCGCGCGAAATTCTGGCAGACGAAAAAGCAATGGCAAAAATGTCCGCCGCAATATCCGCCCAACTGAAAAAGACGATAACCGCCGAGGCGAGAGAATCGCTTATGCACGAAAAGGATGCCATAGATAGCGGCCTTGAGCTTCCCTTTGCGGATAAATACATCTCCCTCGTCTATCCCGAATGTACAGCCCTCATCGACTGGTTCTGCGAGGACACGCTCGTTGTTATGACGGAATCCTCATCGGTTGAGGAGAGACTGAAAGCCTACGCCCGGCATTACGAGGAGACGATAAAGGAGCTTATCTCCTCCGGCGTTATGATCTCAAAATACAGCGCATTCTCCGAGGACGCGGAGGATTTTTATGCCTTCGTCGGCAGAAATCCCTCTGTACTGATAAACAGCTTCATCTCGCAATACAGAGACAGAATCTCCGGAATTTATTCCTTTGAGAGCCGCAAGACCGCCTCGCCTACGGGAAATTACAATGCGCTCATAGAAGACGTCACCTCCTATGCGACGGCGGGCGAATCGATACTCATCCTCTGCGAAAACGAGGTTGAAATAAACAATCTTGTTAAAATGCTCGGCGAAAGCGGGATAAGCGCAGCCCCCGCTCCCGATTTTCTGAAAATAACGGATACCCCTCGCCGCTGCGCAATTATAAGCGCCTTTGACGCGGAGGGCTTCGAGCTTATCCGCTCAGGCTTTGCCTGCATTTCCCTGCGCGAAAATCAGAGCCTTGCAAAGCGCAAGCTCGCGATAAGAAAGCTGCGCAACGCAAAATCCGCTCGCTCTGCAAAGGAAAAAATTCTCTCTTATGCGGATCTTGAGGTCGGCGATTACGTTGTTCACGTGACACACGGAATCGGGCGTTATATGGGGCTCGAAAACATCCGCAACTATGACGGCGTCTGCCGCGACCATATGAAAATCCAGTATGCGGGGACAGACGTGCTCTATGTCCCCTGCGAACAGATCGACCTTGTTTCAAAATATATCGGCGCAAGAGCGGATGACGGAATGCTTCATCTTTCAAAGCTCGGCGGAACGGAATGGGCAAGGGCAAAGTCGCGCGTAAAGGCGGAAGTAAAGGAGATGGCAAAGGAGCTTATAGAGCTTTATGCCGAAAGGCTCCGCCGCCCCGGTTACGCCTTTCCCGCAGACGGAGAAATGCAGAGGGAATTCGAATCGACCTTCGAATATGACGAGACGGACGGTCAGCTTGCCGCCGCCGAGGACATAAAAAAGGATATGGAACGCTCTGTCCCTATGGACAGACTTCTCTGCGGCGACGTCGGCTTCGGAAAAACCGAGGTTGCCCTCCGCGCGGCATTCAAAGCGGTCGAAGCGGGAAAGCAGGTTGCGATTCTCGTCCCGACGACAATTCTCGCAATGCAGCATTATCAGACGGCCGTTTCAAGAATGAGAGCGTTTCCGATAAAGATTTCGCTTATGTCCCGCTTCCGTACGGCAAAAGAGCAGGAGGCAACGCTCCGCGCGCTCAAAAGGGGCGACGTCGATATAATAATCGGTACGCACAGGCTGCTGTCGTCGGATGTGCAGTTCAAGGATCTCGGGCTGCTGATAGTCGATGAAGAACAGCGTTTCGGCGTTGCGCACAAAGAAAAGCTCAAGCAGTTTTCAAAGAACGTCGACGTTCTGACGCTGACGGCAACCCCGATTCCGAGAACGCTGAATATGGCAATGAGCTCGATAAGGGATATGTCAGTTCTGGACGAAGCCCCCGGAGACAGGCTCCCCGTCCAGACCTACGTTCTGGAACACGACGACATCGTAATAAACGAGGCAATACGCAGAGAGCTGCGCCGCGGCGGGCAGGTCTTTTATCTGCACAACAGAGTTGACACGATCGTTCAGAAGGCGATGAAGCTGCGCAAGGAATTTCCGGACGCCGTAATCGAAGTGGCACACGGGCAGATGGAAAAAGAAGAGCTCTCCGCCATCTGGCAGGGGATGGTCTCCGGCGATATCGATGTTCTCGTCTGCACGACGATAATCGAAACGGGAGTCGATGTTCCGAACGCAAACACGCTGATAATCGAAAATGCGGATAAAATGGGGCTTTCCCAGCTGCATCAGATACGCGGACGCGTCGGCAGAAGCTCCCGCAGAGCTTACGCCTATTTCACTTATCCCCGCTCGAAAGCCCTTTCGGAGATTGCGACGAAGCGTCTTCAGGCTATCCGCGACTTTACCGAGTTCGGTTCCGGCTTCAAGATTGCCCTGCGCGACCTTGAAATCCGCGGCGCGGGCGACCTTCTCGGCGCACGTCAGCACGGGCATATGGAGAGCATCGGCTATGACCTTTATATAAAAATACTCAACGAAGCCGTTCTCGAAGAGAAGGGCGAAAAGCCGAAAGAACGCGCAGACTGCACGATAAACATCGGCAGGGATTCATACATTCCGGAAAAATATATTTCAGACCCCGCACAGCGCATCGACGTTTACAAAAAGATTGCAACCGTCGAAACGGAGCAGGATATGGATGACATCGCAGCAGAGCTGCTCGACCGCTACGGAGACCTTCCGCCGTCCGTCGAAACGCTCCTCTCGATCTCCCTCCTCCGTGCGCTCGCAATCGAATGCGGTTTCGTTCAGATAGATCAGAGCGAGGACGGCGCCGTCATCTATCCGAGGTATCTCGATATTCCCGTATGGTCGGAGATGATCTCCCTCTATCCTAAGAAATCGATAACCGTCATAGCTTCAACCAAGCCTTCAATAAGATGCAAAAACAGGAGCGGAGAGCCGATTTTACCGTATATATGCGGGTTGTTAAAAAAATATATACAAATAAAATCAAAAAAAGAGTAGATTTTATTGAAAAATGTATGTATAATGTTAAGCAGGACTTTTCAATTCCGTTTTTTAAAATTACAAGGAGAAACAAAAATTATGAAACGCACAACCAAAACCTTCAAGACCGTGGCGACGGTAATTGCTCTGGCAATGCTTATGTCCGCCCTCGCATTGACCCTTTCGGGTTGCGGAAACAAAACGGTTATGACCTTTGAAGCAGACAACGGAAAAACGTACACGGCAGATATAAACTTCTATAAGTTTATGATGGTATATTCCAAGCAGACGTTCTATATGCAGAGCGGTCTTTATTCCTCCGCAGAGAGCACAATCTGGGACAAAAAGAACGATGACGGCATAACATACGACAAGCTCTATACCGATCGTGTCACAACACAGGTAAAATCCGTGCTTATCGAACAGTATCTCTTCGATAAATACAATCTTACAATAAGCGACGAAACGATGGCAAGCATCAAAAAGACGGTCGATTCCGCAGTTGCAAATCAGGGCGGAAAAGGCTTTTACAAGCAGTATTTCGGGTATACGTCAAGCCAGCTTTACGACTATCTCGTTATGGTCGAAAAGTCAAAGGCTGTCGTTGAATATCTTTACGGCGAAGGGGGCAAGGACCCCGTAACGGCGGAAGAGCTTGATAAATATTATGAGGAAAACTACGCAGGCTACCTCTTCATTATGCTTGATATGAAGAACAAGGTAAAGAAAGACGAAGACGGCAACCGCATCGTAAAGACAACGACAGATAAAGACGGCAAAGTCACAGAGCAGGAAGCATACGAAACGGAAAAAATGACGGAAGAAGAAAAGAACGATAGGGAAAATCTTCCCGCCACAATCCAGAAGGAACTCGATGAAGGCGCCGACTTTGCGGAGCTCGTCCAAAAATACTCCGATGACTATTATTCCGTAACTCTCAAGCGCGGTATATTCGTCCCGAAGGAAAAAGGACTTCTCAACAATGCGGAGACTGTAAACAAGGCGATCAAAGAGCTTGAAATCGGCGAATGCACAGGCAAGCTCTCCGTCGGCGATACAAACGATTACACATACTTTGTCAAGAGAATAGAACTTCTCGACAAGGCATATGAAGAAGAGGAATACAAGGATTGGTTCTCGAGCTTCAACGATACCGTCAAATACGAAAAGTATGACGGCGTTATAGCAGGCTACGATGCTTCCGTCAAGGTCGATACGGACGCTATCTCCGGCTTCAGCATAAAGAACACCTTCCTCTCCGATTACGTTGATGTTTATTACTACTACACACACAATGGTTACTCATCGTAAACAATGTTCGGATTTGTAAAGCCGCTTGTGCCTGAACTGAAGGTCAAAGACAGCGATTTTTACAAGAGCGTATATTGCGGACTCTGCCGCTCGATGTCAAGGCATACGGGCGGCATTTCCACATTTACCCTCTCCTATGATATGACATTCTTCGCCCTTTGCAGAATGGCTCTTTCGGATACGGAGCTGTCGTTTGAAAGAATACGTTGCAAAGCGCATCCGATGAAAAAGCGCACAATCTGCCGCGATAACGCAGAGCTTGAATTTGCGGCAAGAGCGAGCGGCGTCCTCGTTTATTATAACTGCAAGGACAACATCGCAGACGAAAAAGGGCTCAAACGGACGCTTTATAAGCTGCTCCTGCCCTATGCGAGGAGGATAAACAAAAAAGCCGCCCTGCCCGATATATCGGAGAGGACGGAGAAATATCTTTGCGAGCTTTCCGCTCTTGAAAAGGAAAACTGCCCGAGACCGGATGAGGTTGCGGATGTTTTCGGAAAGCTCCTCGGAGAGCTTCTCTCTTTCGGATATGAGGGGGAAAGAGCGATCGTCGCAAGGGAGATCGGCTTTCATACGGGCAGATGGGTATATCTTGCGGACGCTGTCTGCGATTATAAAAATGACCTGAAAGAAGGCAAATACAACCCGTTCATCTTCGCATTCGAAACAAGCGAAGCGGCGGAAAAATATCTCTCATCAGATGTTTCGGATATACTGACCCTTGAGCTTTGCGCCCTCGACAGGGCGATCGCTCTTATCGACCCGCCAAAAGCGGACGGAATTATGCGCTGTATAACGAACATCGTTCACGGAGGAATGGAAAATTCGCTCATCACGGCGATGAGAAAGGAGGCGGAAAAATGAGAAAGGACCCTTATAAGGTTCTCGGCGTCGATAAAAACGCAACAGACGAAGAGATCAAAAGCGCATACAGAGACCTTGCAAAAAAGTTTCATCCGGATAATTACGTCGGCTCTCCCCTCGCGGATCTCGCGAGCGAAAAAATGAAGGAGATAAACGAAGCGTATGACAAGATAACGAATATGCGCCGGCAGGAGAGAGAGTCGCAAAGCTCCGATGAATATTCGGGCGGCGAGAGCTCCTTCGGGCAGGAAAGCGGCTTTTCCGATATACGCAGGCTCATAGACGAACGCAATTTCTATGAGGCAGACGTGCTTTTGAACAACGTTGACCCCTCCGAAAGAAACGCCGAATGGTATTATCTGAAAGGACTTGTCTTTGCCGCAAGAGGCTGGTATTTCGAAGCCTCAAAGAACTTTTCGGAAGCGGCAGACAGAGATCCCGATAACCCGGAATACAAGCAGGCTGTTGAAAAAATGAAGGAAGCAGCCGGCGGTTACCGCAGAGAGGGCGAAGGCGGCGGATGCGGCGTTTGCGACGTCTGCTCAACTCTTCTCTGTATGGATTGTATGTGCGAAGCCTGCGGAGGCGATTTTATCCGTTGCTGCTGATATGAAAAGGACAAAGAAAATTGCTCTCTGCGGCATACTTTCCGCCCTCGGAACGATAATTCTTTTCATCGGGGGATTGCTCGGCGTGCTGGATATTTCCGCGGCGTGTATAGCTTCGTTTATCGTGCTTTTCTGCTCGGCGGAGCTCGGCATCGGATACGGCTTTGCCGCTTATATCGTCATTTCCGTTCTGAGCTTTCTCATCTGCGGAAACAACCTCTTTGCGCCGATATGCTTTGCGGGGCTTTTCGGACCGATGGCGGCGACGAAGTTCATTTTCGATAAAGCGGGAAAGGTCCTCGGTATGCTACTGAAGATCGTCCTCCCTCTTGCACTTCTGACAGTCGGCTTTGTGTTCTTCTCGGAGCTTCTGGAGCTGCCGGAGAGCAAATGGCTTGAGATCGCATATTTCGCCCTTTCGGCGACGGTCGCCCTGCTGACACAGAAGCTGTATACGGTTATGACAAGAATTTATTTCTTCCGCTGGAGAGACAAAATCAAAAAATTGCTCAAATAACCCAAAAAGGCTTGCGCTGCGCGCAAGCCTTTTGTTTTTTCTGAAAATCAGCACATTGAGTTTACAGTCTTGTATCTGAACATCATTTCCGCGTGATTTTGCTCTTCGACCTCAATATCCGCAAGGAGCTTTCTCGCCTCCGTGCTGCCGAACTGAAACAGATCGAAATTATATGCGGAGGAAACATATTTCTCCGTTGTGATCGCGTCCGTGCAGAGGAAGGAATCGTTGTCCTTGTCCGCCTGAACATAATTTCCCGTATAGGTTGCCGCGGGGGAATACGTCGCACCGGCATTATCGTTTACGTTTACATCCGTCGAAACGGTTCCGCTCATAAGCGAATTGAGCGAGGAGAGATGCTTTTCTTCATCAGATTTTATCATTGTGAAAAGGTCGCAAAGAACCTTGTCCTTTGCCATAGACGCATATTTTTCATACTTCTGAATACAGAGCTTTTCCTGATCCGCAAGATCCTTTACACAGTTTTTTTCTTTTTCGTTTAAGGTTATATTCATTTTTTTCTTCCCGCGCCGACGGAGTTTTTTTTCAAAGCCGTCGTGCGCTTTTCCTTTCGTTTGTTTTCGGTCACATATATTGTCTCCGAAAAAAACTCAAATATTCTTTTAAATATAATATTCGGCTCCGACACCGTAAATTTCAAAATCGCCGCCGGACAGTTCAAGCGAAAAGCCGTAAAATTCCCTGCCGGGAACGTCAACCGTATAAACTATGGGTCGTTCCTCGGGGCAAAGGGTATATTCGTCCGGCTGGAGCTCCCCGTCAAGCCTGAAGCGGAGAGTCAGCGCCTTGCCGAGCTTTGCGGAAACCGATATTTTCGATATTCTTTTTTCCGCAAAAAGCCCCTCCGGATAAAATCGCTCGCTTTCAAACCTGCCGTCGCCCTCGCCCTTTGAAAATCCGAAGCAGCCGACTCCGCTCTCGCAGAAATAATATATCCTGTTTCCTTCGGAAATTATAGCTCCGTAAAAGCTGTCAAGGCTTGCCCTGTACCAGACGAGCTTCTTTTCGTCCTTCTCGGAGAGTGCCGATGCGGGCCTCTTTCCGCCTATGTCCCAAACGACAGCCTCCCTCCCCGCAAAAAGAAAATATTTTCCGCCGGAGATGATACCCTCCAGCTTTCTTCCGCTTGCAACCATTGCGGAAAACTCGTCGCCGACATAAGCCGAAACCCTCCTGCAAACGTTTTCCGACGACTCGTTGTCCTTGTCTATAAAATATATTCCGCCGTATGTGCTCGCAAAGCAAATATCGTCTCCCTCGCAAACGGCACTCAGGGGAATATCGCACCCGAAGCCGTTTTTGAACGGTGCGACGGAAAGAGAAGAACCTCCGCAAAAGACCTTCCTGACGGATCTTTCCGTAAAAACGAATCTGTCCTCTCCGGAGCTTATCAGCGCAGTTATCCTGTCCCCTGCGGAGACGGAAAGAGCCGAAGCGTCTGCGGCAAATGCGCCTGTAAGCGTCAGAACATAGACCTTGTTCTCATAATAGCACATAACCTTTTCCCCGCCGGAGCCGGAGCCCTCGTCAATAAGAACGCCCCCGAAAAACGCCTCTCTTATCCCTCCGAATTTTGCAAGCTCTGCATCGGAGAGTTTCAGCTTTACGCTGTACCGATGATATGGCAAGGCGTTTTTGATCGTGACAGTCGTTTTGCCGCCCGCCTCGGATACAGTGTATTCCGAGCTTGAAAGCGTCCTGCCGTTGCCGTCATATACGGCGTAATAATCGGTTTTGTGACCGATGGCTGCGGGAATAACTCTTGCCTCGTCCCTGCTTGATTCAAATGTCACCTTTGCATATATGGACAACGGATTTTTCTTTTTGGCGGTATATAAGGAACCGTCGCAAGCGCAATCCGTATAAAGGCTCGGCTCGTCCGCAACAGTCTTGCTTTTATAATCAAAAAGCTGAAACACCCTGTCGGCATCTGTAAAATAAAGTCCCGAGCCGAATGTAAAAAAAGCGCCCTGCGTTCCGTGCCGCCCGCTTACAAGCCGATAAACATCCGAGCCGTTCATTCGATACACGCATTTATCCGTCGCAAAATAAATATTGCCGCCGTGCTTGCAGCTCGCATATATTTCCGTTCCCTGAAAAGCAACCTCCTCCGTATGCTGATAAAATCTTCCGTCAAAATCAAGCGTCCGGAGGGCATTTTCATATATTCCGTCCTCTGCGGCGGATGCCGTATCGAAAAGATAAAGCCTCTTTATGTTGACGGAATAACGATTGAAGAAATCCTCATATTCCTCCTCCGTTTCAAACCCGCCGTAACCATAATCCATAGGATCCGGATATACGGGAGCAATACATATGCGGTAATTCCCCGCCTGACTTACGTTGAACGCAAAATAAACGCTTGCGACCGCCCCGTCGCCGGAATAAAGCAAATAATCGGATTGAGAATCCTTTATGTTGCCGTTTTCATCCGCCAACCTGAACGCAAGCGAATTGTGCGTTGCCTCGCCGCCAAGGACGATGCGGAAGAGATACCTCTTTTTTTCAAGCGCTTTTTTGAAATATATATAGTCGTTTGCGTCATCGGGAGCGTCCTCTCCGTCGTTTGACTTATCAAACGTTACCGTTTTCGAAATGAGCTTTCCGTCTGAAGAAAAAGTATCGCTCATTTCCCCTCTGCCGCTGCAATAAAACTCGTTTTTTCCTGTTTCCGTTCCGGGTCCGATGTCGTAAATAAGGTTTTCCGCCTTTGAAAACACCTTTGCTTTCCTCGCAACGGATTCCGGCGAGCCGACCGTACATATTTTTCCGTCCGAACAGATAGCATTTATCAGCCTTCTGCCGACAGCCGCCGTTCCGCTTTGAAAATTGTCGGAATAAAACGTTTTTCTCCCGTCAGGCGCGGTGCGCAGGCTGACGCGCGGCTTTGATATTCCGTAATCACCTCTTTCAAAGCTCATTTCAGTCTCCTTCCGGAAAACACGGCGGGCTTTATTCCCTTTATGCCGTTTTCGCAGATGCCTGCCATCCGCTCGTCATATTCCGTCATAAGCTCCATATAACGTCTCACGTCCCCCAGCCGCACGGAGGAGCAAAGCTCCCCTGCCGCGCAATATGCCGCGGCGTCAGCCGCCGTTCCGCCGAGCGAAAGCTCTGCGGTATCCGGCGTTTCGTCCGTCACCTCGGCAGGATAAGCGTAATAGGCAATCGAAAGCGTTCTGTTTTCCTTTTTCGCAAGCGACAGTACGCCGCCGGAGCAACCGATATAAGGCGCATCGCACGCCTGGCAGATATAATCCGCAGGGGCATTCGCCCTGCCCTGAACAAACGTTATCTCCGCTTCTTTTCTTATGCACTTTCCGAGCACGGCAACTTTTCTCTGCGCCGAATCGATCGCATAGCAAAGCGCGGGGACTTTTGTTTTTTCATCAATCGAAAGCAGGGCGTATATTTTCTTTTTCATATTTTCAAGTGTCATAGTTTTCCTCCTTTATAAGCAAAGAGGAGCTTTCGCTCCCCTTTTTATATTTTTTATCAGGTGCCGGAAGCCGTTGCGAGCGCGGGATCAGAGAAGATGATTGCTCTTGCGTCGCCGAAGCCGATTGCAAAATCAACATATGCGACGTAATCCGTTACGAGAGGATTTTCTCTGGGGGAAACGAGAACCGTCGGCTCGGAGAGGTAAACGAGCTTGAGCGCTTCCGTAAGAAGCGAGCTGTCGGCAATCGCCCATTGACCGCTTGCAAAACCGTCCGCTCCGCCGATGACCATATATCTCATACCGTAAACGGGATTGCCGCCGAGACCTGTTTTGGGGTTTGTCAGCGGTGCCGCCTGCGCATTTACGCCGCAAAGCGTCTTTGCCGTCGATTCGAGATCGGGGGAGACGAGAAGCAGATCATAATTTGCGGCAAAGGGCAAGCCATCTGCCGTTGTAACGCTTGCAAGCGACGCCTGTGCCGCACAGATCGCATCAAGTGAAAGAGCGTCGTCCGTAAGGTTTGAAAATTTTGCGCTGCCGACGGACGAAACAGGGTGCTTTGTCGAAGCCCAGGCAACGCCGTCCGCACCGATAGTTGTCTGCGCACTGCCAAACAGCTTGCAGAATGCATGCCATACCGTCATATATGCGGAATCTGCAAGGCGGATACCGACCTTGTTTGCCGCAAAGAGCATATCGGTCTTTGCGTCCTTATATGAAACGGGCATTGCAAGAGCGTGTTCTTTCGGAGTTATAACCTCCGTAAAACCGCCTGTGCCGGACGAAACGGCAAGGGTGCCGTTATAATCGGAAAGAAGTCCGTAGCCGCCGAGCGAATCCAGCTTATATGAGGTATCCTTGCGGGAAACTATCCCGGCAACCTCGCCTATGTAATTTATTCTCTGTTTGTATCTTTCGTCAAAGCTCTTTTTGACGAGGGGATACATATCGTTTGACCAAGTATAAATATCTTCCATTGTTATATAAATCTCCTTTTTGTTATCTGTTGTTTTTTCTTGTGTGTTCGGGTATGCCGGAAATGAGATCGTAATATTCCCTGTATGACATTCCCGCGCTTCTTGCGAGCGCTCTCTGCCTTTCCGTAAGCACGACGCCTGCGCCGTAATTTCCGCCGCCGGGGGTTACGCGGGCAAGAACGGACTCGGAAAGATTGCTCTTTTCCATTGCGTTATCTCCTTGCGCAAGCATTGTGCAGAAGTCTCTGCAAAGCGACGCAATGTCCTGCGTTTTACCCTTTGCAAAGCAAACAAACATCGGATCGGCTATGATCCTCCGCATGTCGGCGTCCGATATTTCCGTCTGCACTTCTGCGGCGCCGCCCTGCTCAGCCTCCGGCTGAGCACGCCCGCCGGTCTCCCGGCTTTCTTCTTTCTCTGAGGGTTCCTCATCCGCTTCCGGCTCGGAGAGGTCTTCGGGCATAGCGTCGGC
>OLHA01001279.1_pt1 | contig 13811 bp, 8 predicted proteins | sample 1605961 | NCBI WGS metagenome assembly OLHA01 (sample SAMN03283288) | human gut metagenome | biome: human-associated habitat; material: feces | host: Homo sapiens | place: Peru | collected 2012
TTTCTTTTGTATAACGGCGAATAAGTTGATTAGGAATTTGCGGAATAAAATTTCCATGATAAATATTTTTATGTTTTCCGCTTTTATCTCTTCTATTAATTAACCATAGAGTATCTATATTAATATCGCAATTTTTCCAATCTTGCATATCAATATCATTAAATTTGTTAGCCATATTTTACCACATTTACAATCATATTTTATTAAATAATACGGTAATACATATTTAAACAATAAATTAATACGGATATATCCTTATACTCATGCTCGTCTCTATCTCTATCATTAAATCAAGCTTCATAATCGCTATTAGTAAAAACTTTTATATAAGTTTTTTCATTAATAAAAAATAAAAATAATTTATTTAAATCTATATATCAATTCCGCTATAACGAATATTAGAAAAATAAAACCTAAAAATAACCAAGATTTTATAGTTCTTCTTTTAGTTTCTCTTTTATTAAATTCTCTATTAAAAGGGTCGTTATTAGAAGTCATAAATAATTAAACCTTTTTCAAATATTTTTGAGTATCAACGGCAACGGCTGCTATTATTATAGCTCCTTTAATTATATATTGCATATAAGGCGAGATGCCGACAAATGACATACCATAATTTATAACCTGAAATATTAAAACGCCCGAAACTATTCCCAAAATAGAACCGATACCGCCCGAAAAAGAAACGCCTCCCACAACGCATGCAGCTATAGCGTCAAGTTCGTATCCGTTTCCCAAATTATTCGTTGCCGAACCCACGCGAGCGACTTCCAAAGAGCCCGCTATTCCGTATAACGCGCCAGCCATAGTATATACAATCATTAAAGTTAAAGGAATATTAACGCCCGACACTGCAGCGGCTTCGGGATTTCCTCCGACTGCGAAAATATTTTTTCCTAATTTTGTTTTATTCCAAATAATATACATTATAAAAGTTATTATCACGGCAAATATTATTAAATAAGATATTGTAAAACTTCCGATTTTTATTCCGCCTTGAGCCAAATTTGTAAATCTTGGGTCTAATCCGCCAATAGGTTGCGCGCCATAAGGCGGTCTATCAAAATAAGTGCTTGTCACTCCGTAAAGAATAAGCTGCATTCCCAAAGTTGCAATAAAAGGCGTAACATACAATTTTGAAATTATTATTCCGTTTATAAGTCCGAAAACCATAAGTATAACCATAACCAAAAGTATTGGAAGAATAACGGGAAGCAATGGCAAATTAGGATACATTCTTGTAGGATTATCAAGCGACTGAAGTAAAGACGCGCTAACTACGGCTGCAAGTCCAACCGCCCTACCCGCTCCAAGGTCGTTTCCTTGTGTAACGAGCAAAGTTCCAATTCCAACAGCGATAATCATACGAGTTGAGGCTTGAGCGAATATATTTAAAAAATTGCTTAACCTAAAAAATGAAGGTTCTTTAATTATAATACCGATTAATATTATAAGAAGCGCTGCAAATATAGCGTTATTTAATATAAAAGATTTAATTGTTTTAAGATTAGATTTTTCTTCAGACATAATTTTTTCCTTTTAATTTTATTTTATTATATTTAATATTATAAATATTTGGCGGATAATGCCATTATTTCTTCTTGATTAGTATCTTTCGTTTCTACTATTCCCGCAACCTTTCCATTACTCATAACCATAATTCTATCGGTTATTCCAAGTAGTTCGGGCATTTCAGAACTAACCATAATAATAGTTTTTCCTTCCGTAGCCAAATCTATAATTAATTTATAAATATCATATTTAGCGCCTACATCTATTCCGCGCGTAGGTTCGTCAAGCATTAAAATATCGGGAGCGCTTAAAAGCCATCTTCCAAGTATAACTTTCTGCTGATTTCCGCCCGATAAAGATTGAATAGGCGTTTTTTCAGAAGGAGTTTTTACCTGCATGCTGTCGATTACCCACATTGTGTCTTCATGCATTTTTCTATTATTTAAAAATCCGAAATTTCCTTTATAATTGTCAATATTCGCTATTATAGAATTAAAATTAATAGAAAGCATAGCAAATATTCCCGTTTGTCTTCTCTCTTCGGTAACAAGCGCAAAACCATGCTTTATTGCCTTTCTCGTGCTGTTATTTTTTATAATCATATCTCTTTTGAATATCTGTCCGCTCGATAAAGTCCTCATTCCAAAAATGCTTTCAAGTATTTCGGTTCTTTTAGCTCCGACTAATCCCGCTATTCCAAATATTTCGCCTTTTCTAACATTAAAATTAACATCGGTTAAAGAAGGCTGATAATAAGCGGTAAAATCTTTAATTGCCAATATATCTTCCGAAGGAGTATTAGTTTTTGGAGGAAATCTATTCGTTAAATCTCGTCCAACCATTTGTTTAATTATAATATCCGTAGTTAAATCTTTTGACGGAGTAGTAGCGACATATTTTCCATCTCGCATTATTGTCACTTCGTCAGATATTTGAAGTATCTCTTCCATTTTATGAGAGATATAAATCATTCCAACGCCCCTACTCTGAAGTTTTCTTATAATTTTAAATAATTTTGCAACTTCTTTTTCGGTTAAAGAACTTGTAGGTTCGTCAAGCACCAATACTTTAGAATTGTAGGAAACCGCTTTTGCTATTTCAACCATTTGCATTTCGGATACCGACAAAGTATTAACTTTAGTTTTAGGATTTAACGGGATTTCCAAATCGTCAAAAATTGCTTTTGTGTCGTCAAACATTTTCTTTTCATCGACTATGCCAAATTTAGTAGGATATTTTCCAAGCCAAATATTATCGGCAACGCTTCTCTGTCTAACTTGATTTAATTCTTGATGCACCATAGCAACGCCGTTATTTAAAGCCTGTTTCGGAGATGTAAAATTAACCTCTTTTCCGTCTAAAAATATTTCGCCTTTGTCTTTATGATATATTCCAAATAAACATTTCATTAAAGTAGATTTTCCAGCGCCATTTTCTCCCATAAGAGCTACAACCTCGCCCTCTTTCACGGTTAATTGAGCGTTATCCAAAGCCTGAACTCCTGGAAAATATTTAGAAATGTTTTTCATTTCAAGAATTACTTTCTTTTCATCGCCCATAATTTTATTATTCCTTAAATTATAAAATCAAAATAAAATACGGGGATATTAGAATTAATACCCCCGATTTATTATGAGAATTATTTATATGTATCTTCCGCAACTTGTATATTGTCTAAAGTTATAGGAACATAAGGAACTCTAACCGCTTTAACATCGTCTAATGTCCATTGAGTGCCTTCCAAAGGTTCTTTTCCATTGGCTACATTCAATGACAAATCTACAACGGCTTTAGCCTGATTCAAAGCGTCATTAAGAACAGTGCCTACAATCGTTCCCTTTTTAATTTCGTTTAGCATATCGGGAATAGCGTCAACTCCGACTATTGGAATAAATTTACTATTATCGCCTTGATTATATCCTAAAGACTGAACGGATTGCAAAGCGCCCAAAGCCATAGAATCATTATTTGAGAATATAAATTCTATTTTGTCTCCATGTTTTTGTATCCAAGCGTCAACTATATCTTTTGCTCTTGCCGTATCCCAATTAGCGTTTAACTCTTCTAATTTTTGAACTTTGATTCCGTTTTCGGTTATATATTTCGTTACATGAGATGTTCTAGCTTCTGCATCAGGATGTCCTGGTTCGCCTTTTATTAAAACATACTGTATAACGCCATCGCCATTTTTATCCCAAGAAGGATTTGCCTTCCAAGTTTTTACGACAACTTCGCCTTGCATATCTCCAGACTCTTCGCTCTTTGTTCCGACATACCAAGCTTTATCATAGCTTGCCATAGCTTGAGGACTTGCTTCTTTGTTAAAGAAAACTACGGGAATGTCTTTTGCTTTCGCTTTATCAATTATAGTTTGAGCCGCCTGAGGGTCGACTAAATTGATAGCCAAAGCGTTAGCCTCTCTGTTTAGCATAACATCGACTTGGTCATTTTGTTGAGCTTGATTATTTTGAGAATCGTTCATTATTAATTGAGCTTTTCCCGAAATAAAACTTTCGATATTTCTTCTAACGAAAGACATAAAATTATCGTCATACCTATAAATAGTTACTCCGATAGTTGGCGCATCCGCGCTGGCTTTTGAGCCGCTCTTCTCTCCGCATGAAACCATCAATACGGCTGATATTATAAGCATAGCGCTTATAACAAAAATTAAGTTTTTTCTCATGATTAAAAAATCTCCTTAATTAAATTTAATTAATATTCTATTATTAAGTATATACATTTTTATTTTTAAATCAAGTCTTCAATAGAATATTAAGCGTAATATTTTTAATAAATTAGCTATAATTCTATGATAAACTTTTAATATATAAAAAATTGTTATTATTATTGCATATCTTTTTTATATAATCAATATTTTCTATTCCTATATTTTTTATGGGAATAGAAAAATACAATATAAATACTAGATAATCTAAATATTCCTTTAATTCATTCTGTTTATCATAATTGATAATCTTTATCATTTTTAAATCTGAAGTCAAAATATTTTTTTTATTGTTTTTTATATAACTATCGATATTATTATTTATCGTATCTAACAAATTAGACTTTATTTTTAATTTAATTTCATTTCCTTTGTATTCTAAAATTAAATTATTATTTTTTAAATAGATATTATCAAATTTTTGCATTTGAATAGAATTAAAATTTATAATATCTTTTAAATATATATTTTCTAATTTTAAAATATTATCCATTTGCGTTATGATTTCATTTTTTATATAAAGATTACTATCTGAAATTTTAGGTATTCTTATAAATTGTTTTATTCTCGATATGGCTTTAAATATTCCAACTTTTTCATTACTTAATTTAAATAAACTGTTATAAATATTTTTATTCATAAAACTATTTAAAAGAGCCATTATATACAATAATTCATTTTTATTATTTGAAGCGATACACTGAATAGAAGTATCGAATATAATTTTTGTGTTTTTAGAATCAATAAAACAAAAATTACTATAATTTGAATATGCTTTTTTCCAAAGTATAAAATATCTATTTGATAGAATATTATCTATGCCTTGACTTCCTTCTGGAACTTTAATATATTCTTTATTATTTGGATAATATATATTTTTCAATGATACTTTATATTCGTTATTATTAATATTTATTAAATGATAATAATCGTTTATAGAACTATAAGAATATTTATCTTTTAATAATTCATATCCAGCATCGAAATAGAATTTACTTTTAAATCTCATATTCGATGAACTATGATTATAATAATTAGAAAAATCTTCGGATGATTCGTTATAAAGTCTTATAAATTCTTTAAATCTATTGTCTAAATTAATAAAATTCCAATTATTATAATTATCGATTAATTCTTTTTGCTCTATGCTTTTTACATTTTTACTATTTGATTTCAAATATTTTTCAATATTGATAATATTATCCTTTTTATAATATTTAATAATTTTTACTTTATGATTTTTATTAGGAAGTTTATTTTGCAATACTATTATTAAACTTGATGTAGGTATAGTTTTTTTCTGTTTTATTCCTCTGCCTATAAAGATTTTTAAATTAAATATTATTATTTTTTCTATGCTTGTAAATTTAGATAAATGATATCTCAATACATCATAATTAGGCTCGGTTAAAATAGTTTGAGGTATAATATAACATAATTTACCATCTTTTTTTAATAATCCAATTCCAAGAGCCACAAAAAATGCGTATAAATTTGGTCTTGGAGGATAATTCTTTTTATTACCTGGCGCGCTATGTAAATTAACGCCATAAATATTATTCATATAAATTTTTTTATTATTCTTACTCATTAATTGAGTAAATAACATTTTTTGCGTAATGCAATTATTATAGGAAATATAAGGCGGATTTCCTATAACATAATCGAATCGTCTTCTTGGCGGCGAAATGCTAATTTTTAAATCTTTCAAATCTTCTTCGTCTCTTATATAACTACTATATCCTAAAAATAAATCCTCTTCATAATTAATAAAATATTGTCCGTTATCTTTTTCTATATTAGAATTGTCCATTATGTCTGTATTAATAAACTCCGATATGCTATCGTTTGTTTTAAACAATTGGATTTTTTTATCTAACGGATTATTATATTTTTCATTTATTATTATTGGAAGCATTCTCATTAAAATACTCATTTCTGCCAAATATAAAGGAAATTCTGATATATCAAGTCCAAATATATTTTCATTTATTAGTTTTTCTATATATTTTGCATTAGATTCCGAACCGTCAAAAAAAGCGTCTATTATTCTCGAAACGGCATTATATAAAAAAGTTCCAGCGCCGCATGAAGGGTCTATTATCGATATTTTATCCTCGTCTAACTTTTTTATATTATTTATCGTATATCCCATTTCATTCAGCATAAAATCGACTAACTCTGGGTCTGTAAAATATTGCCCTTTATCCTTATCTTCATACAATTCTTTTAAATAATTTTCATATATAAATCCAAATATATCGTTTTTTACATTAGAAAAATCAAATCTTTTTATAAATAAAATAATATCAAGCCATAAAGATATATCGGATAACATAGCCTTTGGTTTTGACATAATAGATTCTAATTTTTCATTTATAAATTCCTGTTCTTTTTTAAATGGTCTATATAACTTTTTAGAAATCATAGACGATATACTTTTTATATTATTAAGAATATTTATATAAGCCGTATCTCCAAATTTTAAGTTTTTTGATATAACATCCAATCTATCCTTAAAATCGTCATTAAAATCTATATATGAATTATCTATAAGAGTTTTATATAATATAAATTGTATTATATATGCGTATGATATCTCGGTAGCTTTTCTATCTTTATTTTCATCATTAATAAAATATCCTGCAAGATTTAATTTAGTTTTGAAATTATAAATTAACGAAGTTATACTATTAAAAAATAATTCCTTTTCATCTTCTACTTTAAATGCGATATTGTTTTTATCGTCAAATAACTCTAAATAATAATATTCTTGACTTTTAAATTCGCTCCATAATGTAATAAATTTTTTATTATCTTCAAATATTTCTTCTATAGTAAGAACTCTATACGAATTTCCGTTATAAAATCTCCATTCATAACCATCCGTTAATATGCCGTATTGTTTATTATAACCGCTTTGGTATCTTAATATCTGCTCTTCTCCGCTTTTTATACTTCCATAACATTTAACTTCGCATACTATAGTTATATTTTCGTCTATATATAATATAAAATCAGGTCTTCCATTTTTATCCGCTTCAGTATCATGAACGAATGTTAAATTTTTTTTTGTATTTCTAACCGTTTCTTTTAAATTAAATAGCTCGTCAGATAAAAACGCATCTTTAATAAAACTATGAATGCCAGAACCTACTTCTTTTAATTTATAATCTTCTTTATTAGCGTTCCATTTTTCTTTTAATTTGCTAATATCATCCATAAAGTAGTTATTCCTATAAATAATCAATTATAAGCTTCTAAAGCATCATTTATATTATCTTTAGATTTTTGATAAATATACTCGCATCGACTGGACATAAGTAGTTATTCCTATAAATAATCAATTATAAGCTTCTAAAGCGTCATTTATATTATCTTTAGTAATCGCTTTATAAGGAACTCTAACCGCTTTAACTTCGTCAAGTTTATAATCCGTTCCGTCCAAAACATCCTTGCCCGAAGCGACATTTAAAACCATATCGACAACCGCTCTCGCTTGGTCTTTAGGACTTTGCAAAACCGTGCCTACAATAGAACCTTTTCTTATCTCTTCAATAACTTCAGGTATAGCGTCAACTCCGACAATAGGAATATATTTACTTTCATCTCCGATATTATAGCCTTGAGCTTGAATCGATTTTAAAGCGCCTAAAGCCATAGAATCGTTATTTGAAAATATAAACTCTATGCTATCGCCATATTTTTTTATCCAAGTATTTGCAATATTTTGAGCTTGAAGAATATCCCAATTAGCCGTCTGTTCGTCAAGTTTTTCTAAAATTATTCCGTTTTCTGTTAATACCGCTTTTATTCTTTCAGTTCTGCCTTCCGTATCGGGATGCCCAGCCAAACCTTTTAATAAAACATATTGAATTTTTCCGTCATTATTTTTATCCCATTTTGAATTTGATTTCCAAGCATTTAAAACCATTTCTCCTTGAATATCGCCCGATTCTCTGCTTTTAGTTCCAACATACCAAACTCTATCATAACTCATAATATGTTCTAATCGAGGTTCTATATTAAAAAATACTACGGGAATTCCCGCGTTTTTCGCCTTATCAATAATCACATTAGCGGACATTGGGTCAACTAAATTAATAGCCAAAGCGTCAACTTTTCTTTGAATTGCTGCGTCTATTTGGTCATACTGTTTAGCCTGGTCATTTTCAGAATCGTTCACAATAAAAGAAGCTTTGTCTTTTAGCATAGATTCTATATTTCTTCGCATAAAAGACAAAAAATTATCGCTATAACTATAAATTGTTATTCCAAGTTTTATTTGTTTTTCCGCTTTGCTTTTTTCTTTAGAACATCCGACAAATAAAGCCAAAACCGTTATAAAAATTATTGAAGTGAATATAGTAATTTTTTTTAACATATAATTTCTCCTAAATTTAATTTATATTCAAATTATAGTTTAATAGATTTTAATGTCAATATTAATAATAAACTACCAAGTTTCTTTTATTTTATTTAAAATGCCTTCGGTTAATTTAATCGTTCTAACATCGTCCTCTATCGAAACTAATTTTTTATCTTTTCCTAATATGCAATTTGCAAAATGTTCGTCTTCCAATTTGAGCGGATTATCTCTATGAATAAATACTCTTTCTATTATAGATTCTTGAGTATAATTTATTCCAATAGAAGTTTTTATTTTACTTTGACTCGCCGCTTGTCTATGTATCGTTATATCTTGCGTTGCATAATCCAATATAAAATGCGCTTCTTCAGAGCTAATCGATAAAGTTCTTATTTTTTCTTGCGTCACTCTGCTTGCGCTTATCGTGGCTATTGTGTTTCCTTCAAATTCTAATAATGCGCTTGCAATATCTTCGTTATTTGTTTTTATTCTTTTCCCGCTTGCAGAAAATCTTATAAGAGGTTTTTTAACTAAAGAAGTTACTATATCCAAATCATGAATCATAATATCGAAAACTACTCCGACATCGGTTATTCTCGGAGTGAAAGGCGCTAATCTTCTCGCTTCTATTAAATAAGGATTTTCTATTATATGATGCAATTCTTGAACCGCTCCGTTAAATCTTTCTACATGTCCGACTTGAAATATAATATTTTTTTCTTTTACCATTGTCTCCAATTCTTCCGCTTGAATAAAATTTTCAGTCATAGGTTTTTCAACTAAAACATGCTTGCCTTTTTGAATCGACTTTTTAGCTATATCGAAATGAAATTTTGTAGGACTCGCTATTATAACCGCATCGCATTTGTCAATCGCTTCCTCCAAACTACCAAATTTATTTATATTATATTTGCTTGAAATTTCATTTAAATGTTTTTCGTCCGAATCGTAAATACCGCTTAAATTAATTGAATTTATTTGATTTATAACATTAAGATGGAATTGTCCCATTCTTCCAATTCCAATAAGACTTATATTAACTTTTTCCATAAATAAAGTCTCCTTAATTAACTAAAATTACACTTTCTTACATATAATATAAGATAATAATATAAATTATTTTAACATATTTAAATTATAAAGTCAAATCTTTTTTATTACTCAATGTCGTTTGATTTTTTTTAATTTAGAATTATATAAATTAACCGATAAAATCATTACAATTTATTAAAATATTTAGGTTATTTTGTTCTTTATTTAATACCTAATTAATAAATTATTGACTTTATTAACTATTTATTATACAATATTAACAAAAATTAATACAGGAGATACAAATGAGTAAAGAAGTAAAAGGAAACGCCGAGAATTCTATACTTGACGATTTAATATCGAAAGCTCAAAAAGCTCAGAAAATTTACGCCACATTTTCTCAAGAAAAAGTTGACGAAATATTCAAAGCATGCGCGATAGCTATAAATAGTAGAAGAATACCTTTGGCAAAAATGGCTTGCGAAGAAACGGGCATGGGAATAGTGGAAGACAAAGTTATTAAAAATCACTTTGCCTCCGAGTATATTTATAACAAATATAAACATACTAAAACCTGCGGGATAATAGACGAAGATACGGCTATGGGAATTAAAAAAGTTGCAGAACCTATCGGAGTAATAGCGGGAGTAGTTCCGACAACCAACCCTACCTCTACCGCCGCTTTCAAATCGCTTATAACATTAAAAACGAGAAACGCCATAGTAATCTCTCCACATCCGAGAGCAAAAAAATGCACGGCTGAAGTTTGCAAAATAATAAATCAAGTAGCCGTAGAAAACGGAGCGCCAGACGGTTTGGTGGGATGCATAGAAGAGCCTACGGTTGAATTATCTGCGGCATTAATGAAACATCCTAAAATAAACTTGATACTTGCAACTGGCGGACCTGGAATGGTTAGAGAGGCTTATTCGAGCGGAAAACCAGCTTTGGGAGTAGGAGCGGGAAACACCCCAGCCATTATAGACGAAACTTCAAATATAAAAATGGCGGTTAACTCCGTTATTCAGAGTAAAACTTTCGACAATGGTATGATTTGCGCAAGCGAACAATCGGTAGTCGTTTTAAAAAGCGTTTACGAAGAAGTAAAAAAAGAATTCGTTTATAGAGGAGCTTATATACTAAATAGAGACGAAAAAGCTAAATTAAGCAAAGTCATCATAATTGACGGCGCTTTGAACGCGAAAATTGTCGGACAGCCCGCTTATGTCATAGCTAAAATGGCGGGAATAACCGTTCCAGAAGAGACAAAAATTCTTATAGGGGAAGCTTCTTCAATAAGCAGAGACGAAGCCTTTTCTTATGAAAAATTGTCCCCAGTTTTGGCTATGTATAAGGCTGATAATTTTGAAGACGCTTTGAATAAGGCTCATAATTTAGTCGTATTTGGAGGATTGGGACATACTTCGGTATTATACACGGACGAAGACAATCAAAAAGAAAGAATAGCTCAATTCTACGAAAAAATGCCTACGGGAAGAATACTTGTAAATATGCCTTCTTCTCAAGGCGCTATAGGAGATGTTTATAACTTCAGATTAGAGCCTTCCTTGACTTTGGGATGCGGAAGCTGGGGAGGAAATTCTACAAGTGAAAATGTGGGAGTTAAACATCTGTTAAATATAAAATCGGTAGCTTCAAGGAGAGAAAATATGCTATGGTATAGAGTTCCGCAAAAAATATACTTAAAAAGAGGTTCTTTGGATGTCGCTTTAAGAGAATTTGCGGATAAGAAAAGAGCGCTTATCATAACGGACGGACCGCTTTACAAATTGGGAATTACGGATAATGTAACAAAAGTTTTAGACGATATAGGAGTAAAATATTCAATATTTTCCGATGTTAAACCAGACCCTACTATAAGTTTGGTTATGGATATATTAAAAACCGCAAGAGCGTTTGAGCCAGATTTGATAATATCTTTGGGAGGAGGCTCTCCTATAGACGCGGGAAAAATAGCTTGGCTTTTATACGAAAATCCTGAAATCAAATTTGAAGATATAGCTATGGTGTTTATGGATATAAGAAAGAGAATATGCGATGCTGGAACTTTGGGCAAAAAAGCTCAATTTGTTGCAATTCCTACCACAAGCGGAACAGGTTCTGAAACGACTCCGTTTGCCGTTATAACGGACGATGCTACTCATATAAAATATCCTATAACCGATTACGCTTTAACTCCTAATATGGCTATACTTGACGCCAATTTAGTAATGAGCATGCCAAAAAGTTTATGCGCCGCAAGCGGTATTGACTCTTTGACTCACGCCTTAGAGGCTTACGCTTCAATATGTTCTACGGAGTTTTCAAATTCCAACGCGGAAAAAGCGATAAAATTAATATTTAAATATTTGCCAGATTCTTATAAAGACGGAGCGAATAATCCAGAAGCGAGAGAAAATATGCATTACGCCGCCTCTCTTGCTGGTATGTCTTTTGCGAACGCTTTCTTGGGAATTTGTCACTCTTTGGCGCATAAATTGGGAGCGGCTTTCAATATTCCTCACGGTTTTGCGAACGCTTTATTAATATGTCAGGTTGTAAAATATAACGCCAACGAAAAACCTACAAAACAAGGTTTATTCCCTCAATATAAATATCCGCATGCTAGACAAAGATACGCTGCAGTTGCGGATTTGGTTGAGCTTGGCGGAAAAAACGATTCTGAAAAAGTGGCTAATTTGATAAAGGCTATAAATAATCTTAAAAAACAACTCGATATACCTTTATCAATAAAAGAATACGGCGTTTCTGAACAAGAATTTAATGAAAAACTTGACGATATAGTAGAACAAGCGTTTAACGACCAATGCACAGGCGCTAATCCAGTTTATCCTTTAATGAAAGAATTAAAACAAATATATTTAGACGCTTACAACGGAGTTTATTAATTTGTAAATACTTTTATAATTAAAACCATATTAAGGGCTTTCGTAATTTGCGGAAGTCCTTATTTTTTAATAATGTATAATAAAGACTATTTTTTGTTAAAGCTGGAATAACAAAAACCCCAAAAAATTATATAAATAATATTGACAACGAAATAATTATTTATATACTATATAATATATAATATAAACTAAATAATAGAGGATATTAATATGTCAAGCATAACTTTTGAACATATAAGAAAAGTTTACGATAACAATGTAGAAGTCGTAAAAGATTTTAACTTAAAAATTGAAGATAAAGAATTTGTTATTTTAGTCGGACCTTCGGGTTGCGGAAAATCTACAACTTTAAGAATGATTGCGGGACTTGAAGAGATAACGGACGGCAAACTTTCTATTGGCGAAAAAGTGGTTAATGATATCGCTCCAAAAGATAGAGATATAGCTATGGTTTTTCAAAATTACGCTTTATATCCGCATATGTCGGTATTTAAAAATATGGCTTTCGGATTAGAACTCAGAAAAACTCCAAAAGAAGAAATTAAAAAAAGAGTCGAATGGGCTGCAAATGTTTTAGATATCGCTCATCTTCTCGACAGAAAACCAAAAGCTTTATCGGGCGGACAAAGACAGAGAGTAGCGCTTGGCAGAGCTATGGTTAGAAATCCTTCAGTATTTTTGCTTGACGAACCGCTTTCAAATCTTGATGCAAAATTAAGAATACAAATGAGAACGGAACTTATTAAACTTCATAAACAGCTTGAAACAACTTTTGTATATGTTACTCATGACCAAGTGGAAGCTATGACTATGGGAACGAGAATAGTCGTTATGAAAGACGGATTCGTTCAGCAAATCGACACGCCTACCAATTTATATAAGTATCCTCAAAACGTGTTTGTCGCAGGTTTTATAGGAACGCCTCAAATGAATTTCATCAACGCGGAAATCAATGTCGAAGGCGACGATATATCGTTTGTCGCTACCGATGCGCCGTTAAAAATCGCGTTGTCCAAAGACTTCTTTGCAAAAGCAAAGCAAGCGGACGTGTTCCACGGGAAAAAAGTCGTGCTTGGACTGCGTGCGGAACATATCTCCATCGACGCCGAAAAATATACGGCAAAGGCAAAAATCAAGGTTTCGCACATCGAGGAATTGGGAACCGAAAGCCAAGTATTCGGAGATTTGAACTTTGACAAAGAACTCGGCTTGCAAAGCTCGACCAAAATTGTTATAAAAGCGCCGACAATGACGCGCTTCG
>OLHA01001282.1_pt1 | contig 13771 bp, 10 predicted proteins | sample 1605961 | NCBI WGS metagenome assembly OLHA01 (sample SAMN03283288) | human gut metagenome | biome: human-associated habitat; material: feces | host: Homo sapiens | place: Peru | collected 2012
TTGCCGGCACAGAATCATTTGGTATGATGTGCAGTGGCGCAGAACTGGGCACAAGCGAAAATAGCGATGAAATTATTGAACTGGGCGCAGACGCCAAAATCGGCGATGCGTATGTGAAATAATATGGAACACGAAAAACTGGTTTTAATGTCATGTTGTGCGCCATGCAGTGCCGGCGCAATTCAACAGTTGGCAAATGGTGAAATTGCGGGTGTGGACGATTTTATCGTGCTGTTTTTCAACCCGAATATTTTCCCAGAATCAGAATACACCAAACGCCTGAATGAACAAATCAAGTATTGTGAAAAATTGGGTGTAAAGTATGCCGTTGGCAATTATGACCATGCGGCATGGCGCGCACATATTGCGGGTTTGGAACAAGAGCCCGAACGTGGTGCACGATGCAGCCGGTGCTTCGAGTTTCGGTTTCAATATGCTGCCGCGTTTGCCCGCGCGCACGGATATACTGCGGTGGCATCTGTATTTGGCGTATCGCGGCACAAAGACCAATCACAGGTTGACGCCGCGGGGCAGGGCGTGCTGGGCGCATGCTATGTACCAATAAAATGGAATGAACAATTACGCCAACAAATTGGGCGCGCATCTGATTTTTACCGTCAAAATTATTGCGGTTGCGAATTCAGTATTCGCAAAGTATAATTCATATTGAATTTAACAAAGGAATAATTATGTCACGCATATTTGTTTTCCCTGGCCAGGGTGCCCAGGCTGTTGGAATGGGGCGCGAACTGTATGAAAATAACGCGGCTGCGCGCGCCGTATTTGACGAAGTAGATGATGCATTAAATCAAAAATTATCAGATATTATTTTTAATGGCCCAATGGACGAATTGACATTGACTGCAAATGTCCAGCCGGCAATTATGGCGACATCTATTGCTATGTTGCGTGCATCGGGCGAAAAATTACCAGAATATGTTGCCGGGCACAGTTTGGGTGAATACACCGCACTGTGTGCATCGGGCGCATTATCATTGGCAGATACGGCGCGTTTGTTGCGCACACGCGGAAATGCGATGCAGTCCGCCGTTCCTGTTGGCGCAGGATTGACCGCGGTGATATTGGGACTGGATATTGATGTTATTCGTGATTTGTGCAAAGGCACTGAATGTGACGTTGCAAACGATAATTGTCCGAACCAGGTTGTTGTATCTGGCGAACGCAACGCGGTTGAAGATGTGTTGCAACGTGCCAAAGACGCCGGCGCGCGACGCGCAATGCCGTTGGCATTATCGGCACCTGTGCATTGCCGGATTCAGGCACCGGCCGCCGACGCAATGCGCGCAGAATTGGCAAACATCACGATTGCACAACCCCAGGCAATATTTATCGCAAATAAAACGGCCGAACCTATGACAGATGTTGCCGAAATCAAAGAAGAATTGATTTATCAAATGACCCACGGCGTTCATTGGCGCGAAAGTGTTATGACTATGCACCGCCTGGGCATAACTGAACAAATTGAAATTGGTCCGGGTAATGTTCTGACTGGATTGGCATCAAGAATTTGCCCAGAAATAACCGCAAAGAAATTGGAGATATAAAATGTTTGATTTAACAGGACGTGTTGTTTTAATTACTGGCGCAACCGGTGGAATTGGTGGCGCAATCGCACATAAAATGCGCGCGGCCGGGGCAACTGTTGTTGTGTCGGGACGCAATATTGCAAAACTGGAATCTGAATTTGGTGGCGAGGGCTTTATCAAGTTGCCGTGTGACCTGGCGGCCGAAGGTGGCGCAGTTGAACTGGTTATGAATACAATAGAAGCCACCGGTAAAATTGACGTTTTAATCAACAACGCCGGTATTACCAAGGATACATTATTGATGCGTATGTCCGACGAACAGTTTGACGATGTTATCAACACAAACCTGCGCGCATGCTTTAAAATGTGCCGCGCAGCGATTATGCCGATGATGAAAAATCGTTTTGGTCGCATTATAAATATGGCGTCTATTATTGGTGTTATCGGTGGCCCAGGCCAGGCAAACTATGCCGCGTCCAAGGGTGGTATGATTGCAATGACAAAATCCATCGCGGCCGAGGTTGCATCGCGCGGTATCACGGCAAACTGTATTGCACCTGGATTTATTCAAACGCCGATGACGGACGTTCTGCCCGATGAATTAAAGAAAACATATCTGGCACAAATTCCGGCCGGCCGTTTTGGCACACCAGACGACATTGCAAACGCGTGTGTGTTCTTGGCGTCTGACGAGGCATCATACATCAACGGCCAGACATTAAATGTCAATGGTGGTATGGGACGTTTTTAATAAATGACAAAATTTGATGTGATTGTTATTGGTGGTGGACACGCCGGGACCGAGGCCGCATTTGCGGCCGCGCGTCGTGGTGCGCAAACATTGTTGCTGACCCAATCTGAACGTGATTTGGGTGCAATGTCGTGCAACCCCAGCATTGGTGGCCCTGGCAAATCACAGATGGTTTCTGAAATTGACGCAATGGGTGGCGTTATGCCACGCGCCGCGGACGCCGCCGGGATACACTTTCGGACACTGAACGCGTCGCACGGCGCGGCAACACGTGCATTACGCGCCCAGATTGACCGCGAAATGTATCACAACGCAGTTGTGAAAATTTTGTCTGAACAACCGAAGTTGACCATACAGTTTGACAAGGTTGTGTCGCTGGATTTACAAAATAAAATTGTGAACGGCACGTATTCGGCCCACGCAATCGTGTTGACCACAGGAACGTTCTTGGGGGGCCTCGTCACGCGCGGAAATGAAAAAATTGCATCTGGTCGCCTGCAAGATGACGGCACGTACCAGGATAATGATACTGTTATTTCTGGGGTGCTGCGTGAAAACGGGTTCCAGATTTTGCGTCTGAAAACGGGAACGCCGGCGCGAATTTATCGTGACAGTATTGATTTTTCTGTCTGTGAATTGCAACCTGGCGACAACCCACACGATTGGTTTTCCCAGCCAAATACAGATAATAATTTTTCGTCGGTATGTTATATAACGCATACAACCGAAAAGACACATCAAATAATTCGCGACAATATCGCCAATGCGCCAATGTATAACGGCGATATTCACGGCACAGGCCCACGTTATTGCCCAAGCCTGGAAGACAAGGTTATGCGTTTCCCAGACCACACGTCCCACCACGTTTTTCTGGAACCCGAAGGATTGCACAGCGATTTAATTTACCCAAACGGCATTTCAACCAGTTTTGGTGCAGACGTCCAAGACGTGTGGATTCGCACAATACCAGGGTTGGAAAACTCACGCATTGCGCGATATGGATATGCGATTGAATACGACGCGATTGACGCGCGCGCACTGAACGCGACGCTGGAATCACGCGACAGACCGGGCATATTTTTCGCCGGCCAAATCAACGGCACATCTGGATACGAAGAGGCCGCCGCCCAAGGCATTGTTGCCGGCGCGAACGCCGCCGCACGTGCGTTGGATTTACAGTATCTGATGTTGAATCGCACAAACGCAATGATTGGCGTGCTGATTGATGATATTACAACGCTGGGGGTTGATGAACCGTATCGTATGTTTTCATCACGCGCAGAATATCGGCTAAATCTGCGCGCAGACAATGCGATTGCCCGTCTGGGCGATATGGCGGTGGAATTGGGTCTGATTACGGCCGATGCGCGTGACGAAAAATTCGCATTGCGCGCGACGGAAATTGCCCAAAACGATAAATTCTATGCTGGATATATCGCACGAAACGAACGCGAAATTGCGGCATACCGTCGTGATATGGAATTAAAAATACCAAAAAGCATTGATTACGCAAATATGCCGGGGCTGACCAACGAATTGGTGGAAAAATTGACGGCAACACGGCCGGAAAACATTGCAGCACTGTCGCGAATCCCAGGAATGACGCCGGCTGGCATAATGGTTGTAATGCGCAAAATTAAATGTGGAAATTAGTTTTCACATATATTATGATAGTGGTCGCGCCGGTGTAGCTCAGCTGGTAGAGCATCTCATTCGTAATGAGGGGGTCGTAGGTTCAAGTCCTATCACCGGCACCAGAATTAAAAGAATATGAAACAGATTGCAATAATTATTATTAAATAAATCGGCACTGCGCCTTTGGCGGTGGCTGGGGCGCGTGTCGCCCCTTTTTTTAATAATAGTAAAACAAAGGTAAGAAAAAAATGGCATATCCAAAAACCGATGCGCGACCAGATTTTCCAACGCTGGAACAAGAAATCCTGGCGTTTTGGCGCAGTGACGATACGTTCCATAAATCCTTGAACAAAACAAAACAGGGACACCCGTTTTCGTTCTATGACGGGCCACCGTTTGCAAACGGTTTGCCACACTGGGGACATCTGGGGGTGTCGGCGGTCAAGGATATGGTTGCACGTTATCAAACAATGCGCGGACGTTATGTTGTGCGCGAATTGGGCTGGGACTGTCACGGATTGCCGGCTGAATCATCGGTTGAAAAAAAGCAACATCGCCAGGCCAAAGATATTGTCGCAACAGACGGAATTGCTGCGTTCTGTGATATGTGCCGCAGCGACGTTATGACATATTCAACCGAGTGGCTGAAATTTATTGAACGCATTGGTCGTTGGGTTGATGGTGGCGATAACTATGGCTATCGCACAATGGATAAAAACTATATGGAATCTGTTATCTGGGCGATAAAAGAATTACATAATCGTGGTCTGTTATACAAAGATTATCGTGTAAATCCATTTGATTGGAAACTGGGAACTGTATTATCTAATTCCGAAGCGTCCAGCGAATACCAAGATGTGACAGACGACGCAATCACTGTGTGGTTTGAACTGGAAAATGGTGACCGCGCGTTGGCGTGGACAACAACGCCGTGGACATTGCCTGCGAACAGTGCGTTAGCCGTGAACCCAGATATGAAATATCTGCGTATGCAGGACGCCGATGGTGCAGTTTATGTTATCGCAGAATCACGCCTGGCCGCGTATGAAAAGCAATTTGCAAACGCAACCCAGATTGGCGTGGTGTCTGGCCGCGATTTAGTTGGACTGAAATACAAACCATTGTTTGACTATTACGCCGATACGTCTGATTTATTGTATCAAATAATCCCGGCGGACTATGTTTCTGATGGCGACGGGACGGGCATTGTGCATATCGCACCGGCATACGGCGAAGATGACTTTTGGGCGGCAAAAAACATTGACCCGAAATTTCCTGTTTTATTAAACGTTGATGATTACGGCAACTATACCCCAGACGTTCGCGATTGGGCTGGCGAAAATATTTTTGACGCAAACCCCAAGGTTATCGCGCACCTGCGTGAAAATGGTCATTTGGTTAAAAAAGAACAACATCGTCATTCGTATCCGTATGGCCCACGCAGCAAGGAAAAACTGATTTATCGCGCAACAGACTCGTGGTATATTGATGTGCCGAAAATCCGTAATCGCCTGGTTGAAATTACCAAGTCCCAAACAAAATGGACATCGGCAGGCGACCGGTTTTTAACCTGGATAGAAGGCGCACGTCCGTGGTCAATTTCGCGCAACCGTTTTTGGGGAACACCACTGCCGATATGGACACGCGACGGCGAATACAAAATATTTGGTTCTATTGCAGAAATAGAAGAATTTTTTGGCGTGAAAATAAACGACCTGCATCGGCCGACATTGGACGCATTGGAAAAAGACGGCTGGAAACGTATCCCAGATGTTTTGGATTGCTGGGTTGAATCTGGGTCAATGCCATTTGCATCACTGCATTATCCGTTTGAAAACGCCGATAAATTCGCGGCAACTTTCCCAGCCGATTATATCATAGAAGGCCAAGACCAAACCCGTGGTTGGTTTTATTCATTGATGGTTATGGCAACCGCATTGTTTGATAGCCCGGCGTTCCGCACGGTATCGGCAAACGGTATGGTTGTTGATGAACACAAGAAAAAGTTTTCAAAATCACTGGGGAATTTTGTGAACCCGGCCGAACAGATTGAAAACTATGGCGCAGACGCGGTGCGTTTGTTTATCCTGGGGTCTAATTTCTTAAAGGCGGAACCAGTCCCAGTGGACGCCGCCGGCAAAGTATTTACCGAGGCAACAAAAACAATTCTGACACCATTGTGGAATGCGTATCATTTCTTTACATTGTATGCAAACGCAGGTGGCATCACCGCAAATGACAGCATTGCAAACGGCAACGTATTGGACAAATACATCGTTGCCGAATTAAACGAACTGATTCGCGTGACAGGTGACGCACTGGACGAATATAAACCAGATGTTGCAATCAAAGAATTCGTGCGATTCTTGGACATTTTGAACAACTGGTATATTCGTCGGTCACGTGAACGTTTCTGGGACGAAGATGTGGACGCGTTTAACACGTTGCACTATGTGTTGACCACTGTGTGCAAGTGTCTGGCACCGTTTGCACCGTTTATCAGTGAATATATTTACAAAAACCTGACGAACAATGAATCTGTGCATTTGCAATCGTTCCCGGTCGCCACAGACACAGACGACGCAATCGTCCGCGATATGCGCCGTGTGCAATCGGTTGTATCGGTTGGGAAACAGTTGCGTGAACAATACAAATTACGCAATCGTTTGCCGATTTCTAAAATCACAATCGCAGGCAGTGATTTGCACACATACGCCGAAATTATTGCTGACGAATTAAATGCTAAACACATAGATTTCACGCCGAATATTTCCAGCGTCGCAGACAGTTTTGTGTATCTGATTACACCAAAAATCGGTGCGCGTTTGGGTGGCGCGTTGCGTGAAATTATCCCAGCGGTAAAGCAGGGTGCATACGAAATTTCTGGCGATAAATTGATTGTTGGCGCGCACACATTGAACGCCGATGAATTTGAAAATCGTCTGACGGTGTTGCCGGGTATTACCGGTGCCGCATTGCCAGATAACACCGCGGTTGTTGTTCTGGATACAGAAATGAACGCCGAACTGGTTGCCGAAGGGTTGGCGAACGACGCCCTGCGATTTATCCAAGATTCGCGCAAGGCCGCCGGTCTGGACGTTTCAGACCGAATCAAACTGACCTATAACGCAGACCCTGCGCTGGCCGCGGCCATAGATGCGCATCGTGCGCGCATTATGTCAGACGCGCTGGTTGTTGAAATGACACGTGGCGATGGCGAATACGAAACCCAAATAGAAGGTTATGCAATCACCATCGGAATTCAAAAGGCATAAATGACACCAAAACAATATTTTGAAATTGTTCCGTCACGGCTGAATATGGATATTCGTTCTGAATTATATTTCATAAACGAATTCACTTTCGCCGTGGCTGTCATTTTGTCGGCCCAGGCAACTGATAAAAAAGTCAACGAAGTGACGCCGGCTTTGTTTCAGATTGCACCAACGCCGGCAAAAATGATTGCACTGGGGATTGATGCATTAAAACAACATATTCGCGTAATTTCATTTTTTAATAACAAGGCAAAAAGCATCATCGGCCTGGCGTCGCAACTGATGGAATACGACGGCAACGATGATATAAATTATAAATTCCCGGCAAAATTTCATAACCGCGATGAATTGATGAAATTACCTGGCATTGGGCAAAAAACTGCAAATGTTGTTATGAATGTTTTGTGGAACGCACCGAACATCGGTGTTGATACACACGTTTTTCGCAACGCACACCGTTATGGCTGGGTTGGGGCAGACGCCAACACACCAGAACGCGTTGAATCTGAACTGTTAAAAAAAATTCCAAAAAAATATCACGCGATTTGCAATCACGTGATGGTTTTGCACGGGCGATATATTTGTCGCGCACTACGCCCAAAGTGTGCCGAATGTCCGGTTGCGCATATTTGCACCGCCCACGACAAAACGATATAAATCGTTATTGCGCAATCATATATCCGCACGCCAGTATGGCAACAACCATGACGACGAATACGATACGCTGTTTTGTAATTATTTTCATTTTTTATCCCTCCTTTTTATTTTTTATCACCAACCGTTGGTCAACGCGTCACAACCGAAATTATTACCGTTTGTAACGAATCCTAGTAATATTTCGATTGAAAACAATAGTGCAAATCCAACAATCATCGGAACACCGATTTCTTTCAGGCCGTCGGCAATAGAGCTCTTGCCGCCGATTTTACCAGTGGCGATTGCCTCCCAGTCATATTTGGCCAAAATAAATTCTGCGTCAACAAATGCCAATGTGCGCAGTGTTTTAAACCCACTTTGTAATTGCTGTATCAAATCGCATATGCCGTTGTTACCGGTGACCGTGGCCAGTGCCGGAAATACCGCCATCGCAACAACAAATGTCGTAAATAAACTATCGTTTAGATTCGGCACGAATACAGGGGACAAAACATGCAAAAAACAGGAAAAAACTCAAAAATAAAAACCGCCAATAAAATCGGTGGTTTATTTTCAGCATGTATTTTTTCTTTCTATGCCGTGTATTTTAGCACATTGCGCGATTTTTCGCAACACAAAATTAAGCGATTTCTTACTCTAATATTTTATCTATTATTGAAATAACATCTTTGTTGTGATTTGCACTTAATATGCCGAATATTTTTAACATCTCTACGAAAATAGAAATATTATCAGAGCTTATGACAAAATCTGCCATTTCTTTCGTTTTTGCGGTTCTGCCTATTAATAATTCATTTGAACGTAATTCTGTCACAGGGAAACACAAATATAACATAGGCTGCACGCCGATTGCATACTGTTTTTCTGTTATTTTTATTTCCGTCAAAATTTCATATCTTCCAAATTTATGAACAAGCATTGGGTATTTTACTTGCGTATAAGCAAAATTTATCCCAAAAATATTTTTTTCTACTGGCTGACTACGTTCAATTGCAAAATTTTCCGGATTGTCGATAAAATCTTCATCTGACAAACTACTTAAAAAAATACTTATGTTTCTAAGTTGCTCTGTTGAGATCACACCCCATTTGTGAAAATAATATACATACTCAGAAAGCTCATAAAGTGTCTTTTCCTTACCATTTGCACCAGTGAATAAACAATTCCTAATGGTTGTTCTTGATAATTTTTCCTCATCAGAAGTAATAACGTCATAACCTATCTGCCACTCTACATAACAAGATAATGAAAAAGGCTCTTGCTTTGTAGAAACAGGTAAACCATATTCATTAAAAAAATTACGTTTCTTGATACGCGTTTTTTCCGTTCCTTTTGTCAATGGAATAGAAACTGTTATTTCTTTATTTTCCTTATCCAATTTTTTTATCAACATAGTGTTCTCCTAATAAGTTTTTAAAATATTGATCTATGACCATATTATCACATTCAGGAATTCTCTCTTTGTCTGTTAAAAGATGACGCAAAAAATTATATTTATTCAAACTCTTATGAATAAACAATTTTTCTATTTTTTTAAAATTTTCCATATCTATCATTATGTCGCTATTACCAAAATAATAAGGAATATGTGATATATACTCTTTAAATACATCGGCATAACAATATAAACTCAACTTACTCTTTGGGACGCGTATAGAATTGTATACTTCATTTTCTATAAATGTTCTCGTTCTTTTTAAAGCGTTTATGTCTCTCATTGTCCAAAAGAACGCAACAGAATCATTCAACGATAAATACTGATGATTTGGATATTTTGTTATATAATTATTTAATTTATCAAATTGATTGATTGAAAAATATTTTCCATCATTTGTCTTAAATTTATATTTTACTATGTCATCATATTTCATACCTTGGCAGCATCTCTTGTATAAAGCAACAATGATTGGAAAATGCGTTGTTTTTGATGCGGCACAGAACTCAGCACTACTTATAACAACAGCATCTAATAATACATAATTATTCTTAAATGTTCCTAAACCTTCAAAATTTGCTTTTTTTATCAAATATGATAGTGGATGTAATACACATATATAATCAGCTTTTAATTTATCATATGACAATAAGAAAGACACCCCCATATCTCTATGTTTCACATCGTTGTCTTTATCACATATATTGCTCTTTATCTTATTTCTTATGATGGAGGTTGTGTCATTATATGGAGGATTTCCGATAATAATGACTTTATCTTCATTTGCCAAGTTATACTGTGTTCTCGAAATATTTGAGAGACTGTTATGACAAAAAAATATACAACTTTTGATAGAATTTTTAGCCTCAATAATCGCAGTTTTATCATAATCTGCGCCAATTGAACCCGGAAATTGCAAAAAACTTCCGTAACCACAAGAGGTATCTATGAATTTGTATTCAGAAATATTATTTACATGAGTTTTGATCAGTGAATATGCAAGATCTACTATATGCTTTGGTGTGTAATAACTGCCAAAGTTAACTGTATCAACATAGTTAAGATGAGACTGCTCTTTCATAATAGGAAGTTTAGTTTTTTTTATGACAAAATACTAGTATATTTTACATTGAAATCAGTTGGTCTTGTTTATCTGTTATACGGGCAATTTCAGAATTTATTGTCGCCAATTTTTCAGTCGCCGTTGCGTCACCACCCAGGGCCGCCGCAGTCAATTCTTTTTGTTCATTGCGCAGACGTTCCAGATATTTTTGCAATTTTAATGAAACAATATATTTTTCCGCCGCCACCGCGTCCAGGTTTAATTCTGGCGCATCGCCGTCCAGCGATATATTCAACGTTGCCAAAAATTCAGCATAGCGTTCGGCAACATCAGGATATTTGTTCGTGATAAACACCAATGTATTACGCGTAATTGCGTCAATTTCCGGCACTGCAATTTCTGGTGCATTTGGTTTGCGTGACCATTTATGCCACTGGTTAAATTTGCGCGAATTATATTCTTTTTCGTATTCTGCGCGCAACGCAATATCAGTGATTTTATCCGTTTGTGATTTCAAGAATTTTTCCGCCTGGGCGCGACCACCCGGTGTTGATACGATATAATTTTTATTTGCAATTTCCCATATAAAATCAGTCAATCCTGTCGCGTTGTTTATTATTGTGTCCATCGCGTCTTTGCCAGATTTTTTTAATATTTCATCTGGGTCTTTGCCACCTGTGACAAATGCAAATTTAATATCCGAGTTATCGCGAATAAACGGCAATACCAGATTCGCCGCACGCGCCGCAGCCTTTTGTCCGGCCGTATCGCCGTCAAAGCAAAACACAATATTTCTGTTTGCCTTGCATAATATCGCCAGGTGGTCTTCGGTCAACGCAGTCCCCAATGGCGCGACCGTTTCTGGAAACCCGTGACACTGCATTTGAATTGCGTCAATTTGACCCTCTACGATAATGGTGCGATTGTTGCGATGAATACTGTCCCGGGCAAAGTTAAATCCAAAAATAGTTTTGCGTTTATGAAATATTTCCGTATCTGCGGTGTTGATATATTTGGGTTCAGACCCGTCCAGACTGCGCCCAGAAAACGCAACAACCTGGCCACGGGCAGAAAAAATCGGGAACATCAATTTATCACGAAAGAAATCATACATTCCATAATCGCCACGCCGACACAATCCTGTGCCAATCAGAACGTCTTGCTTGGTATTTACAAATTTATTTGCGATTAAATTATTTTTTGGCGCATACCCCAGACGATACTTCTTTATCATTTCGTCGGTAAAACCGCGCCCACGTATGTATTCCAACGCAACCGCGCCTGTGGGCGTGAATAACTGTTTCTGGTATTCCGCCGCCGCACGTTCAGTAATATCAAAATATGATTCTTCGCGTTGAACAACCGCCGGGTCACGCGGTTTGAATTCTGGCAATTTTAATCCGGCCATTTCTGCCAATTCTTTGATTGCGTCAACAAAGCCGACGTTTTCAGATTTCATCGTGAACGAAATAATATCGCCGTGTTCGCCACAACCAAAACAGTGATAGAATCCCTTGTCTTCGTTGACAGAAAAACTGGGCGTTTTTTCATTGTGAAATGGACAACAGCCCCAGTAGTTTTGACCCTTTTTCGTCAATGGCACGCGCCGTGATACCACATCCACGATTGACAGACGTGCACGCAGTTCATCGGTAAAATTTTTATCGTAATTTGCCATTACTTTGTTTTCTTGCGAAACCGCGTGGACGGTTTCTTGTTATTTATCAATTCAATCGCTGTGGCCAAATCCGGTTGTTCTTTGACAGAAACATTAACGCGGTTTGACGAAATATACGCACCATAGCGTCCCGTTGGATAATAATAAATCATTTTATCCGTCGCCGGATTTTTCCCCAGTTCAATCGGCTCTGCCTTTTTAGGGCCACCGGCCAGCAATTCGCGCGCCACGTCCAATGTGATTGTTTCTGCCGTATATTGTTTTGCAGATGCGTTTTTTGCGCCGTCTGTCACGTATGGGCCAAAACGTCCCACGCGGAACGATATGCCGTCGCCCAAATCAACCGATGTTGGTGCCGGCCGCGTTGCGGTGTCATCGCCATCGGCGGTCGCTGGTGCCACGCCCAGGCGTGCCGTATAATCACACGTTGGATAATTTTCACATCCGATAAACGCACCAAACTTAGACAATTTTATCCCCAGTTTTCCACCACACTTTGGACATTTATCATTACCATCTGGGAACAAATGATTATGCATAACATCATTTATCTGGTCAATAATTTCGGTTGTTTTTACCCCACGCGCACCATCAATCATTGATTCTGTTGGCGTCCAGAATGCGCGCAGTGCGGCAATTTTATCACGTTTGCCGTTTGATACATCGTCCAGGGTATCTTCGGTTTTTGCGGTGAAATTTACATCAACCAATTCATCAAAGTATTTTGCCAAATACGCCGCGATAACCCAACCACCAGATGTCGGATGAAAACGACGCTGTTTATCCTGTTCAACATAGCCACGGTCAACAATCGTGGACATAATTGTCGCATACGTTGATGGACGACCGATTCCTAGTTCTTCCAGTTTTTTAACCAATGACGCTTCGGTATAACGGGCAGGGGGCTGTGTGAAATGTTGTTCTGGGGCCAATTCACGTATCGTCACCACATCGCCAACTGACAATGGTGGTAATTTTGATTCTTTGGCGTCCACATCATCATCGTGGGATTCGGTATAAACGCGCATAAATCCATCAAATGTGCGTGTTGTTCCAACTGCGTGAAAAACGGCTGTATGTGCATTGTTTTCTATATCCAGGGCGACACTGTCAAATTCTGCGTTGGTCATTTGACACGCGATTGTGCGTTTCCATATCAGGTCATATAACTTGGCCTCGTCCCCGGTCAATTTTGGCGCAGTGCCATCAAAGTGCGTGGGGCGAATCGCCTCGTGCGCCTCTTGGGCATTTTTAGATTTTGTGACATAAACATTTGGTGTTTTTGGAACAAATTTTTCACCGTATGTTTTACCTATGTATGCACGAATATCGTTTACCGCGTCCACCGACAGGTTTGTTGCGTCGGTTCGCATATATGTAATTAAACCCTGTTCATACAGTTTCTGGGCGACGCCCATTGTGCGCTTTGACGCAAAGTATAATTTACGCGCCGCCTCTTGTTGCAGTGTGCTGGTTGTAAATGGCGCAGCGGCACGACGTGATGTTTTTTTCTTGTCAATCGCAATAACCGTCGCAGGAATTTCAGGTGTGCCAATTTGCGACAAAATGTTATCCATCTGGGATTTGTTTTCAATGGTCATCTTGTCAATTTTTTTATTCGCCACCGAAATCAAATTCGCATTAAAATCAGAATCTTGGGCATTACATATCGCTGCCAGCGACCAATATTCAACGGGTTTGAACGCTTCTATTTCGCGTTCGCGGTCAAC
>OLHA01001283.1_pt1 | contig 13765 bp, 18 predicted proteins | sample 1605961 | NCBI WGS metagenome assembly OLHA01 (sample SAMN03283288) | human gut metagenome | biome: human-associated habitat; material: feces | host: Homo sapiens | place: Peru | collected 2012
AGGTCGTCTAAACAACGGCGCGAGGGTTCAAATCCCTCCTACTCCGCCAAGAAAATCCCTCGTAGTTTCGTGAAAACTGCGGGGGATTTTCCTTTTGTGCAGAATGACCCCGTGCGAAAGAAAACGGATAAAATAGAAGAACTTCCAAACTACTACCATATTTTACTACCAAACCATTATAACTACCAATGCGGAAAAATGCAACACTTTCCGACACATGGCAGCACGCGCAAACAAAAACAGCCCCGAGGGCCAGATGGCTCCCGGGGCTGTTGCTATGTATAGACGTTACTGCTTGCTGACCGCAGCCTTGGCCCGGTCAAAGCAGAACTGGATCACCTTGCCGATGGTCTCATCGGTGATGGCCCACGAGATCATCCGGCCGAACTTGCTGGCGTCCAGTGCGGCGCGCAGCTTTGCGGCGACCCACGCCTTGCGCTCGGCACCGCGCTTGGTGCCCTGAATCTCGTGCTCGGCGCGCTCGATCAGGTCCAGCGTCAGGGCGCGGACGGATGCACCATAGCCCAGGCGGACCGCGCCGGTAACGTAAAAGGCAAAGCCGCCCAGCATCAGGATGCAGGCAGCCCATGCGGGGATAACGTTCAGGATATTATTCAGTGCTGCTTCCATGGTCAAATTCCTTTCTTCTCGTTTTCTTCGAGATCAGCAATGCGGTGGTTTGCCACCTTCATCTGTTCCTCCAGAATGGGCACGCGGCGGGCAAAGTTGTTGTGCTCCCGCACCTCGCGGGTGAGCTCCTCCAGCTTCGTGTCGGTGACGGCCTGGCTGCGGCTGTTGGCAATCAACACGCCGATCAGCGTCACCGCACCGGCGATGACTGCAGACAAAATGCTCTCCATTGCTCTCACCTCCTCACCGCGCCCAGCCTGGCGCGCTGGATGATGGTGGCATAGTCCTTGTAAGCGTGGGATAAATCCACGTTGGTGACCTTGCCCGGGGTAGCATCTACAACGCCCGGAATGTGCGCCGTACTGGTATACTGCCACATACCAAAAGGCCAGCCGGGAGAAGGCTTAGGGCTGCGATAGGCAGCAAGCCACACGTCATAGGGCTTCAGCGCTGCGCCGCCCATGTACAAGAAGGTGCTGCCGAACCACAAACCGGTGTAGAGCATGGCGTACACGCCCCAGCTTTCCACCGTGCTCAGGCAGTAGGCGGTGAGGTCGGTCAGCGCGGACTTGCTGAGGGTCTGCTGCACCTTGTCCTCAATGTCCACGGCCACGGGCAGCTGCAGCGTCTTGCCCACCAGAAGCTTGTGCAGCATGGCCAGCTCCTTGTCGGCCTGTGCCCGGTTAACGGCCTTGAAGTAGCCATACACTCCGCACGGGATGCCCAGCCGCTGGCACTCGGCGTAGTTCCGGGCGAACTGCGGGTCGGTGTACGGCTTGCTGGGCTTGCCCTCTGCGCTGTTGCCCATGGCCCGCAGCATAACGCCGTCGATTTTGCCGGACGCTTTGACTTTGGCCCAGCCGATAGTGCCCTGGTGGCGGGATACGTCCATGATGGTTTTAGCCATTGCCGTCAGCCTCCTTGTCCAATGCCGCCTGTACCCTTGCCCGCCACTTTGCAGGCACGTCCTCGATGGTAAATGCACCGTCGAACTGGTGCAGCCTGATCTGCGTCACATAAAACTTGACCATGTATCACCCCTCCTCTCCGGCCAGCAGGTCCAGCATGGCCGCTTCCAGCGCCGCGATACGCTCCTCGGTGGTGGGCAGCTGCGCCATCTGCTCGGCCTGCTTTTTGGCCTCCTCCTGCGCTGCGGCTGCTGCGGCCTCGGCCTGAGCCACCAGGTCCGGGCGCGGGGTGATGGCGGTCACGGTCGGCAGGCCGTCCCGCTCCTCAGTCGTGATGTCTGCATAGGCGAGGACGCTCGGCAGGGCCATGCCCTCCGGGATGACGGCCCAGCCATCCGGGATAGGCGTGGTGCAGATGCCGTAGATCACCCGATGCTCGGGCTGTGTGGTGCAGTCAATAATGTTCATGTGTTACCTCCTATTACAGGTACTGGTAGCCGTACACGGTAAAGCGGTTTGCGCTGGAGCCGCCCGAGATGGACAGGGTGCCATCCGATGCAAAGGATACGGAGACCAGCGAGACATCGGCGCTTTCATTGTTAAAGTGAATGTAGTTGCTACTTGTCTCATGGCCTGAAGTTGCGAGGCCTGTAAGCGCCACAGCTGCGGAGCCCCCGCGTGCGACCTTTGCATGCCCGAAATCCGCAGACACTCCAAGAGTAGTCCCTACTGTAACCGCGTAACCAGAAGTATTCGCATACCCTCTACCATTCCGTCCCATCGCGGGAATTGCCGAGACAATCTCGACATAGTCCACCGTGCTGGGGATTGCCATTGTGGTGGTGCCACCAGTGCAGACGCCTGCACCGCTAAAAACTAACTTGCCGTCCATGTTCATCATCCTTTCCAATCGCTTGAGTTTGTCGCCCGGGTCATAGCCCAGGGCGGTGCTGATTTTGTCCGCAGTCAGCGCAAATTTGGCGTCGGCCTCCGACTTGCTGTACGCACTGCCCTCCTTGATCTCCGCGTTGAGGACTGCCAGCTGGGCGCGCAGCTGCGTCTCAAGGTCAGCCTGCGCCGCCCGCCACTGGGCCAGCAACTGTGCTGTCGGGATGCCGGTCACGCCGTCCCGCATGACGCCGCAGACGGTCTCGTCCGCGCGGGTGTCGGTGAGGTTCGCGGCGGTGATGGCCGTGGAGCCTGCAGGGCGGGTGATCTCGGCAAGGCAGAGGTCGTAGACCAGCGCCGTGCGGGTGATCGCCGGGGCTGTGGGGCTGGCCGAGTCCGGCGTGCCCTCCAGCACCTGCAGGCGCGTTTGCCGGGCCGCTGCGTCGTAGCGCAGCACCACGCGGTCGATGCGGGTGCGCACCTGGTCGGCGGCGGTCAGGGCCAGCGTGGTGGGCTGCTCCATGATAATGCTGCGCCCCCGGAAACGCGCCGGGCGCACCCATGCCTGACCCGCGCTGACGGTCAGGCTCAGCTCGCCCGAGATGGAGACCGCGAAGTCCTCCTCGGCGCTGTATACGCCGCTCTGCCGGGTGGCGAGGTAGCCCGATGCGTCGTCGGCGTCGTAGGTGATGCCATTTTCGGGGTAAGTTATGATGTCGCTCATAGGTCCTCCTTTACGTTTTGTGCCAGCTGGGGGTGCCCAGCCGGATGGTGCGGGTGGTGCCGCTGTCCTGGCTCTGCGTGATGATGTCGGCCACGCGCACCATGGCGGTGTAGCCCAGCTGGGGCAGGCTGGCGCTCAGCACGTCGCCCACCTGCAAAGCATCGTCGTCCACGTCAAACTCAATGCTGCCGGTGCGCAGCTGGGCCAGCATCTTTTCGCCGCCTCGGTCGGCCAGCTTTTGCAAGTAGGATGCACTGGCGGTGGTCTCGCCGCTGTCCTCGTCGGGCTGGATGTCCCGGGCGTCGATGTACATCTCCCGCCGGTCGGAGCCGGTGGTGTCCACGTCACCCACCCAGACGGTGGCCCGGGCACTGCCTTCGCCCGCGCCCTGCACGAGGGCGACGTTGGCGTAGTCGGTGTCCGCAAAGCTCCACCCGGCGTTGAGCAGGTTGCCCCATTTCGGGCTGAACCGGTTGTTGGGGTCGAAGGTGGGGCGGAAGCACTCGAACAGCAGGCGTTTATCTGCACCCTTGCCGTCCAGCACGATGCGGAACCCGAGGTCACACGCCTGCCCGATGGTCTGGCAATAGTCGAAGATACTGCCGCCAGAGGTCTGCTTATCAAAGGTGGTGTCAAAGCCGTACTCGGTGCCCAGCTCCAAACGCGGCCACGGCTGCATGGCGCTCACCAGGCTGCGCATAGCCTGTTCGGCATTCTGCTCCTTGATGACCGCAGCCGAGACGCGCTTTGTCAGCAGCCATGTTGCCGGGTAGCCGCTCACCACAAGGTTTGCGTCCTCGTTCTGGTTGGCCCGGCTGCAGATGCGCATGGGGATGCGGGGGCTTTCGTCGCTGCGGACGACCCAGCGGCCTTCCTGCAGGAGCTGTAAATTCTCGTCGGTGGGCCGTACCTCGAGGATAAAGCCGCCCTCCGAGTAATACGGGCTGTCCCAGTAAAGGGACACCCACACATCCACCCAGCCCACGCGGGCGAGGGTGTCTGCGTCTAACACGTCCAGTCTCATAACGGTTCCGGGATGATGCCCGCCTCCATCGGATAAAAGCTCACGGATGCCCGCAGATAGCTGGCCCCGCTCTCGGCCTGCAGGCTGAGCACGTTGTCGCCGGGCTGCAGCTCAGTGAGGGTGCTGTCCTCGTCCAACGCGGCAAAGCAGTTGGTGGTGATGCCCTCATGTGTCAGTGCCACGGCCAGCCGGTCGGACGTGCTGCGGTAGATTTCCAGCGTGTCGTCGGGTTCCAACGTCAGGTCAAAGCCGATGTACGCGCCCGTTTTCAGGTCCACGACCTTCGGGTGCACCACCGGCGTGGTGGCGCAGCTCAACGTGGCCGTGAAGGGCACCGGAAGGCTGCCGTCGTTGCGCAGCACTGCCATGGTGCCGTCCTGCCGGATGCCGTACTGGTGACTGTCGTAGCAGACGGGGAACGAAAACGCTGGCCGGAAGCCGCCCAGCACGCTGCTGACGGCGGTCAGGTCATACCAGTAGGGCTTCGGGGTGTACAGCATGAGGCTGCAGCGCGGGTCCGGGGTGTAGCTGGCGAAATAGGGTGTTTTCTGCAGCACAAACCGCGCGAAGTACCGGTCACCGAAGTAGAGGGTGCCCTTTGTGAAGTATGGCAAGCGTCGGGTGAAGAAGTTCGCGTTGGCAAGCTTGTTGCTGCCCCAGAAGGTCACATCCAGCGTGCGGGACACACCGGAGACGCTCTGCCGCTCCACGGTGGTGCCCACCTGGTTGATTCCCTGTGCCGTCTGCAGGTCTACGTCGGTGCCATTGAGCGGGTCGAGGTTGTAGGGCATGTCGTAGTCCCAGCCCAGATGCAGGACGGCACCGGCGTCGGTGACGATTTTTAAGTGATCCTTAAAAAGCACGGTGTCCCTCCTTATCCTCTGCGCTGGCGGCGGGCCTTGTCGGCCTCCCAGCGGGTCTCGCGGGCAAGGTCGGCAGCGGACTGCGCCTTGCTCTGGATGTACTGATTAACGGTAACGTCGCCCTCGCGGTGGTAGTTGCTGGCGGCAGCACGCACCTGCGCGGTGCCGGACGCGGCCACGGTGCTGCCCAGCCGCATATTGTCGGACAGCACCAGACTGCCCGCCTGCCGGATCATGTCGGCCAGAGCAGCGTTGGTCTTGGTCAGCGCCTTGGTGTTGGCGTTGATGGCGTCCTCCAGACTGCCGGTGCCGGTGGAGATGTCGATATCGCCGCTGATGCCGCCGGAGCCACCACTGCCGCCCGAAACGCTTCCGCCGCCGGACACGCCGCTGCTCTTTTTGGAGCCGCCCAGCTTGCTGACGATGGCCGCGATGGCGATGCCCAGCGCCACGGCTGCACCCGCCACGATGACGCCCATCGGGATGCCGAAGACGGTGGCGCTCAGCGCCGCAGAGATGGCGGTCATCATGCCCTCAAAGGCCGCGCCGATGGAGCCGATCATGCCAGCGACACCCGCGAAGATGCTGGGGAAGCTGGAAAGCAGCCCGCCCTGCAGGCCCTGGCTGATGGCCGTGGCCGCGTTGCTCAGGGGGCCCTTGAGTCCGGTGAAAATGCTAGTGAGGGTGCTGCCCAGGTTCTTGGCCTGGCCCAGGATGTCCTTGAAGCCGCCCGTCACACCGCTGCAGATCTGGGTGCCGATGTCCCACGCCTTGGCGGCGATCTGCTGCTGGTACTGGCCCAGCACGCCGTTGATCTTGCCCACGAGCCCGAGGGCGTAGTCCTCGATCTGCTTCTTCTGATCGGCGGTCAGGCCGCCGTAGATGGTCTTTGCCACCCATTCGCCAACGCCCAGCCAGTCTTGATTCTTGACGGCGCTGTACAGGTCGTCAAAGGTGCCCAGCACGCCCTCGTTGGCTTTTTCCTGCAGCTCTTTCCACAGTCCGTCCAGCGTGTCCGCTGCAGATTTTTTAACCTGCTCGGCCACCTGTTCGGTGCCGTCGGCCGCGATGGTTTTGACCCGCTCCACCGTCACGAGGGCCCCGTCCACCACGTCGTCGTAGGTCTCGGTGATGACCTGCTTCTGCTTGGTGGTGCCGTCGGTGAGCGTCTCGGTGACCGTCTGGGTGGTGGTCTTGACGCCGTCCACCAGCGTATCAAAGGTCGAGGTGACCGTTTTTGCCGTCTCCCGGACGGTCTCCATGGTCTGCTTGACGGTCTTCTTGCCCTTCTCGTCGATCTCGGTGATCGTCTTGATGTCCTTGAGGACACCGCCTACTATCTGCCGGGAAGTCTCGGTGATGGTCTGCTTTTGCTGCTTCTTGCCGTTGGAGAGCACCTCGTTCACGGTCTCCACCGTGCGGGTGACGCCGTTCTCAACGGTGGTGTTCGTGTCGGATAGAGACTTCACCACCGAGGCGGTAGCGGTTTTGGCGGACTTGCTGGCCTTTTTGCCGGAGATATCGACTGCAGCGGCGGCCTTACCGGCAGAATCGGTGACGGAGGAAGCCGCTGCCTTGGCGGCGGCCGCTTCTTCCTGCGCCTGCCGAATGCGTTCCTCGTGGCGCTTCTGGCGGCGGGCACGATCTTCGTCCGTGGTCGTGTTGCTCTTGCGGGTGGTGGTGTCTGCCGTGCTGTCCGTGATACCGGTAACCGCAGCATCGCTGGCCGTGCCGACAAGGTCAGCAATCAGGCCGGAGAGCCACGAAGTGAGCTTGCCCCACATGCCCGCAATGCCGTTGATGATGGCCTGCACAATGTTCTCGCCGATATGGCCGAACTCGTTCATGTTGCCATCCCAGACACCCACCAGCTTGGCAATGCAGGCAAGGGCGGCTTCGGCCAGATTTTCGATGCTGCGGATGATGCCGTCCACCAGTGTGGTCAGGAGAGCGGCACCGCACTTGAGAGCTTCGGGTAGGTGCGAGATTATGGCAGCCGCCCATTTGGCGATCAGTCCAGCCGCCGACGTGATGAGCTGGGGCAGCGCTGCGGTGATGCCGATGATAAGGCTTTCCACAAACTCGAAGCCTTTGTCCATGATGTCGTCGGCATGGTCGCCGAGGTAGTCCGCCAGCTGCGCAATGATGCGGGCCGCGCAGACGATCAGCTCCGGCAGGTTGTCAATGATGCCCTGCACCAGCGTGCCCAGCACTTCGCCCGCAGTGTCCAGCATGGCAGGCATGGCGTCGGTCAGGCTCTGGGTCAGCTGGGTAATGATCTCCACACCGGACTGCATCAGCCCGGGCAGCTGCGTCGCAATGCCCGCTGCCAGATCGGAGATGATCTCGCCTGCAGCCTGCAGCATAGCTTCGGGGCCGCCCTCGTCCAGGGCCGTGGTCAGCTGAGTGATGATGTCGGTGCCCCACTGCGCAGCCTCCGACAAGGCCGGTTCCAGCGAATCAAACAGGCTGATACCGAGGTTTTCTGCGGCCGTCTTCAGGGTGTCCACCTTGTGCTCGAAGGTGTCCGTCATGGTCTCGTAGGCGGTCTCGGTCGCGCCTGCGCTGTCCTGCATCTGGCTGAGCACATCGTTGAAATGATCTGCACCGCCGGATGCCAGCGACAGAGCGCCGGTGCCTGCTTCTACGCTGGACCACAGGCCCGCGAACGCGGTGCTGCTGCCGCCAACGCTCTTGTAAAGGACCTGCAGCACGTCGCCCAGGCTCTTGCCCTCGGCGTTCAGCTGGGCAAAGCTCTTGCCGGTCTGCTTCTGCAGAATTTTGCCGACGGAGGAGCCCGTGTCGCCCAGCTCATTGAGCATGGACTTGGTGTAGGTGGTGGCTTCTGCCGTGGCAATACCGTTGGCGGTCATGACGGCCAGTCCGCTGGAAAGGTTCTCCACGCTGACGTTGTAGGCTGCGGCCAGAGGGATGACCTTGCCCATGCTGGCGGACAGCTCGTCCACGCTGGTTTTGCCCAGATTCTGGGTCGTCAGCAGGACGTCCGACACATGGGTGGCCTGATCGGCGCTCAGGCCGTAAGCGTTCAGGGCGGTGGTCAGGATATCCACGGCGGAGGTCGTGGAGGTAAAACCTGCAGCGGCCAGCTGGGCGGCCTGCCCAGCAAAGGCAACGGCGTTTGCCGTATCCTGACCGGCGCTGATGGCCTGATAAGTCGCTTCGGCGATGTCAGAGGCAGCAATGCCCATATTGCTGGATGTGCTGAGGATTTGCTGCTGCAGCTTATCCACCGACACAGCGCTCGTGTCTGCAATGGTGCTGACCTTTGCAAGAGACGTTTCAAAGGCAGAGCCGACGCTGACCGAATCCTTTGCCAGATTCGCCAGCTGACTACCAGCCGTTTCGACCAGGTCGGCAATCAGTTTGCCGGCAGCCACCGTCATGCTGGATATGCCGCTGGTAAAACCGCTGGTGTCAAGCTTGGTATCGCCAAAAACACTGAAATCTGCTGCCACTTATGTCCACCTCTCAATCGGAGCGCGGGCACAAGGGCACAGGCTTACAACTTTATCTCAATTTCCCGGCGGCAGGCCGGATTTTTGCATTTGACCCAGACGCCGCTTGCACTGGCATCCGGGACAGCCCACACGGGCAGCGCCCGGCCGCAGTAAGGGCAGGGCACCGGCGCACGGTCAGCGCCGGAAGCGCGCCAGGAAGGCGGCGTCATGCTCCTCGACGGACACGACACGGGCGGCACCTCCTCTCAGCTCGGCAGGCAGGGCAAAACGCTCCTGCAGGTCGGCGTAGTGGTCACGCATGGAGCCTTCGTATTCGGACAGATCCATGGTACGCCAGCTCATGATCTTCGCCATGAGGGTGTCCTCCGGCAGGGCCGCGAACAGTGCCCGGAAACGGAACCAGTGCACTTTCTCGCGGGTCAGGTCGATGCCGTAGGCCTGCTGGAACGCTGCCACGATGTAGGGCGCGTCGCAACGATAGTCAAAGGCGGGGCTGGCGGCGGGTTCGCTGGGGCCGTCATCCGAACCGCCCGGCGCCTGCTCTCCGGCGCGGTAGAAGTCGATCATGCTGCTGTAGGCGGCGACGGACTGCTCCTGCAGCACCGGTTCGCGGTAAAACTGTGCCATAATCGCGAGAGCAGTTTCCGGGTGGTCCCCGTCAAGTTCACCGTGGGCATAGGCGCTGGACAGTCGTACCATGTGCCGGAAATCCGGGTCGATGCGTCTGCCTTGCCAGACCGTCGGCAGAGTTGCTGTCAGCAGGTCAGCCATTTTCCAGAGCCGACAGTTCGGCAAGCAGCTGCTTGCGGCGGGCGGCCTTGTCCACACGCTCCACCATCTGAGCGGCAGGCGTGAGCTGCGGAGCAAAAACCTCACTGCGGGATGCAGACTGCGCCGGGTAGCTCATGGGCGGCTTGTTTTTGTGCTTGCCGTTCTTCTGTGCCCGGCGCTGCTCACGGTTCATGGGCACCGCTGCGGCCAGATTCATGCTGGCCTGTTCTGCGGAAATGGCCTTCGTAAATTCATCCATCACATGCTTGCAGGCGCCAAAGTCGTTGCCGTCCAGACCCAGACGTTCCGACGCGCCTTCACCCAGTGCTTCATCCAGAAAGTTCATCAGCAGGCGGCACTGGCCGCGCAGAAGGTCTGCCATGCCGGTATGCTGACGCTGCTTTTCGCGATCGGATGCCGCTTCCATGTGCCGCTGCGCCGTCTTCACACGGTCGACGTCGTTCGCATTCAGCGCGGAAAAATCAAATTCCTGTCCACAAATAACCATATTCTGGCTCCTTTCGTTTGGGCCCTGTGCCGGAACCGCCCCGGCAGATGCTTTCAGGGCATAAAAAATCCCCGTTCCGGGTGTGGAGCGGGGACACGGTGGAAAAATCAGCCCTTGACGGCCTTAGCAGGCTCGGCGGACTGGGTGGCGGTGGTATAGTCGAACTCATCCGGCGTGCCCGTTGCCTTCACGTCGCAGGCAAAGGTGGCCTTGGAACCGGCAGCGCCGCCCACGTCGCTGGTGACGATGATGGCAGCGCTGCCTTTCTCGCCCTTGCCGGTGCGCAGGCTGAAATAGATGTAGGGCACAATGACATCACTGCCGGTGCCGTACACGATCTTGTGGCTCAGCACAAAATCCTGAAAAGCGTCGCCCACGCAGCGGTCGCCGTTGACGGCGAGGGTGCGCTGGGTGCCGGTCTTGTCGGTCACGTTGCCGGTGCGGATGTACTGGGTGTCCTCGGTGGTGGCGTTCAGCGAACCGCTGTGCTCCTTGACGTGGTCGGCGCAGACGATCCAGTCCGACACTTTGGCCTGCTTGGACTTGTCAGTCTGGAACGCCAGCAGAAAATCGTTTGCCGTCTCAATGCCGGTATAGGACGTGCTGGGCGTCAGACCGGACTTGGTAATGGCTTCGGATACGGTCATATCGAAACTCCTTTCATTTGGGCATGTAGTAGGTCAGGCGCAGCTGCATCTGCATCCGGCAGCTGCCCTCGCTGCTGGTGACGATGTAGCCGGTGTTGGTCACGGCAATGCCGGTGGGCGTCTTGCCGCCGCCACAGGCAGAGAGGTCGGGCAGGCTGTGCCGGGCATCCTGCCGCATGACCCACTCGGTGAGCTGCTCAAAGAAGCCGCTGTTCTGGATGCTGACCACATCCAGCTCGCTGTATTCCCGGCGGCTGAGGAACAGGTAGTTTTTCGCCATTTCCCAGCCGGAAATATACTCGGTGACAATGGGGTCACCGGGGCTGTCCTCGATGGAGAATGCCGTGGATTCTTCCGGCAGGCCCGCAATGCGGAAGGCCGCGCCAGTGGCTTCCTGCTCGTCTGCAATCAACGGGCAGGTCTTGAGCCATGCCCGCAGGGCGGCGATGGTGGGTTTTACGGTCTCGCTCATTTGCCACCTCCCAGAAACTGCCTTGCGGCGTCATGGGCGAACTTTTCCAATTCGTCCTTGTGGTCGGCAATAGCCCGCTGGCCCCAGTAAGAACCACGGAAGCGGTCTGCGCCGCCGCGCAGCTCGTTGCTTTGCCCTATCGGGTGCAGATAATACTGCGCTCTGGCATAGGGCGTATTGTACACCAGCAGGCCCGCTTTGAAGTCGGACGCCTGATTGACGCTTTGTTTCAGCGTGCCGGTGTCAAAGGGCACATACGGGTCAATGGTTGCGGCTACTTTCTGGGAAAAAGCAAACTGCAATCTTGCAAACCGCGCGTCCATGTCGGCCTGAAAGCCGGGCCGGAACTGAATTTTAAAATCAAAAACGGGTGCGCTCATGCGGTCAGCTCCCTTCCACATGCCAGTGCGGCAGCAATGGCTCCCGGTTATCCGAGACAGCCGCCGCCGTGCAGCACAGGTGTGTTTTTTCGAGGTGGGCGTACTCGGCTTCGGTCAGGCTGGGCACCGCGCCCTGCACGACCTTCCAGCCGCGTTTGAGCGTCCAGTGCTTTGCCTTTTCGGCGGCAGGCAGCGCCGCCCACTGGGCATAGGGCAGGTAGCCCAGGGTGCACACGCCGACCGGGATGCGGATGTGCGTGGTGCGCTCCGGGTCCTTGGCGGTGCCGCTGCCGGAAGTGGAGCGGCACTCCCGCCAGCTGCAGGCCGGGAACACCCGGCACACCGGCGTGTCGGTCTCGGTGGTAACGTCATGGATGAGGTTCACCACGGTGACGGCAGTCTGCATCAGTCAAGCCCCCTGTACAGCAGATCGTGAGGGTCATTACCCAGCGCGGTGCGGATGATCTCGGCGGCTTCCTGCCGGACGGCGGCGCTCACGCTGGCGTTGCTGCCGAAGGTGACGCTGTAGCCGTCATTGCTGACGCTGGCCGCACCCGGGACCGTGCCCACCGCAGACGCAGCGGCCAGCAGGCCGACGATCTGGGTGCAGGCGTCCGCGAGGGCGTCCCGGCAGCTCTCGCACCCGGCGGCGTGGGGCTCGGCCCGGCCGAAGGTGACAGCGTCGATCATGCGGGAAGCCCGGCTGCACAGCACACCGAAGGCCGTCTCCGGCACAGCGCCGCCCGCCGCCGCATACTGGTCATAGGTGCAGTAGAGCATGGCGAGCCCTCCTTAGGCTTCGATGCGCTTGATGTACAGGGTCTTGGGCTTGGACACCTTGATGCCGTACACCTTACGGCCCTGCACAGCGGACGCGCCGATGAACTTGCCGGAACCGCTCAGGTCCTGCAGGTGCACAGGGGTCTGCCACTCCATGACGCGGTGGCACCAGTTGGGATGGCCGCAGATGAACTCAGTGGTGGTCTTTTTGCTGGTCACGCGGGTGGTGTTCTCAAAGTCCATGTTGTTGGATTCGTACACCGCAAAGCCTGCGATCTGGCCCACCGCACCGGTCTGCACCAGCTGCTGGGACAGGTCACCCTGCTTGATGAACTTGTCATCCTGCATGAGAATCTCCAGATATTCGGGGCTGACGATCATAAAGCGGCCATTCTGGGGCACGCCGTTGCGGCTCAGGGTACGCTTTGCAGCCAGAGCTTCCTTGTAGGCGGTGGAAGCGGTGCAAGCGGTCTTGGTGGCGCTGATGGTGGCACCGGCTGCGCTCTGCAGCGCCTCGATGGACTTCTTGTCGATGGACAGAGCCATGGAGTAGGCTGCACTGTCCAGACGCTCGGCGGTGATGCCGTCGGGCACAGATGCAGCATCGAAGCCGTCAATGATCTCGTTGACAGCCTCGTCGTTGTCAATGTCCAGGTCCAGATAGGTGGTAGTGCCGGCATCGGCATCTACGCCGTTTGCCTTGTCGTATGCCTTGACGGCCACCTCAGTATCACGGACAGGGATTTTCACCTTGCCGGCCTTGGGGTTGCCTTCGTAGCGGGTGTTAAAGATCGCATTGTCGCGGGTGACCAGGGTCGCCCGCAGCTTTGCATCGACCAGAGCGGAATAACGCTCCTGACTTGCATGTGCCATAAAAAGCTCCTTTCGTTGTTACAGGTTCAGTTCGGGGTTCAGGGATTTGAAGGCGGCTTCCACACCATCGGACTCGTTGGCGGGCGGTGCGCCGTGCTCTGCGCCGGTGGAAACTACGGCCACACCGGCAGCGCCATCCTCACCGAAGGCCCAGGGGTTTGCCTTAGCGGCCTCGTCCAGCGCCTTGGCAATGTCGGTGCTGCGGTCGGTGGAGCCCTTCAGGGCGTCCACGTCCAGCAGGGCACGCACAGCCTTGACGCTGCGGCCCTTCTTGCCCATGATGGCGGTGTTCAGGGCATTGTCGAAGGCAAAGCCGTCGGCCTGCGCCTTCATGTCGGCTTTGAGCTTGGTCAGCTCGGCCTCGTATTCCTCGGGCTTTTTCTTGCCCTCGAACGCCTTCAGGCCGTCCTGCGCGGTCTTGAGCTGGGCGTTTGCATTGTCCAGCTGGGTCTGCAGGGCAGCGGCAGCGGACTTCTCCCGGTTGATGTCCTCGCCGTTGGCCTGCATGACCCAGTTCAGCTGTTCCTCGGTGATGCCGGGGATCTGTTTCTTCACGTCTTCACGTTTCATGGTGGAAAGCTCCTTTCGTGTGTGAGACCACAGTTTTTTACACTGTTCGCTGTCAGTATTCGGTCTTGGGCGGGGTACGCGCCGCCCGCCGCATGGTGCCGTTTGCGGGAGTTGAACCCGCCGCCCCCGGATTAAAAGTCCGGTGCTCTGCCAACATGAGCTAAAACGGCATGAAAAAAGCACGGTGCAAACTGCATCGTGCTAAAAATGGGCAAACAAAAACCACGGTGCGTGTGCATCGTGGTTTA
>OLHA01001284.1_pt1 | contig 13754 bp, 14 predicted proteins | sample 1605961 | NCBI WGS metagenome assembly OLHA01 (sample SAMN03283288) | human gut metagenome | biome: human-associated habitat; material: feces | host: Homo sapiens | place: Peru | collected 2012
ACTCTCCGGGATGGAAGTTTGCCGAGTATGAAATGAAGGGCGTTCCGGTAAGAATCGAAATAGGCCCGAGAGACATAGAAAACGGTCAATGCGTAATGGTTACACGCCATAACAGAGAAAAGACTATTGTTCCTCTTGACAAGGTTGAGGGCGTTATCCTCGAAAAGCTCGAAGAAGTACGCAATGGCATTTATGAAAAGGCTCTCGAAAACAGAGAGCGTAAAACCTATGTTGCACACAATCTCGACGAAATCACGGCAGACCTTGAAAAGAACGGCGACGGCTTTATAAAGGCTATGTGGTGCGGCGACGAAGCGTGCGAGGAGAAGGTTAAGGAAATCACGGGAGTAGGCTCTCGTTGCATTCCGCTCGAGCAGGAGCATCTCGATGACAAGTGCGTATGCTGCGGAAAACCGGCTAAGTGTATGGTTTACTGGGGCAAGGCATATTAAATAACAGCGCAAAACGGGTGTAATTGCGTTTTTGCTCATAAGCAGTACATCGGCTCCCTTTTTAAGGGCGGCATAAATTACAAACAACCTGCTCCAAACGGAGCGGTCAAATAAAACATAACAATACAGGAGGCAAATTATGTCAGTATTAGTTACAGGAGGACTCGGTTACATCGGTTCTCACACCTGCGTTGAACTTATGAATGCAGGAATCGACGTTGTAGTTGTAGATAATCTTTACAACTGCAAGAAAAGCTCTTATGACAGAATCAAAGCTTTAGTCGGAAAGGATTTCAGCTTTTATGAATGTGATATAAGAGATGCCGAGGGCTTAAGCAAGGTTTTTGAAAAGGAAAATATTACATCTGTTATTCACTTTGCAGGCTTAAAGGCAGTAGGCGAAAGCGTACATAAGCCGCTTGAATATTTTGATAACAACGTAACAGGCACACTTGTTTTGCTTGACGTTATGAGAAAGCACGGTTGCAAGAAGATTGTATTTTCATCATCGGCTACGGTTTACGGTATGAACAACGTATCCCCTCTTACCGAGGATATGGAGGTTGGCGGAGTTACCAACCCTTACGGCAGAACTAAGTTTATGATTGAATGTATACTTAAAGACCTTTATGTTTCAGACAACAGCTGGTCAATCTGTCTTCTTCGTTATTTCAACCCAATCGGCGCTCACAAGAGCGGCACAATGGGCGAAGACCCTAACGGTATTCCTAACAACCTTATGCCTTATATCACTCAGGTTGCTATCGGTAAGCTTGACCACCTTAATGTATTCGGCGACGATTACGATACTCCTGACGGAACAGGTGTTCGTGACTATATTCACGTTGTTGACCTTGCACTCGGCCATATCAAGGCTGTCGAAAAGGTTGAGGGTGAAGATGGGCTCTTTATCTACAACCTCGGCACAGGCATCGGCTACTCTGTTCTTGACGTTGTTAAATCATTTGAAAAGGCTTCAGGCAAGGAAATCCCTTACGTTATCGGACCTCGTCGTGACGGCGATATTGCTACATGCTATTCAGACCCGAGCAAGGCACTTAAGGAACTTGGCTGGAAGGCTGAAAGAGGACTTGACGAAATGTGCGAAGATAGCTGGAGATGGCAGAGCCAAAACCCTAACGGCTACCCTGATTAATAAATAAGCATATAAAAAACATTTGGGATTTAAATCCCTAACTTGAAAAAGGACAGATAAAATGAAAATTATTTTAACAGAAAAAATCGCACACTTGGGCAATATCGGTGACACAGTTGAAGTGAAAACGGGTTTCGCACGCAACTATCTGTTGCCAAATGGCAAGGCTATGCGCTGGACACGTGAAAACGTTGCGTTGTTTGAAGCGAAAAAGGCCGAATTGACCGCACGCCAGGAAGCCGCCAAGGCTGCCGCACAGGCAAATGTTGATGCGGTTAAAAATGCAAAACTGCATATGATTCGCCAGGCAGGTGATACCGGTCAGTTGTATGGTTCGGTTTCTACACGTGATATTGCGCGTATGTTGAAAGAAGTTGCAAACGTCAATGTTGAATCCGCCCAGGTCTTGTTGGGCAGCCCGATTAAATCTATTGGTGCGTTTGATACAAAAATCGCACTGCACCCGGACGTTGTTGTCCCGGTCAAGGTTTATGTCGCCCAGACCCAGGACGAAATTGACGCATTGGTCGCAGGTAAAGTTCTGACATTTGGAACGAAAAAGGTTGAAGAAGAAGTTGCCGAAGAAAAACCGGCGGCTGAACCAAAAACCGAAGAAAAAGCGGCAGACGCAGAATAATAAAAACGCCCCGTCGGGGCGTTTTTTTTGAAAACTGTTTGTCATATTCAGACGGACAGATTATAATTTATTTTATGAAACTGGAATCAGTGGGGATTTTGATTGGTTTGCGTCCGATGGGCGAACGCGATTCGGTTGCGCGTATATTTTCGCGTGATTTTGGCGTTATGTGTGGGGTTCTGCGTGGGGCGCAAACGGCACGTGTAAATCGGCCACTGGTTGGGCAAATTGGCGCGATGTCGTGGAACGCGCGACTGGAATCACAACTGGGGACATTTCATTGGGAATCGGCGCGCAATATGGCGGCCCCGATTATGATGTCTGGTGCGCGGTTGGCGTTGCTGAACAGTGCGATTGACCTGGTCACGGTATTGTTGCCCGAACGCGAGGCGTATGCCCACCTGTATGATGAAACGCTGAATTTGCTGGACGCGCTGGGGACTGATGATTCTGGGGTGGCGTATTTGAATTGGGAAATTGCGTTGTTGCGCGACCTGGGGTATGCGTTGGATTTGTCGCATTGTTCTGGGTGTGGCGCGCGAACGAATCTGAATTATTTATCCCCACGCACGGGGCGTGCGGTCTGTGATAATTGTGCGGCACCGTATATTGGGCGACTGTATAAATTGCCGTTGACATTAGATGTGACCGCGCGATTTTTAGACGCGGTTTGTGCAGACCAAGGCGTGACATTGCCTGTGTCACGGCGGCGATTGACGGTGTAAAAAAACATATTTATTCCTTGCGAATTCAATAAATTTTTTCTATGGTATCTTTGTTCAATACAAAAGGAGAAAAACATGACTTGGACAATATTGGTTCTGGTTCTGGGTATTGCGCTGTATATGTTCGGCGGCATGCTGATTGCACGTATCGGCGATGATTCCAGTGCTGGTTTGAAATTGGCAAAGAAAGCAACAACAGTTTTTGCCATCATTTTAATCGCAGGCAGCGTTTGCCGCTTGTATGTTCCATATTATTTGACATCGGTCAATCCGTTGATTATCCAACAGATGGCTAATGGCGCCCGGGAACAGATGAACGCAGAAAAGAACAAGGCTGTTCGCGCGTTCGTTCGTGACCACGCTGATACAATGATTGCAGATGCGCCGATTTTGGGTTCCCAGGATGCAAAAAAGACAATCTATGTCTGGACAGATTTCAGTTGCCCATATTGCCGTCGTGTTCACGGTGAATTGGATCGTGTGCTGAAAAATCGTGATGACGTTCGTGTTGTTGTTAAAAACTTCTCTATCCACGGCGCATTGTCTGATGCACCAGCCAAGGCTGCGATTGCTGCAAAATTGCAGAGCCCAGAAAAGGCTGCAAAGTTGGTTGATATGATGATGACACGTAATTTCTATACCCAGGACGATTTGAAAGATCAGTCTAAAATCGCCGAAAAGGTTGAAAAGAACGTTATGAAAATGGCCGAAGAAGCAGGGCTGGATACAAAACAGTTGAAACAAGATATGAACGGCGAAGTTGTTGCACGTGAAATGGCAAACGTTCGTGACTTGGCACAACAGTTTGAAATCAGCGGAACACCTTTCTTGATTATCCAGGAACAGGCATTCCCAGGTGCTATCCCATACGACCAAATCATCAAGGCGTTGGAAAAATAATAAACGGGGCATCGCCCCGTTTTTTGTTAGAGCATAGAGAATAGAGCAGAGATAATAGATAGTGCGCCATCGGCGCACTTGTTTATTGCCGTTGCAGACCGAGTTCCCCTCTGGCGGAACCACCCACAAAATAATATTGTAATCGGGAACTATCTACAAAAAACTCGTCACCCCGGCGTAGGCCGGGGCCCATTGCCCCGCAGGGACAAATATGTGCGCGTCAGCGCACTACGTATACTACTAATAATTATATTTATTTTTCTAAATTTTTTCTGTATACTGTGAAATGAATCCAATGGGAGTTGGGTTCGGGTCTTTCAAAACCCATAAAGCGCGGTGCGAAAGCATCGTTATCTGTTTAATGGTGTTTTTGCACCGTTTTACCTGACTAATGGTCGGGTATCTGTGGTTATATAACAGGTTATCCAAAAGCCATGGGATCATTCGCTTTATGATTTTGAAAATGCCCGACCGTCAATTTCTGTTGACGGTTTTTTAATACTCAAAAATGGAGAGGTCAAGTGAAAACAAGAAATGCTTCCGCAATACTTACTGGTTTTTTGATATTCTGCTTTGCGTCTATTATTGGTGGTTTTACACATACAGTTGTTAGAGATAATGTGGCTAAACCATATACACTGCCAAAAACATATGCTGTTGATACGGTAAGTAAAAATTATTCCGTGACTACAGCAAACAACAATGTCGGTGTAAGAGAACGAGACATAGCAACAAATAATGTGCATAATTATAATGTAAATCTTTCAGATTCTGTAAAAAAATTAAAAACAACCTACGACAATACCAATTCGTCTCAAAAATTATATCAAATGCAAAATAAGGAACTTATTTCGCAAGCGTCAAAGGCATACGGTTTTATTATAGCGAATGATTATAAACTGGTAAAATATTGTTCTCAATATTACCCAGTAAAAACTCTGAAGAAAAAGTATGATGCTCGTTTTAGTGCAAAGAAAAACAAGGCAGAAACTATATTAAATAAAGCATTTGGTAGTACAGGTGCAAAAGAATTCGCGAATGCTCTCGTATCAAATCCCGATTTTATAAAGGTGGCACAAGCCCAAATAGAAAATGATTATCAAGCTGTAAAACATATGGCGGCCCAGGATGGTGTGAAAAATTTTTCTAGGTATCAATATTGTAAAATGATGGAAGAACAAGCTGATTTCGCAGTACAGACAGATTATAAAAATTTTACAACCATCTTTCCTAACTTTTAACCAAAAGGAGCATAAACATGAAATCAATTTTATTTGCACTGCCAACGTCATTGTTCTTGGCAATCTCTGTTAGTGGAGATTTGTTGGCCCGAAATGGAATGTATTGGGATGGGTATTGGAACGCGTTTTTTACAGTTCTTGCAGTATCTGCTGTTTTAATATCTATTCCTATTGCAATGGCCCAGCATAGCAAAACGAAAAACAAGGGCTGGATAATCGCTCTGTCGGTTTTGTGCTTTTTGCCACTTGGGGTGGTTTTATATCTTGTTTCGCTTGTGTGGGCCTTGGCGGTATATTTTGCACCTGTAAATATAAAAACACGTAGAGCCAAGGTAGAAATTGTGAATAATCCGAAATATATGAATTTGAAAAAGGCGGATAGGGTTGATTGGTTGAAAAATATGAGAGGAGATATGGCTGTGCGCTTGGGAAAATGTCAGGATGACCTGATGTCAGAGTGCAAAAAAGTACAAGATATTCCTGCGGATGTGGCCAAATACATAAATCAAGATAATGTTAGTACACTAAAAAAGAAAATAGGTGAATTAGAGACGAAAATAGCAGCGATAGATGAGTTGATTGCAGCAGAAACATTTGTACCAAAACCTAAACGAAACATTTTTGATGATGAAGAGTATGAAGATTAGGTAGAAGTTGTAAATAAAAAATGCGCCGGTGGCGCATTTTTTATTTTTTTATTCCTGGGCCAAAATTGCGATTCCTGGCAGGGTGCGACCTTCTATGAATTCCAGAAATGCGCCACCACCAGTTGATACGTATGTCATATCATCTTTGACCCCACACGCGGTCAATGCGGCAACTGTGTCGCCACCACCAATTACGCTGGTGATTTTACCGTTGCGTGTTTGTTCGGCGATTGCACGCGCCAGGGCAAATGTGCCAACCGACCACGTTGGCTGCCATTCGGCCATACCAACACTGCCGTTCCAAATGACGGTTTCAGATTTTTCAATCACGGATATGGCGGACGCGATTGTTTGCGCGCCTTCGTCCAGAATAACGTCGCTGTCTGTGATTTCGTCAAATGTTTTGTCGGTGCGTGGCGCGTTTGGTGCGAATTCTGGGGCGACACCTTTGTCGCTGGGCAAAATGATGTTGCAATTATTTTCGCGTGCAAATGCCAGTATTTCCAATGCGGTGTCGCGTTGGTCGGGTTCATACAGCGAATTGCCAACGTGTGCGCCGGTTGCAAATTTGAACGTTGTTCCCAATGCGCCACCAATAATCAAATTATCGGCCAGTGTGGCCAATGCCTTTAACACGCCAATTTTTGTGGAAACCTTGCTGCCAGCGACAATCGCGGTCAGGGGGCGCGCCGGACGTGTCATCACGGCGTCCAGGCTTTCAATTTCAGACGCCAATAATTTGCCGGCGTATGACGGCAGAATTTCTGCAACACCGACAGTGCTGGCGTGGGCGCGGTGCGATACGGCAAATGCGTCGTTGACAAACAAGTCAAATCCGCGGGCCAGGTCAGCCGCAAACGATGGATCGTTTTTTTCTTCGCCGGCGTAAAAGCGGACGTTTTCCAATAATACAACGTCGCCGTCGTGCATTTCGTCCATAAAATTACGGTCCAGACAGTCTGAAATCAGTGGCACGCCCATATATTCGGCAATCGGTTTCAGTGAAAATTCCATATTGCGCGTCCCCTTGGGCCGGCCCAGATGGGCGCAGATTGCGATTTTTGCGCCACCCGCACGCAGGGTGTTTATTGTTGGCATACTTTGTTCAATGCGAAATGCATCGGTGATTTTGCCGTCAACAATTTGGACGTTAAAATCGTCGCGCAGCAATACAAATTTGCCACGAACGTCCAGATTTTCAATCGTGCGTAATTTCATACTCTATCCTTTCCTTTACTGGTTTGAAACTTTTACGATAATGCTCGTTTATACCATATTTTTCAATGGCCCGCAAATGTTCTGGCGTTGGATAGCCGGCATTTTTATCCCACGCGTATTCGGGGTATTGCGTTGCCAAATCGTGCATAATTTTATCACGGGTTTCCTTGGCAATAATGGACGCGGCGGCAACAGATAACGATTTTGCGTCGCCCCGAACAATCGCCGTTCCGACCAAATCGCGCGGCAACCTGTTCCCGTCAATCAGACAAAAGTCCGGTTTATTCGCCAGGTTTTTAACCGCACGTGTCATTGCCTGCATTGATGCCCATAAAATATTCAGTTCGTCAATTTCAGCCGGACTGCATTGTCCAGTGGCCCAAATTGTGTTGTGTGTAATCCAATCGTATGCCACCGCGCGTGCGTGCGCAGTCATCTGTTTTGAATCGCGAATTACAACCGGGATTTCAATGTCGTGGTTTGGAAAAATTACCGCCGCCGCAATAACCGGCCCACACAGTGGGCCACGACCGGCCTCGTCCACGCCGGCAACCAGGCGGTGGCCACACGTGCGTTCAAATGAAAAGTCAGGCGTTGTGTGCATTATATTGACATACGATTCGCAATTTGCTGTTGGACATATTCGTCCTGGCTGTTATACAGTGGCCAGGTGCCGTTTGCCAGTTCTTCCATTGCGGTCAATGGCTGGTTCAAGCGCGCACGATACAGCCACAGGTTTGACATCACGCGTTTTATATAACTGCGTGTTTCGTATGCAGGAAAACTTTCAATATACAACAATGGGTCGTATGTTGAAAAAGTCTTTTCAAATTTAACAACCGTCCCCATACCGGCGTTATATGCCGCCAACATTTTGATGATGTTGTTGTTGATGTTCGGGTGCGCCAACAGGTCAACAATATATTGCTGGCCCAGGAACATATTGTGTTCAGGCTTGCTCATATCAATATCAGACATCGCAACGTTATTATGACGTGCAACGCGACGGGCCGTGCTGGGCATAATCTGCATCAGGCCAGACGCGCCAGCGATTGATTTTGCGTTGGGGCGAAAACCGCTTTCCTGTTTTGTGATGGCCAGCAACAATGCGCGGTCAATAGACCAGCCGCCCATCGGTTCCCAATCAGGCAGTGGGTATTGCGCAGAATAAATAATGTCGTCGTCAATTTCCAAGATTCCGCGGTCACGAATAACACTGGACGCCTGGATTGAAACGCGGGGCAGGCCGTATGTCGTCGCAACTGAATTTACCGCGTGCAGTGTTCGGTCTGATGCGCGCGCTGTAATCAGATATTTCAGGTATTGTTCGGCGCGACCCTTTTGATCAATCTGTAATAACGCCAGTGCGATTTTGCCGTATTTCGTTTCGCGCAGTGTGTTAATGTCATCATCGGTCAGGTCTTGTTCAAAGAATTCGTATTGCGGTGTTTCGCCCAACATCACAGATGACAATGCACCATAAAATGCCATTGGGTGTGCGGCGGCAATTTTCCAATAATTTTTCGCGCCGTCGTGATTGCCGTTGGCGTCCGCAGCGCGACCGGCCCAAAATGCAGCCTCGGTCTTGCGGGCGTTGTTGATTTGTTCCAGTTTTAAAATCTGGCTGAAATATTTTTCACTTTCGGCGAATTTTTCTTCTTTGAAATATAACAGCCCCATTGCCCACAGGCCGTATTCTGATTTTGCGTCAGATGCGACAAATCCCCACTTTTTTGCCAATTCAAATTCGCCGTTTGTATAATATATAAATGACAAGCGACCGGCCAAACGACCGTAATCTGATTCGGTCAACCGACGTTTGAACGACGCATCTTCCAGAATATTACGGGCGGTTTTCGTGCTGCCACTGCGGATTGCGCGCTTGAACTTGGTAATTTTTGTGTTGGTTTTACCAGAATATTTTTTTGTTGTCCAGGTTTCAGATTGGGCAGTTTCTATGGACGCGCCGCCACTGATTGTTTTGGGCGTGACAGATTTGCGAACGGCGGCCTTTTTAATCTTGGCCAATTTTTCCATACGTGGCGCGCCCGGCGTGTCATAGTATTTCTTCATCCAGTTCGCAATTTCACGGCCACGGGTGTGATACGTTTTTGATGTATAGCGTTGATACAAAACCTCGCCCATCAGGGTGTCGTCGGTCAGTTGCGATTCCAGTTTTGTTGCCGCGTCAATTTTTTCGCGCGATTGCAATGCGAATATTTGTTCATACAAACTGGCGTCTGCGTCGGTCAAAATCATAGGATTATCAACAGCATAGGCCGTGACCGACAGGAATATAGCTGTTAAAAATGTGAAAAGTTTTTTCATATAAATCAGAATAACGATGTCTTGGGCAGGTGGCAAACCGCCGCGCCTTCGTCAGCCTCGGGTATTTGGTCAATTATCTTTTTAAAATCCGATATGCGTGAAAATTTGCGATACACGGATACAAAACGAACAAATGCAATCGGATCCAGGTTTAACAATGAATCCGCTACCATTTGACCGACCATCACGCTGGTCACTGTATCGTCAGCGGTTTCGGTTTCCAAACGGCGGTGAATTGATGTCACCAGTTTTTCAATCTGTTCATCGCCCACATCGCGATTGCGACACGCCAATTTAATACTGCGACGCAGTTTTTCGCGGTCAAACGGTTCCATTTTTCCGCTGTTTTTGCGCACCATCAGGTCGCGCATCTGGACCCGTTCAACCGTTGTGAACTTTGCGCCACATTGATTGCAAACACGACGGCGCCGAATAATCGCATCTTCGGTGTCGGGACGTGAATCTGTCACGCGGCTGTCGGTAGAATTACAGTATGGGCATCTCATAACGATGTAAAGAATAGCAATCTATTTTGCCCCCTGCAAGTAATATTTGCATCGGTAAAAAATCGTGTTTTTGGAAAAATCAAGCCCTTTATTTAAAAAACATTGCTTGCACCCGTCTTTTTCCGGGGGGCGATTTGTGGTAAAATGGTGCATAGGGAAAACGGAGAGATGGAAAAATACCTGAATCAGATTTTATCTGGTGATTGCATAGAAGTTATGCGTGGCATACCTGATGCGTCTGTTGATGCCGTCTTTGCCGATTGTCCGTATAATTTGCAGTTGGGGGCAAAAACACTGTATCGTCCCGAAGATCAGACGGCGGCGCGCGCTGTGCGTGATGCCTGGGACGCGTTTGACAGCCCGGCGGCATATGATGAATTTACACGCGCCTGGATGCGCGAGTGCCAGCGTATATTGAAACCAGATGGCGCAATGTGGGTCATCGGCAGTTATCACAATATATTCCGTGTTGGTGCAATTTTACAGGATTTGGGTTTCTGGATTTTAAATGACATCGTTTGGGTAAAAACAAACCCTATGCCGAATTTCCGTGGAACGCGTTTTACAAATGCGCACGAAACGCTGATTTGGGCCACCCCACGCAAGACGGGTAAATATACGTTTAATTACGAAACGATGAAAAAACTGAACGGCGGAAAACAAATGCGTTCAGATTGGAATATCAATATATGCCTGGGCGAAGAACGTGTCAAAGACGCCAATGGCAAAAGTTTGCATAACACGCAAAAACCGATGGATTTATTGCGTCGCGTGATACTGGCGTCAACAAAACAGGGCGATGTTATACTTGACCCGTTTTTGGGCAGTGGAACAACCGCTGCGGTTGCACGGGAACTGGGGCGTAATTTTATTGGAATAGAACGTGAACAGGCCTATGTAGACGCTGCACGGGAACGTGTTGCCGCGGTAAAACCGATTGATTTGTCGGATATAGAGGTCACAACCCCAAAACGGGCCGAGGTTCGTGTTGCGTTTCGCGAATTGCTGGACGCTGGGTTGCTGTATGTGGGCCAGACGTTGGTCAGTCCGCGTGGCGAACGTGTTATGATTACGCGTGATGCCCAGTTGGTGCATACCCTGCACGGCAAGGCATCAATTCACGTTATGGCGGCGCGATTGCAACACAGTGTCAGTTTTAATGGTTGGGATTATTGGTCGGCCCAGCGTCGCGATGGGACATTGGTTCCGATTGATGAATTGCGCAAATATGTGCGTGATATTAAACGGGATATTAAACAAGCCGCCTGATATTTATCGGCGGCCGCTGTTTTTTTAACGTGATTTTTCTGATGCGCGTCTGTGGGCGCGGTCTATGATGTTCTGGCGACGGGTGTTGCAGGCCGGCAAAATCGCTTGCAAATCATCATACATACGACGGCGCAACTGTTCCATTTCGTTGATTTTGAAATACATTTGTTCTAGCTGGCTGTCAAGGCGGAACGTTGTGTTTCCGCGTGCCAGTTGCTCATTACGGTTGTATGTCATAACGTAAACCATATTGTGCATTGCGTCCAGTTGACGGTTTATAAAATCTATTTCGCGCAGGATACGGACACGTTCAATATTATATCTGCCTGGTGCGTTCATTTTTTTATCCTTTTGTTATTACAATAATATATAATACACAAAATCGGTTTTGTCAACTGTTGGCGTGGGGTTGCATTTTTTGCATATTTTCCTATATATCAGACTATGAATTCGCGAATCGGATTTTTTATGGTATAATTAGCAGGAAATAAAAGGATTTTTTAATGGCACTGATACCTATGGTTATAGAGGAATCGCCACGTGGTGAACGCTCGTTTGATATTTATTCGCGTCTGTTGCGCGACCGTATCGTTATGATAAATGGCCAGATTGAACCAACAATGGCAAACAGCATTGTTGCCCAGTTGTTGTTCTTGGAATCTGAAAACCCAAATGCAGAAATTTCTGTTTATATCAACAGTCCGGGCGGCGATGTGTCCGCAGGCTGGGCGATTATGGACACGATGCAGTATATCAAATCGCCGGTTTCAACGATTGGTATGGGACTGGTTGCATCAATGGGGTCGGTTTTGCTGGCGGCCGGTGCGCGCGGAAAACGTTTCGTTCTGCCAAATACCCAGATTATGATTCACCAGCCGTTGGCCGGGGCCGAGGGCCAGATTACCGATATGGAAATCCGTATGAACCAATATCAAAAGAATAAAAAGACATTGATTAAACAGATGTCTGAATTCACCGGGCGCAGCGAACAAGAATTGTTTGACGCGATGGAACGTGATAACTGGATGACCCCGTCCGAGGCCAAGGATTTTGGTCTGATTGACGGTGTTTTGGTGCGTAAATAATTTGTTTTCAGCGGGATATAAGATATGAGTGACGATAAAAACAACAATACACCAACAACCGACGAAGCGCAGGGCGCACAACAGTTTTGCAGTTTTTGTGGCAAATCTGTGTACGAGGTTAAAAAACTGGTTCGTGGGCGCAATGTGTGCATTTGCGACGAATGTATAAACCTGTGCAATGATATTATGGCGGACGATATTCGCGACGAAGTGAACAAAGACGCTGCGAAATTACCAACCCCGTCCCAGATTTATAAATTCTTGAACGAATATATTATCGGCCAGGATATGGCAAAGCGCACGCTGGCGGTGGCGGTGTATAACCACTATAAACGTCACAGTGTGGCGATGTCGGCCAATGTTGAAATTCAAAAGTCTAATGTTTTGTTGATTGGGCCAACGGGAACTGGCAAGACGCTGTTTGCGCAAACATTGGCGCGCATTTTGGACGTGCCATTTGCAATCGCCGACGCCACCACTTTGACCGAGGCCGGATACGTCGGTGACGACGTGGAAAGTGTTTTGACGCGCCTGTTGCAGAACGCGAACTTTGACGTGGAACGCGCAGGGCGGGGCATAATCTATATTGACGAAATTGATAAAATTGCGCGCAAGTCTGAAAATCCGTCGCTGACCCGTGACGTTTCCGGCGAAGGCGTGCAACAGGCCCTGTTGAAATTAGTAGAAGGTACAGTCGCCAATGTCCCAGCCGGTGGCGCAGGACGCAAGCACCCGGGCGAGGCCACTGTTCAACTGGATACGTCCAAGATATTGTTTATCTGTGGTGGTGCGTTTGATGGGCTGAACAAAATTATTTGTGGACGCAAATCTGAACGCGCCGGTATTGGTTTTGGTGCAAATGTCCAATCCAAAAAGGAACGCGAATCCAAAAATTATCTGGACGATGTTCAACCAGAAGATTTGGTTAAATTCGGCATAATCCCAGAATTGGTCGGACGTTTGCCGGTGATTACCACGTTGCAAGATTTAGACGAAGGCGCATTGGTAAAAATCCTGACTGAACCGAAAAACGCGATTGTGAAACAGTATGCCGCGATGTTAGAAATGGACAATGTGAAATTGAACATCACCGATGACGGCCTGCGTGAAATTGCAAAATTGGCGGTTGCGCGCAAGACGGGCGCGCGCGGTCTGCGCAGTATTTTGGAACGCATATTGTTGGCACCAATGTTTGATGCGCCAGACAACCCAGAATTGGCAGAAATCGTGATTGATAAAAACGTTGTGCTGGGGAAAAAGCAACCTGTGCAAATCCTGCGCGATGCCAAAAAGGCCGCATAAATAAAAAAACACCCAGCTGGGTGTTTTTTTATTCAATCTGGTGGCCCTGGTCGGATTGTTCGCTGCGTGGCGCAGGTCGCCACTCGCTCACCATACGTAAGGTGCGAACGGCGCGCAAACGAATTGCGCTTGTTCTTGCCAACTTGCATGACGAACCGACGGTTCTCGTCCGACCAGAAAAAACACAATGTTAAATAAAAAAACACCCAGGTGGGTGTTTTTTTTATTTAATCTGGTGGCCCTGGTCGGACTCGAACCGACACTCCTTGCAGAACTTGATTTTGAGTC
>OLHA01001286.1_pt1 | contig 13734 bp, 10 predicted proteins | sample 1605961 | NCBI WGS metagenome assembly OLHA01 (sample SAMN03283288) | human gut metagenome | biome: human-associated habitat; material: feces | host: Homo sapiens | place: Peru | collected 2012
GCTGGCCGGATTCCTCGCCGATCTCGTACATGGGGAAGTCCACGATCCAGCACAGAGCGTACTGCTCCTCGTCGAAGTGGCCGGGCACCCGCTTGCCAAGCAGGGTACGGATGACGCCTGCGGTCTTCTGGGCGGCGGCCTTCTTGCCGGCGGCCATGCAGACGAAGGAGCCGGGCTTCAGGGCCAGCTTTTCCTTCAGAGCCTCGCCGCAGTCGCCCAGGAACTTGGAGATGCCGCCGGTGAGAGCGCCATTCTCATCCACCTTGACCCAGCAGGCCTTGTTGCCGGTCTGGACCTCTACATCGGCCAGCAGCTTATCGATCCACTTTCTGGCCTGGGTGAAGTTGTCCACAGCCACGGCCTTGACGGTGGCACCCTCGAAGGGGCCGAAGCCGCAGCCCTGAACGATGGCGGAAATGTCCTGGATCTCCAGGTCGATCCGCAGGTCGGGCTTGTCGGAGCCGTAGCGCTCCATGGCCTCGTTGTAGGGGATGTGCCGCCAGGGAGCCTGGGCCACCCGCTTAAACTTGCCGAACTTCTCGTAAACCGGCTGCAAAACCGTTTCCAAAGTTTCCAGCACGTCCTCCTGAGAGGCGAAGGCCATCTCCATATCCAGCTGGTAGAATTCGCCGGGGGTGCGGTCTGCCCGGGCGTCCTCATCCCGGAAGCAGGGGGCGATCTGGAAATACTTGTCGAAGCCGGAGGTCATCAGCAGCTGCTTGAACTGCTGAGGGGCCTGGGGCAGGGCATAGAACTTGCCGGGGTGGTTCCGGGCGGGGACCAGATAGTCTCTTGCGCCCTCGGGGCTGGAGGAGGTCAGGATGGGGGTGGTGATCTCCAGGAAGCCCAGGTCCGTCATCCGCTTGCGCAGCTCGGCCACCACCTGGCAGCGGAGCACGATGTTGGACTTGACGGCGGGGTTCCGCAGGTCCAGGAAGCGGTATTTCAGCCGGGTGTTCTCATCGGCATCCCGGCTCTTGTTGATCTCAAAGGGCAGCTGGTTGTGGAAGCACTTGCCCAGCACCTCGATTTTCTCGGGGACCACTTCAATCTCGCCGGTGGGGAGCTTGGGATTCTTGCTCTCCCGTTCCCGGACCACGCCGGTAACGGAAACGGTGGACTCCTTGTTGATGCCCTTGACCACCTTCATCATGTCTTCGGTCTCCACCACCACCTGGGTGGTGCCGTAGTAGTCCCGCAGGACCAGGAAGGCAAAGTTGGAACCGACCTCACGGACGTTTTCCAGCCAGCCAACAATGGTCACATGTTTCCCCGCGTCCGCGAGCCGCAGCTCACCGCAGGTATTCGTTCTGGATTGCTTCATAAGAAGGCCTCTCTTATTTCTAAATTTAACGCTGGTATTTTCTCACAAACGGGGAGAAAAGTCAACCCTTTTCCCGGCTCCTGGTGGTTTTGGGAATAGCCAGGGCGGTGAGGATCAGCGGGAACTCCATGTAGCAGTTCAATCCGCTGTTTTCGGCGATGGACATAATGGCCCAGGATAAGATCATGATGTTTTCTGGAATTCCCTTCTTCCGGGCCAGCAGGAAAAAGCACACGCAAATCACCAGGAAGGGCAAAATTCCATACCAAACTGCCATGCCGGTATACAGGCAGTCGAGATTGGTGTAGTTTTTGGTATGGAACGCCGATGGGTCCAGGGTAATGCCATTGATGGGGTTTCCAATCCAGGAAAGGCCACGATAGGTGTACCACACCGCGGGTTGAGCCAGCCGGGTGGACATCCATTTGTTGAGCTTCCAGACGAAGTCTGGCCAATTGCCGCTGGTGAGAAGAATTGCCAGGAAACAGAGAAACAGTACAGGGACGAAGATACCGGCACCTGTGTGCAGAAGAGGATTGGATTTTGTCTGCCGGTTTTGATAGACAAACAGCAAAAGTAGTGTCGCAATGGCCATAATCAGGGACAATCTGGCGGAAGTGAGTTCGTAGAGAAGAAAATTGATCAGGAAAAGTCCCACAAATTGTTTTTTGCTGATGGACCCAAAGTGCAGATAGCACCACATCTGGGTGAGGATGAAGAGACTTCCCCCGGGAGCCGTATAGTGCCGATAGCCCAACCGCAGGACATAGTAGCTGTTGACCAGGAAACGGGGACGGATGGAGCCCAGCCGCATCCACACACTTCGGATACTGGCCAGGTCGAAAAGGATGGCGAGCAGGGCAAAAACGGCGAAAAACAGACACTTCCAATGGAAAATCAGCTGAACGGCCTTCTTTACGTCCTGATTACGCAGGGCCAATACGGTGACAGCAGTGATTAGTAAGTGAAAATTACGGATGCGGACCGCCGATAGGCTGATGATCCCAAAGCCGATGGCGCACAAGAGCATTTCTTTGGGGTTGCTCCAATCCTTGACGGCGTAGTATAGCATGATCAGCAGGGCACAGCCGGTCAGCACATTATCCAGAATCTCCGGGACGGTGAACAAATCTGTCAGAGAGAGTTCTGCTTTGATGGTGAACAGCAGAATGCCCCAAAAGAGAAGGCTGCCTGGAAGAAAAGCGCGTTTGAGGCGAGACAGAAGAGGTTTGATGTTGTTTGGCATGAGGTTACACTCCTTTTTGTGGATTATGGACTTCAATATGGATGGGGGATAGGTGAATGCGTCCAGCTTGTCCAGGTGATCCTGGCTGCGGAAGTAGGCGGAGGGGCATGACTTTGTTGATCGCGGTGTTTAGATTGTTGATCAGCAACGCAGGATACTTTTGCCCTTGGCCATAAGAGGTCAGATCCATGGAGCTGACGTTGCTTTTTGAACAAGTGATTAACTCTTTTTCCGGGCTAGGGCATCCCGATAGATCTGCATGAGACGGTCTACGACGGTATTCAGATCGTAATTTTCCAGATTCCCGGTGATGGGATTGCTTTCTGCCCCTACCACCGCCTCCGCCCACCGTTCGTCAGACGCATCCAGACTCAGCCGGACACAATCCTGACAGGCCACATCTTCCGGCACCGCGTCGGAGAGAACGCATTTGACATCCAGGGCTTGGGCCTCAACGGAGACCAGACTGAAGGATTCGGACAGGGAGGTGAGCAGGAAGCAGTCCATGGCGGCCAGGATAGCGTCCGCGTCCCGACGTTCTCCGGCCAGCACCAGAGCGTCTGCCACGCCCAGCTCCGCAGCCTGCTGCCGCAGCAGATCTGCCCGGCCGGCCTGGTCAGCGCCAACGATCAGCAGTCGGGCATCCGGCCTGGATTTTTGTACTTCCCGGAGGATGAACAGCATCCGCTCCTGGTTTTTCACCGGATGGAGCCGCCCTACGGTGCCCAGAAGGAAGGCATCCTCCGGAATGCCGAAGAGGGACCGGAGCTCCTCCCGGCTGTACCGCTGGGAGCGGATCCGGTCAAAATCCAGGCCGTTGGGGATGCAAAGTACCCGGTCCGTATGGAAGCGGGCCCCAATTTCCTTTGCGTAGTCCGATGTCAGACCGCAGAAGGTCAGCCCGTCATCGCTGAGGGATTGCAGCAGCGCCGTGTTTTTTTGCCCCAGCATGCTGAGATTCCGCTCCAGGGCGGCATGGAAGGAGTAGAACATCCGGCTCCTGGGAAAGTCCAATCGGTCCATGTGATCCGGGAAGGCGTGAAAATGGATCACATCCGGCTGAAATTCCCGGATGACCTTATTGAATCTCCGGTAGAGCCCCACTCCCCGGGCGGCCTTTTTGGCAGTCTGTCCTAGCTTCGACTCCCCGGAGCCCGGCCATAGGGCCACCATAGGGATGTCCTGTTCCTCCAGACTGCGGGTCAGGAAGGACTCCGTCCGGTAGTCCTGCACCAGCAGCACCTGCGCCCCCCGCTGCCGCAGCTGGCCCAGATATTCGGCCACAACGGTCTCTGCCCCGCCGACAGGGAGAGAATAGATATAGTAAAGAATGCGCATAGATCCACCTCGCTTTTGGGGCTATGGTAGCATACTTGGGCGGGGATTGCAAGATGCGGTTTGGGGTGGGGCGGGAGCACAACGCGAAAGCTCTGACGAATTTACCATTAGGCACATATAACAAAACAACATAGTATAATTTAGTTCGTGTAACATATTTGAATTCGCAGTCTCTGTGTTATACTAAAATGGAAATCTGAACAAGTAAAAAATCGTAAGATATCTTTTTATTTGTTTTTACAGATACGTCAAAAATGAAAGGGTGTGCAAAAACGATGAAAGTTCAATTGCCTTATGGAAGGACACATATGATTGCGGAAATTCCGGATAATCGGATTCAAGCTGTTTTGCGTAGCCGCTTGGAATCCTACATGCCGTCAGCCGATGAGGCCAAGCTGGTGGAGGCGGCTTTGCAAAACCCCATAGGCAGTCGGCCGCTGGAAGAAATTGCGGTAGGAAAAGAAAAGGTGGTACTTATAGCCAGCGACCATACTCGTCCTGTACCAAGCAAGCTGCTGGTGCCCCCCATGCTCAATGCCATCCGGAAAGGAAATCCGGATGCGAAAATAACGATTCTTATTGCTACCGGTTGCCACAGAAATACCACGAAAGCTGAACTAGAAGAAAAATTTGGCCCGGAATTGGTGGAAAAAGAAGAAATTGTTGTGCATGACTGCATGGATGAGGCTAACCTTGTCACCTTGGGGACACTTCCGTCCGGCGGCGTTTTAAGAATTAATCGTTTGGCAGCTGAGGCAGATCTGTTGCTAAGCGAAGGCTTTATTGAGCCTCATTTCTTTGCGGGCTTCTCTGGAGGCCGGAAAAGTATTCTTCCGGGAATTGCATCAAGGGAAACCGTATATTGGAATCATAATGCTGCATTTATCCACGACATGCATTCCCGTACTGGCATTTTAGAGGGAAACCTAATTCATCGGGATATGATTTATGCCGCGAAAAAAGCTGGATTGGCCTTTATTTGCAATGTGGTGATCAATAGTAAGCACCAGGTGATTGGGGCCTTTGCGGGCGACTGTGAAGCTGCACATGAAGCGGGAGCCGCCTTTGTCAAAGAACTTTGCATGTGTGAGACAACACCTGCAGACATAGTAATTACCACAAACAATGGATATCCTCTGGATCAGAATATCTACCAGACAGTAAAAGGTATGTCTACCGCCGAAGCCGCCTGCAAACCGGGCGGTGTGATTATTATGGTTGCAGGATGTGAAGACGGTCACGGAGGCGATAGATTTGCTGCCACTTTTGCATCCGGAATTCCAGCCGCAGATATTCTTGCTCAAATTGAAGCTACCCATGCTGCAGACACACAACCGGATCAATGGCAAAGTCAAATCTTTGCGCGAATTCTTTCTAAATTTTCCGTAGTTCTCGTTTCCCATTCTGACCCAGCACTGGTAAGAAAGATGCAAATGCATCCGGCTAAGAATGTGGAAGAAGCTTTGAAGATTGCGCATGACCTCTTGGGCAGACAAGGATCCATTACTGTGATTCCAGAGGGCATATCCACAATCATCTGCTGAGGAAACGCCAATGGAAATCAGTCGTTCTACAGCGATGCGTATTGTTACAGAACTTAGTGAAATCATTAGCCAAAAGGTCAATCTTATGGATGAGAAGGGGATGATCATTGCCAGTACTGATCCAGAGCGCATCGGTACGCTCCACGTAGGAAGCCAGGAAGTGTTGGAAAAGAAAATATCTGCTCTGGTCATACACAATGATGACGAATACCCTGGAAGTAAGGCTGGTTTGAATCTACCTATAGAAATGGACGGACGGTATATAGGTGTGGTGGGCATTACGGGAAGGTACGAGAGCATTGAAAAATATGGACGTATCATTAAAAAAATGACTGAAATCCTTCTTTTGGATGATTATCTAAAAGAGCAAAAGCATTTGGCAAAAAGTGTGCGTTCCCGGTATATTCAGGAGTGGATCACTGATTTGGATGAGACTAATATTTCGAGTTTTGCATCCAGAGGCATTGCACTAGGGATTGATATTACTATTCCTAGACGCGTAATGACATTTACCCCAGTACCTGAACTAGAAGCTACTTTAGAGAGCCAACAGCTTTTGAATCAGGCAGAGCGGACTTTCCAGAACATATTAAAAGAAATTCCCGGATGCTTAATGGTGCTGAACGGGAAACAACTTCTGTGTCTCGTCCCCGACAGAACGGATCGCGAATTGCTGCGGTTAGCCAATGAGCTATCCGGTGCGGTGAAACAGCTGTGTGGGCTACATATGGCAGTGGGTATGGATTCACAACCGGTTTTTAATGAGTCCTTGGCAGAGGGCTGTCTCCGTGCAGAAAAAGCATTGAGAAGCAGCATTTTGATGGTTGAACATCCACCGATATTCTATAAGGATATCAATTTGGAGATATTTATCCGGGATATTCCCATTAAATTAAAGCAGGAATATATTGAGAAGGTCTTTCAAAACTGTACACAAGCTGAACGCGGTGCCTATATGCGAATCTTAAAGGTTTTATATGCTTGCAACGGCTCCATTCAACAGACTGCACAGCAATTATTCCTCCATAAAAACACGCTCCAGTACAAGCTAAATAAACTCTATACTCTCACTGGCATCAATCCCCGCACTGCGGAAGGAACGGCGCTTTATTATTTGGCAATTGCGTTTAATGAAACGCTGGATTGAGAAAAAAGCATTGTTGTTACTGGGAACGAAAGTTTGTAGATGAATTTGTTCGTTATAATATATAAAAATATGGCTTTATTTGCTACAATAAATATGCAAGTAAACGAATCGTGAATTGAAAAAGGTATTGCCTATGAAAATAATAATTGCAATGGATTCCTTTAAAGGAAGTCTTTCATCTATGGATGTAGTAAACAGTGTCGCGAAAGGCATCCGCAAAGTTCTACCGGAGGCAGAGCTGGTGACACTCCCTATTGCTGATGGAGGAGAAGGAACTGTAGACACATTTCTATCCGCCATGGGTGGAAGAAAGTATCAAGTTTCTGTTTCTGATCCTATTGGTCGTACTACTGCTGCAACCTATTGTGTGCTGCCTGATGGCACTGCAGTAATCGAAATGGCACAAGCCAGCGGCCTGACGCTGTTGAAAGAGGATGAGCTGGATCCTCTGCGTACTTCTACTTACGGTACAGGTGAACTGATTTCTCATGCTCTGGACCAAGGTTGCCGCCGATTTATCGTTGGTATAGGAGGTAGCGCTACAAATGACGGTGGTGCGGGTATGGCTCAGGCGCTGGGCGTCCAACTCTTTGACAGGCAGGGAAATATTCTCCCGTCTGGAGGAGCTGCGTTGGCATACTTAGATAAAATCGACTGTTCAAAAAAAGATTCTCGGCTTTCAGAATCTACCTTTATGGTTGCCTGTGATGTAACGAATCCATTGTGCGGTCCTCAGGGGGCTGCAGCTGTGTATGGCCCTCAGAAGGGAGCAAATAAAGAGGACATCGCTATTTTGGACGATGCGCTTATGCACTATGCCCATGTTTTGAATACGCAGTTGGGGATAGACATTGCGTTGCGTCCTGGAGCGGGTGCTGCAGGCGGATTGGGTGCGGGGCTGATGGCGTTTTGCGGAGCTAAGGTAGCACCTGGTATTCAGACGATCCTGGATGCTGTAAAATTTGAAAGCTTGTTAGAAAATGCGGACCTTGTGATCACAGGTGAAGGACGTATTGATGCTCAGTCATTTTGTGGAAAAGTTCCATTTGGAGTCGCAAAACGTACAAAAGCAGTCAAAAACATACCGGTAATTGCTGTAGTAGGCTGCGTTGGTGAAGGAGCCGAAAGCATACATGACGCAGGGGTCGATGCCATATTACCTATTACAGACAAGCCTATGACGTTGCAGTATTCCATGGAAAATGCCGATATGTTATTGCAAGCTACAGCCATTCGGCTCATCCATCTTTTGCAGTCTGGCAGCGTTATGGTGTTCTGAGCTTCCATCCTTACTTATGTATTCGAGGAAATCAGACAAAAGGATTTCTTGAATAAAAAACTCTATATTTTAAAAAAGAAAGGGAAGATATCTATGAAGAATTGGTTAAGGGATAATGCAAAACGCATGCTCCTGATTTCTCTCGTGCTGATGATTGTGAGCATGATAGCCACAAATATCATTCAGACCAATGGCGGTACTATTGAGGTAAAAACGATCTCCTTCGAAAGTATTTCCGGACATACTTTGAGCGCGAAGCTTTTTATTCCGGAGAACGCCACGGAAGAAACTCCTGCACCGACAGTGGTATACGCACATGGCTGGTATAACAACAAGGAAAACGGCGATATGTTCGCTATAGAATATGCGCGGCGTGGTTATGTTGTAATGACCATTGATATGTATTCTCACGGCAACTCTGAAAATCTGACTAATACGGAGACAGCTCACGGCGCATATGGATTGTATGACGCATGCTTTTATGTATCTTCTCTGCCTTATGTTGATAGCACAAAGATTATCGCCAGCGGTCATTCTGCCGGCTCCAATGCTGTCAGCAAAGCGGTTGTGATTGACAATGAAAAACAGACCAATCTGATTGCGGGCTGCTTGCTGATTTCCTACGACCCTGTGGTGATGGACACCTCAAACGGTAATAAGGACACCTTTGGCGTCAAGGTGGGAAGCAATGGGGAATACAACAATATCTATGGTTCTCGTGATACTGCTTTGATTGCTGGCCGTTACGACGATTATTTCTTCACAGTAAAAGATAACAACGTTCCTCAGACCGCAACGCGTGATTATGTTGCTACAACTATGGCTAAGGCGTTTGTAACCTGTGGCAAGCCCGATACTTTCGAGGGCGATGCTGTAGTTCCTGGCAACTGGTACACCTCCACTATTGATGGAAAAGAAACCGTTCGCATTATTTATACCCCCTCTACGATTCATGCCCAGACTTGGTTTAGCTCTGAGGCAGCTGCTGCAGGCATTAACTTCCTGCAGAGCCGTTTCCCAACTGGAATTTCCATTGATGAAAATGAACAGATTTGGCAGATCAAGACATTGTTTAATGCCATTGGCCTGATTGGTTTCTGGATGTTCTTGGCCTTTTTTGCGATTGCATTGCTGGACTGCCCTTGCTTTGAGCAGCTGAAGAATCCGATTGCTATGCGCAAGACTGCAGGAAAAACAGATCTGATTTGGTCTTTGGGTACTTCGGCCATTAAGATTGCAATTTCTATTGCCATCATCTGGACGATTATGAATAGCACGATGTACAGCCGCATCGATCCTATCTGGAAGCAGAAGAATACATTCTGTATCGCTGCATGGGCTGCCTATAATGGTGTTGTCATTTTGGCCACCTTCTTCGCATGGTATTTTTGCTACGCAAAGAAAACTGGAGTCGATCTGCGCGAAACCGGTTTGATTTTGCCTAAAAAGGATATTGTTGCAACCGTTGGCATTGCTTTTGTTACTGTGGTTTGTGCCTGGTGGATCGTATTCTTTGCGGATTATTTCTTCCAGACTGACTTCCGCTTCTGGCAGTGGTCCATCAAGGCTTTTCCGGCATATAAGATCAAAGATACATTGGCGTTTCTACCCCTGTTCCTGCTTTTCTTTATTGCTAACTCGATTGCCATTAATGTTCAGGGCTATAGTTCTACCCTCGGCAAGAATGAGAATCTGAATCTGCTTATTCTGGCCCTTCTGAACTGCCTGGCTCCTCTGCTGATCATCATTGTCCAGTATACTACCTTCGTATCCACTGGTTTCCAAAAGTGGGGAGTTGGTGCTATGGCGCGTATTCCTACATGGCTGCATACTGCTGTGCTGATCCTGTTTATTACTCCCTACATTACCCGCGCTATCTACAAGCGTACTCGTAACCCCTATATTGGTGGCATCATTAATGCCATTCTGGTATTGCTGTGCATGTGCATGAATTCTACAACTTTGTTGGGCGCATAAGGTAGTTCCTCCCTCTGCCTTTGCGTTCCTCCCCAAGGGGCTGCCTCAAAGTGATTCTTCGAAATCATCAGAGGCGGCCCCTTTCACAATCTCTGTGAATTTTTTGAAAACCTATTGATTTTTGAGTTAGCCGGTGCTATATTCTAGACGTCGATTTGCGATAGCTAACCGAAAGATACAGATTAGGAGGAACCAATATGAAAAAAATTGGCTTGTTTGGTGCCGGTGTACTGTTTGGCACCGTTGGTCTGAAGATCCTGGGCAGCAAGGATGCGCAGAAGGTCTATGCCCACACCACTGCCGCGGCTCTGCGTGCCAAGGACAGCGTGATGAAGGCTGTGACCACCATTCGGGAAAGCGCCGAGGATGTTTATGCTGACGCTCAGGACATCAATGAGGCCCGGGCCGAGAAGGCTGCCGAGGCTGTCATTGCGGATGCTCCTGCGGAAGGTTGATGAAAGGCCGCTGCTTTGCAGCGGCTTTCCTTTGGAGAGCAGAATATGAAATGCAGCATTTTACATGAATCCAGCGGCCGGATGCGGGTGCATCTGCACTGCGGCAGAATGACCCTGCGTCAGGCGGATGTGCTGGAATACTATTTGAAGAATGAGCCGGGGGTCCTGGATGTTACGGTTTTTGACCGGACCCAGGACGCGGTGATCCGTTACCGGCAGGACCGGTCCGGAGTCATTGGCGCACTGGCTCGGTTTTCCTTTGCCGGGGCGGAGAAGCTGGACCTGGTGCCGGACCATACGGCCCGGGCCATCAACCGGGAGTTTGAGGAGAAACTGATCTTCACCCTGTGCCGAAGAGCCTGCAACCGGCTCTTTCTGCCCCTGCCTGTGGCGGCGGCCATTGCGGCGGTGAAGTCTTTAAAATACATCAAGGAAGGCCTGAAGGCATTGCTTCACGGCAAGCTGACGGTGGCGGTGCTGGATGCCACTGCCGTAACGGTTTCCATGGTCCGGGGGGACTTTGATACCGCCGGATCCGTCATGTTCATGCTCCGCCTGGGTGAGATCCTGGAGGAGTGGACCCACAAGAAGTCCGTGGCGGATCTGGCCGGAGCCATGGCCCTCCAGGTGGAAAACGTCTGGCTGAAAACCGGTGAGACGGAGGTGCTGGTGCCTGTAGGGCAGGTCCGGGTGGGGGATCAGATCGTGATCCGCACCGGCAGCCTGATTCCTCTGGACGGCAAGGTCTTGTCCGGAGAGGCCATGGTGAACCAGTCCTCTATGACGGGGGAATCTCAGCCTGTTGCCAAGGGCCCCGGCAGCTTTGTCTATGCCGGTACCGTGGCAGAGGAGGGGGAGTGCGTTGTCCAGGTGGAGAAGGCCATGGGCAGCGGCCGGTATGACCGGATCGTGAAGATGATCGAGGACTCCGAGAAGCTCAAGTCCTCTGCCGAGGCCAGCGCCTCCCATCTGGCGGACAAGTTGGTTCCCTACACCCTGGGAGGTACGGCTCTGACCTACCTCATTACCCGGAATGTAACGAAAACGCTTGCCGTTCTGATGGTGGACTTCTCCTGCGCGCTGAAGCTGGCTATGCCCATTGCGGTCCTCAGCGCCATGCGGGAAAGCGCTCAGTTCCACATTTCCGTCAAGGGCGGCCGGTTCCTGGAGAATATGGCCAAGGCGGATACCATTGTTTTCGATAAGACCGGTACCCTGACCTATGCTACCCCCACGGTGGCCCAAGTTGTGCCCTTCGGCGGCCGGTCTGCCCCTGAGATGCTTCGCCTGGCGGCCTGCCTGGAGGAGCACTATCCCCACTCCATCGCCAATGCTGTGGTGGCGGAGGCCAAGAAGCGGGGCCTGGACCATCAGGAGTACCATTCCCAAGTGCAATATATTGTGGCCCACGGCATTTCCAGTATGGTGGACGGACACAAGGTGATTATCGGCAGCGCCCATTTTGTCTTTGAGGATGAGCACTGCGTGGTGCCGGAAGAGGAGCAGGATCGGTTCGATGCTCTGGATCCCAGCTATTCCCATTTGTATCTGTGCATTGGCGGAAGTCTGGCGGCGGTGCTGTGCATCTCTGATCCTCTGCGGGCAGAGGCCCCCGAGGCCATCAAAGCCCTGCATGACTGCGGCATCACCAATGTGGTGATGATGACCGGTGATAACCATCGGACTGCCCAGGCTGTGGCCAAGGCGGTTGGTGTGGACGAGGTCCACGCCGAGGTCCTGCCCGAGGATAAGGCGAACTTCATCCGCCAGGCCCGGGAGCAGGGCCATGTGGTGATCATGGTGGGTGACGGCGTCAACGATAGCCCTGCTCTTTCCGAGGCGGATGTGGGCATTGCCATCTCCACCGGGGCGGCTATTGCCCAGGAAATTGCGGATATCACCGTTTCCTCTGAGGACCTGATGGCGCTTGTCACTCTGCGGAAGCTCAGCTGTGCCCTGATGGACCGGATCCACGCCAATTACCGGTTCATCATCGGTTTCAACTGCGGCCTCATCGGCCTGGGCCTGGCAGGTATCCTGCCGCCCACCACCTCGGCTCTGCTGCACAATACCTCTACCCTGGCGATCAGCATGAAGAGTATGACGAATCTGCTGTAGGGGGATAGAGAAGGTAAACGCACAATCATAAGTATCTAGCAAAACAAACTGCGGGGCTCCGGATTATGGAGCCCCGTTGGTTATATTTCAATCTTCCTAATGATGTGCCAGTTGGCTCTGCCAATGGCAAAGGGACGGATGGGGTCGGATTCCAACGCCAAAGCCGAGATCATCTCTTGCATATCACCGCACCAAAATCCTTGCGATCTCCATGGTCACGATTTTCAGCGTGACACCGCCGGACATGAGATAGAACCACACGGCCCGTGTATGCTGCTGTTTGGCAATGGGCGTTGCGATAGCGGCTGCAATGATGATTAGTGCGCCGATGCAGCCAATGATGGTTGGAACACTGACAAGCGGGAAGATACCTGGCACACAGCTTCCGTCAATAGCGTACTGGATGGTTTTGTCCAGTCCGTCCCGTGCTGCCGCAAAGCAGCAGACCACAAGGCCGAAAATCAACAGGAACAGACTTCTGCGTTCCCAATACTGGATGCTGGTGCGGTTCATAATCGAATAGCCCATAAAGCCCAGCAGGGCAAGAATCATCACCGTTGTAACAGTGGTGACCGTGTTTCCAAAATAAAGTTTCATAATGATTCCACCTTTCAGTTAGTTCCGAGTTCTGTACCAATCCAGCACAGAAAAATAATTGCGTCCATAAAAAATATCTCCTTAAAAAGATAAACGCAGTACCGAGCCACGAATGATCGTGGTCAGCACTGCGTCTTAGCGTCTGGCTTTTTGGCTTCAATGATAAAGTTCTTTGCGTCAATAATGCTTTCACACTTGCATTTGGGGCAAAACAGTGGAAATGCTTTCAGCTCTGTTTCCCGGAGCAGTTGCAGCCGTGTTTTCGAGCCGCACCAAGGGCATAAAACCCACTGTTTTTTCTCTTCATGTTCCTTCATATCGTCTCCCTGTCCTTTCTGTAACGGGATTCGACCTTGGCAATGAACCGCTCAATATGTGCATCCAGCAAAGGAGCAACGGAATCTTTATCCTGCGCACCGTCGTAGACGCTGTAGAGTAGGTACATTGGCCCATAGAATTCCAGCGCCAGCTGCATGGCGGCTTCGTCAGTATCTGTCAGCTTACGAAAAATTGCGGCCATGTACTCCAGAGGCCCGCCCGCCAGGTAGTCGTGATGGAGCTGCGCCAGCTTGGGATCGCGGTATTGCTCCAGTGTCAGCATCTTACGGAAATTAGAGGGAAACGGCTCCTTTGTCCAATGGTCAAACTGAGCCATACTGTATGCGCGGATTTTTGAAATCGGCGTGTGCAGGTAAGCCTCCGCAAAGCC
>OLHA01001292.1_pt1 | contig 13673 bp, 11 predicted proteins | sample 1605961 | NCBI WGS metagenome assembly OLHA01 (sample SAMN03283288) | human gut metagenome | biome: human-associated habitat; material: feces | host: Homo sapiens | place: Peru | collected 2012
GGTAAACTTGTTTGGATGTGGATAATTTTGTGTAGACAGATAGCCGAAACTCAAGCGAAGATGAGCTTGACGACCTGGGCCGCTTCTTCATCCAGAATCCAGTGATCCTTGTCCTCCGGGTCGCAGCGGTATCCGTAGGGCGGTTTGCCCATGTGCTTGCCGCTGGTTCCTCTCTGCCGTAGACTGACACGGACCTTCTTACTGGTATCACGGGGATACCACTCGTTGAACAGATTACGGATTGCGGCGAAGCCTTCGCTGTCTCCCCGGTTGCTGTCCACATCGTCATTGACGGCGATAAAGCGGACATCGTAGCTCGGAAAAATAATATCCGTATATTGTCCAACGGTCAGATAGTCACGCCCAAAGCGGCTGAGGTCTTTGACCAGCCAACAGCCCACAAGACCCTGCTTGACAAGTGCAAAGCCTTCCTGCACACCGGGACGATTAAAGTTCGTTTCGGTATAACCGTCATCCATCAGAATTTTCAGGTTTGTATACCCATGATCATGGGCATATCGGGTTAATAACGCTCGCTGATTTGCGATACTGTTGCTCTCGCCATCCTGGGCATCCTCGTTGCTCAGACGGCAGTAGAGAATGGTGATTTCCTGCTGATCCAACATCTTATCCTCCTTTGGTTGTTGGTCAGCCGACAGTACCGTTGTGTATATCGGAATTATATCATGCTTTTGTGTCGCAGTCATTAACAAATCGCCCCCTTGTCAGAAAAAATGAGCCGTTTTACCTTGTTGGCAAGCGGCTCATTTTCGTCACATTCTGTTTCGATCACATATCATGTGTTTCCGATCTGGCGCTCAATAGTCTGACGAAAAGATGATTGAGCCGATTCCCAACGCTTCCGGCATTCTTCCAGAAAATCAATAGGCGGCTCGAAAATCGGTTCAAAGCAGGAGGAAATATCAATGTTGCCGATGGCATCGTTGATTTCTTCCATCGGGGCATCCTCCATAATCATCCGGTTCATTTCATCTACGTTTATATTCATAGGCAAACAATTCCTTTCTTAAATTTCAATGTCCTGTCCACGATTATGGGCAGGTTGGTTGTGTTCTCTCTGTCCTCTGGCGAGGATGACATTCAAAAAAGCCCGAACCCGTTCGGATGCGATTTCCAGAGCATCCAGGTAGGGCTGGGCTTTCTTTCTGAGTTCCTGATATTTTTCGTTCAATGCTTCAAAGCGCTGCTTCCAAATGGTCGCGGACTGTTCTGCGGAGGCCAGTTTTTCTTTCAGCCGCCGGTTGTCCGCTTTCGCAGCAATGCCATTGATGGCGTGCTGCTTGAGCGTGTCACACTCCTGAGGGGTGAGAGAAATATTTCCGGTGAGGGCATTTTTCTTGCCCATCACCTCAATGTCCTGTATCGTCAGTGCAGCGGCCTTGGCGGTTTTGGTTTCCTTTTGCAGAACCGCAAGCCTTTTCTTTTGCCGGTCTGCCGCAACCTGGGTATCTTCCAAAGTCTGCTCCGCCTGTGCGACCAGACCTGTCACAGCTTCCAGTCGCTCCTGCTCTGCCTGAACCTTAAACTGTGTCACCGTCAGATGCTCCTCGGTACTGCCCCGCTCGCCGCGCTCCACATCCGTGTATCCGGCAGTTCGCATGGCGTTGAAGAAATCATCCTGGAGGACGCTGTAGGTTTTTTTCAAAATCGGTTTACCCTTTGCGGTCAGCATGGGATTTCCATTTTCGTCCAGCGCAGGCTTGGACTGCCACTTCTTACTGCTGCTGACCTGCATGATGGTTTCCTTCACAGTGCCGACCAGTGATTTGTCCTTGCAGCGTTTGCTCCAAAGAATCTGTTTTTCAACTACCGGGATGTACACAACATGAAGATGGTAGTGATACGCATCTTCTCCCAAAGCTTCGGACATTGCCCGGTTCCGTCCGTCTGCGTGCATGACAGCGGAGAGGATGTACTGCTCACCGCCCACGATCTCCACGGCGGCTTTGTAGGCATCAGCGTAGAATTGTTTTGCAAATTCATAACCGCCGTGATTGTAGAAGTAAGCGGAGTTCACATCAAAGACCAACTCACCGTAAAGGCTGGCATCGTCCTTCAGACCTCGGGTGGAAATCACGCCTTCGGCTTTCATCTGCTCAAACATTTCTGCATAACTGCCTGTGGGTGCTTTGAAATGGACATTGTGAGAGAGCCGCTCCGGTACAATGTCCGGATTGGTATAGGATTCCTTTTCCCGCTCATTATGCCGCTGGGCATTGGCGATTTTAGAAGCGGTCAGATTTACATTTCTTACTACGGTACGGTCAATACCGTCATTTCTTGCCATTGAATGTCAGTCCTTTCTTTATTCATTTTTGGTTTCGGAAGCCACGGGAGAGGCACTTCTGCGGAAGTGTAATAACCCACAATGATACTTTCATCCTACGGCTGCAAAGTATCGTGGGCTCTCCCGAGGGGGAACGGGGAATGCGGCTTCTGCGGAAGCCTCAGCCGTGGCTTGCAAGCGGTACCCACTTTGCAATTCCACGGCACGGACGATGCTGATTTCCCAACCGTATTGTGCAATCACCACCGTCCGCTGTCTGAGAGAAGTCCGCTGCATTCTCTCAGGCAGGCCACGCTGAACTCTGCGGATTTTATCGTGGGGACGGGGGATGCGAGGGGGGGATAGGATACGGATGATGGTTTATTAATAATGAAGACTTGCGCTTTTTGCTGCGTACATACGTACGGCGGGATGTTGTTGACTACGCAGGATTTGAGACTTTCATAAATCTCTCCCCGCAACGGCAAATCGTCCGTCACTCGACCATCCGGCGTAAAAAAGGCTCTGTTCGTGAAGATGATTCTGTGCTCACGCAGAGACTCCTGACAGAATAGCGCCTCGTTGATGTTCTTCCCGTCAAACCAGATGGGAAGCTCTGTCTCAGGCGATTGCTGGTTCTTTTGCACGGTATCCTGCCTCCTTTCGATTCTCTGCCACGACACCTTCCCAGAAAGCAACGCTGCCGTCTGCTGTCAGAGCGGATACAGTATGGCTGCGCTGGGTGGAGCTGGCTTCATCCAACATTTCCAAAAGCCCCGCAATTCGGTCGTACTGCTGGCAGCTTTCCACAAAACGGTCATCCAGACTGTCCCCCGGCGTGTTGGGTGCATATTGGGTTTTCCATTTCTTCAATAGATGCAGATAGTCTGTCAGCGCCCGATGGCAACGCAGTTCTTCCAGCCGAGATGCCAAAATCAGCGGCGAGTTTTGTTGCGGCATCCTTGAGGCTGATGCCGAACAGTCGTGCGGTAAAGTCGATGGCATCCCCGCTGGCTCCGCAGCCGAAGCAGAAGAAGTAATCCTCGTTCATCTTCAAACTGGGGTGCCGGTCCTCGTGGAATGGGCAGCAGGTCATGCCGTTTCGGCTCACTGTCAGCCCATAATGTTTGGCAGCGTCCCGCAGGGGAACGGCTGCCTTTACGCTTTCAAATTGGTTCATTTTCTTATCTCCTGATTCTTGTTTTGCGCCCTGTAACCATTTGCAGGGCATTTTAAGGTTTGGGAATATAACTACACCACCTTTTCAAATCCGATCCGAATAGTCCTTGCGCCGCAATGCTTTTTCCGGGGCAAAGCGTTACACTGCCGCTTTGCTCCTGCACTTTCGCACTCTGGCAGCGGTCTGCTTTTTTCGGGCATCGTCTGCGCATTTGTCGGAGCAGTACACCCTCCGCCCGCTGACCGGGAAGGGCTTTCCGCAGTGCTGGCAGCGTCTTGTGGGCAGAGCCTGCAGGGCTGCTTCCAATGCCGGGTCGTTGGGAAGAACCGATTTCCGGAAGTACCGGCACATGGCGCTGTTTGTGTAGCAAATACCCAGCATGGGGCATTCGCAGTCCAGCGGCAGGTAGCCGTATTCCTTGTCATAGTTGCGCAGTTTCCGGTTACCAGTTTCCGAATGGATCGTCGCTCTGGTACAGTCAGTTCCCGTTCTGTTTTTGCCATAGGCAGTCATCCTCCTTTCTTCTTTTTTGGGGAGCGTAAGCTATCGGGCTTACCCTTTCACTATGGTTATGGGGAAATTTTCAGAAAACAGGCGAATCGCAGGACAAGCCTATTTCAAAAAACAGGACAGCCCCATATGTACTTGCCGTTCTCTCCGAACCAGTTCCTGCCCGGACTTTCACCCGGCGTTTTCTCCCCCTTGGCACGCTCTTTTTCATTGCAATGCTTCCCCGGAGGACATATCCCTTTCGGGCGGTCATTCAGCTGTCAAGGTTCACCCGTAGCCGCTAATACAGGCAAATCTGTCCGTATTCTACAACAGAAAAAGGGCCTTTCCCGGATATCCAAAAGGATGGAAAAGACCCTTGAAATTTTATATTTCCACGGTTATAGGCAGCCGTGATATAATGAAAGAAAACTGTTTCGAGGACTGCTTTTATGAATACAAAACTGACCATACAGGAAAAACTGAAAGACCTGCGGGTGGAACGGTACCTGACTTTGGAGCAGCTGGCGGAGGAAACCGGCATTTCCAAATCCGCACTGGGTAAATATGAATCCGATGATTTCAAGGATATCAGCCCATTCAGCATTGTCACCCTGACGAAATTCTACGGTGTATCCACGGACTATCTGCTGGGGCTGACGGAAACAAAAAATCACCCAAACACAGACCTGCACGATCTGCATCTGGGTGATGATATGATTGTGATTGAATTGCTGAAAAGCGGAAAGCTCAACAACCGGCTGCTGTCTGAACGGGCTCTGCACAAGGACTTCCAGCGCTTTCTGGTGGACATTGAGATATTTGTGGATCGCGTTGCCGATATGCGGATCAATGACATGAATGCCATCCTGGAAGCCAACCGAAAGCAAATCATGGAAAAGCATAATCCCGGCGAGAATGATCTGTATGTGCGCACTCTGGAGTTGGCGCAGGTCAGCGAGGAAAACTTCTTTGCCCATGTGGTTCACAAGGACATTGACAGTATCCTACATGATATCCGGGAAGCCCACAGGAAGGACACCACTACTGCAGACACCGCTTCTCCTGTTGCCGAAATTCAAAAGCAGATGGAGACCGCCCTGCACTACGAGGGCACCGAGGAAGAAAAGAAAGCCCGTTTGTTTTTGGCGACTCTTGGCATTGACTATGACAAACTGACCCCGGAGGAATTTGTCACGCAGATCAATATTCTCAAAAAGTCCGAACACCTGAAAAGCCCCAATAATCAGCGCGGGAAAGCTGTGCCGTATCAGGTGCACGGGAAAGGGAATCGAAAGAAGCGGAAGTAATCTGCGCTGCCTTTTTCCTCTACTATTGTTATGTCAGGAAACGGGAAAACCACTCCAATCCCATGACAATCAAGAATAGTCTGGTCAACTGCTTCTCCCACGGTGCCAGTACTGTTTTGGCCCCATTTTACGTTGGACAGGACGCCGTTGTAGAGGTCGCCGGTGAAAATCTGGTAAACATCATAGGTTCGGGTGCTTCCCTTGGGAGCAGAAATTGTAGTGTTTTCTGCCGCAAACGCGGTAGTAGCCAGAGCGAAAACCATAATTAGAGCCAGCAGGAGACTGGCGAGTTTTCTTGCGTGTTTCATTGTTTGACTTCTCTTCTTCTTTTTAAGGCAGCACCGCACAATTGCGTCTGCGAGTCTCAGCCGTCTTTTTGCTCCACTTCCGCAGTTCCGAAAATGGGAAATACATACAGTATTCCTCCATTTTCGGAACTTTGAATTGGAACAAAAATCCTGCCTGAGACTTCTTGCCGAATTGTGCGGTGTTGCCTTAAGTTTCTGCGTAGTAATGGGATCGTGCCGCGCATCAGGAGGATGCGGATTCCTCCTTTTTGCGTTTTGTATGGTAATACAACAGAAGGAACATCGCGCTTGCCGTTAACAAGACGCCTCCCTTGGTATACAGGGTGGTTCCGGCCCCGCCGGTGTGGGGCAGTTCAGGATAACAGACCTGATTGGTCACGGTAACGGCGGCTGCGGCGGTTCCGCTCTCGGGAATGGTTACCGCGGGGCCATTGGAATAGGTGACAAGGAAGTTTGCGCCGTTCACTGTGGCCAGCGTATTGTCTCCACGGATCGGCACGCCGTTATCATCCAACTCGTAGATGTAATACATTTTCCCAAGGGTCAGGTTTGTAAACTTCGCTGTCCCGCTCTCCGGCGTGACCGTGCTGTTCGCGTATGTGATGGTCACCGTTTGCAGCGGATTGCCGGTGGGATTTGCTTCGGCATAGATTCCGAAACGGTAGGCTCCGTCGATTTTTGCCAGGTGATTGCCGCCCGCATCCAAAAATGCCTTGGCCACCGTGGCTTCGCCCTTGTGGTTGTAGGCCTGATAGGTGTAGTCCGCGCTTTGATACCAGACGGTCACACCATTCGGGAAGGTGGGACATTTCCCGTCCTCCTGCTGCTTTGCCACAGCGAAGTAGTGGGGCACGGCATCCAGCACATATCCTTCCGGGGCCACTGTCTCGGTCAGGCAGTAGACGGTGTTATACGACATGGTCTGCTCGCTTGTTTTTCCGAAGGTCAGGGTTCCGTCCTCGCCGGTGGTGCCGGTCAGGGAAAGGCCGTCCGTTGTTGGGGTAAACGTACCGTCAGCATAGGTTCCCTCCACCAATGTGAACGTCGCGCCGGAAAGAGTCTGGCTGGTATTGTATTGATCCAGTTTTTTGACTGTTACACTGGGAGAAGTGTCCGCACCAGCGGTGCCGCCAGTAGAATAATGGAATTCTTCGACCTCAACGCTGCCGCCGCTGGGGGTGGTATAGCCTTTCCAATGGGCGTTGTTGGAGATGGAGATGGTCTGACCCGGCGCGGCGTTGACCGTTGCCTCATAGGTAACCGTCAGGGGCAGGTTGTCCGGCAGGACAATTTTCAGCGTCTGTCCTTCCACGGAGGCGGTCCAGTTCGATACCACCTTGCCTGTCTTGGTGTTCACCACCTGAATGGAAGTGGTGTCCAGAATCAGGGTATCGCTCAGATCGTCCAACAGGGTGATGGTATCCGACCCGCTGACCAGATCCTCGCCCAACTCATTCAGCGTGATCTTAAAGGGATACCGGCCGCCATTGGTTTCGGGGTTATAAGTGCCTTGCTTGGACAGCGTCTGTTTTCTGATTGTCACACCATTGCTGTCGTTGCCGATGGTCGTTCCCTCGGAATTTTGCAGGCTGACCACATTGTTGAACTCCTTGCTCACGCCGCCCAGAAGAACGTCAGGATCCGTTACCTTACAGACGATCTGTATCTCCACGGCATAATCGTCCCGGTATCCGCCTCCGGCTACCAGATTGTCAATATCCCAGATCACCTGCTGACCGTTGGTGTAATAGTAGTTCGTCTGGTTTCCCGCGTTGTTGCTGGGCAGGGTCTTCGCGTATTCCGTCCAGCTGCCGCCTAGGGCGGCGATTTCCTCAGCTGTGAGCTGCGCAAAGGTGGGTTTGGAATCCTGCAGAACTGCTTTATATTTATCTCCCAGCCACCATATACGGACATAGGTTACCTCCATCCCATCCGGGATCTGCTCGACCACACGGTACCGCCCGGACAGGCTGCCCTCATAGTTCACATGAATCTGCCAGGCCACATAGGTACCCGCTCCGTTCAGCGCGACTGTGCTGATGGCCTGATTTGTGCCGCGCTGGATGTCCGTGATGGAGTTGCCGGAACCGGGATAGGTAAAGACACGGCCCAGTTCCTTAAAGATATTTTCGCTGCCGTACAGAGTCTTGCTGGCCGTGTTGTGGTCCAGCCAGTTGGTGCCGTCGGAGGAGCTTTGCAGCTTATTGTTATAGGTAAAGGCGTCTCGTTTCTTGGCGGGCAGTTGACTTGGCTCGGTCTTGACAATCAGATAAAGGGAATCACCCTGCGCCAAGCGAATCTCTGTATTCAGGGTCAGCGTCAGAAAATAGTTGCCTTTCGCAACGGTATAGTTACTGCTTTCTAAGGCCGTCAGCAGGTCGCTGGCGATTAGCGAATCCAAATCCGCATAATCCGCGAGAGAGTTCGTTCCCAAATTGCCCGTATATACGCCCACAAAGGAGGTGCCCCGAATATAGTGAGCCGACCCGCCGACCGCATTCGTGACGTCCTTGATGGCAGTGCCACTGGGCAGAACAGTTCCGTCCACCTTGATGACCCAGTACAGTGCGCCATTGGCAAAGTCTCCGGTGGTCACCTTGGGTTCCTCGTAGTACCAGCTCTGCTTTTCCACAGCAAAGCTGTTGCTGCCCGCCACAACGACGGAGGCTTCGGCGCCAATACCGGTTAGCACAACATACCGGAAGTTGCCGATTACCACCTCACCGGTCAGTTCGAAGCGGTTGCTCACCACCACCTGCGTAATGCCGTCGATATTCGTGGGCTGCGCGTAGTAGGTCAGAAGGTAGGCTTGCGTTCCATCCAATCCAATCTGCGCAGGTGTGAAGCTGAAGGAGGTTTGCCCGTCGACTTTTACCCAGGCAGTTTGATCGGGCGTGCGGCCGCTCAAATTGGCAACGGCTGCTGCATCGTCCAGGCCGGAACCGGGTGCATTGCTGCTGATGGTATAGGCATCCACCCGGACATAGCCCACAAACTCCATGTACTGGCTGCCCAGGCTGTCAGCCATGGACGCAGAGGACAGATCCCAGTCTCCCGCCTCATTGGCTGCCACCTGATACTTGTAGCTGCCGGCAGGCACAGTGAAGCTGCTGTCAGGGGAGGTGATTTGGGTAACGGAACTGCCGGTGGCGTCATACACGCTGCCGCTCATGGACACAGTGCTTTCCGTCTCCTGCTTCCCGCCCGCCAGCTTTCGGCTCCAGACCTTGCGGTTAATGGTCTTACTGGTGTTATAGCCTTTCAGCCATACGCCGCCATCTGTTCTGCTGTCATCGGTATAAATGCAGGCGCGATTGTTGATCCTGAAGTCTTTGTTTCCCGCCGCCACGAACACACCGGGCTCCACATTCACCGTGTAGGTCAGGGCCTTGCTCTCACCGGGAGCCAGGGACCCCACATAATAGGTGAAGCTATCGTTCTTCTTGCCGTCATTGTCCGTATCCGTGATGTTCAGTGTAGTTCCTGCCGTAATCTCCGTTAAGCCGCTGCTTCCGTTCTGGCCGTTGGAACCGCCCTGATAGAGGTGGAAAGAGGTTTCATCGTAGGACAGATATTGGCGGATGGGTGCTGAGGTCCGATTCTGATTTTCAATTGAACCGTCCAACGCGTCTATAATTTTCACATTGTCCAGGACATGGCCGTTGTCCGCATTGGCCTTCACCCAAATGGTGTAGGTGATGGTGCCTCCGCCGTTTTCGCCGGGGGTAAACGTCGAGGCCACTTTGGACATGGTTGCACCAGCACGGGGCGTAAAGGTGACGGTGTCGCTGTCCCGCTGGTAGGTCTTGGAGTAAACATTCGCCGTGTTCTGAAGATTTCCCTTTGCTGTGACGCCGGTGTATGCATCCTTCAGCTTGACCCGGTATGTCAGAGTCCTGGTTTCGTTGGCTGCCATATCGCCGATGTCCCAGACCAGCGTGCCGGGTTTCGTCGGGTTTTCACCTGCGGGATCCGGGATGGGTTTATCCTCCGTGGGTGCCGCACCGATGTAGACGCTTCCGGTGCCTCCGGTTTCCGTGGGGCCATCCGTATCATTGGTTGCGGTAGACACTCCCGTCACGCCCACATATTCCTCGATGTACTGGGTTTCTGCAAAGCAATCCACCACCTTGACCTCCGGGCAGCCATCCGCGCCAGCCTTCACGGTCAGGGTGTAAGTCAGATAATCGCCGTCTGTCTCTTCCGAGATGGCCGAGACGGTTTTGGTCAGGTCCACATTGCCGTATTGGGCAACAATGTCACCGTCAAAATCAATGGTGATCGTTGTATTGCCAACGACAATTCGAGCGGTTCTACCTTCGCCGACCTGCGACAGGTTAACTTCTGCTTCCACAAAAAAGTCGCCGCTGATGACGGTATTCGTCTCTGTCTTTTGCTTTGCCAGCCATGTAGTATCAAAGGCGAGAGTGACCGTACCGCCTGCCACCGTGATGGTGCCCACCTCGGCGCTGCCGCTGGTGATTTTGCCGTTGACCGTAGCGTTGCGAAACAGCGTCGGAAGGGTATAGGTCATCTTCCCGTCTGCCGCCAGAAGGGTGTCGATGGGGACATTGCCATAGCTGATCTCCAGCTTGAAATCCGCGTCGCCGGGAATATCCGTCGCGCCTGATACATTGGTCCACGCTGCGTTTTCATCCGTGCGGTAATAGAGTGTTGCGCCTGTGATATAGTTTTCTACGGAAACGGGATCGGTTGCCCCTGTCGTATCCGCATCCAGAGTCATCACCGAATAAGCGCGTGTTTTGGCGCCAGAAGCATAGGCAGTGCCCATAACCGGCAGGCTGGGATCGATCTCCATGCCGGACATCTCTTCCTCCGGTTCGGTCGGTTCGGTCGTTTCTTCCGTTTCTTCTGTCGTTTCTGTTTCTTCCGCAGTGCTGCATTCCTCCGTGTGGGTATGTTCCTCCATATCACAGGTCAATTCCCAAGTGCCGTAGCATAGGGCGGTATGGGCGTGGTTTTCATCCTCAGGCAGGGTGCAGGTCAGAGACTCCGTATCCACCAGCTTCTCCACTGTCTCGAAACAGGACGCTGTGTACTGGTGGGAAAGAACCTGGATTTTGCCGCAGATCAGATTGCCAGATTCCCCCAGGCAGCCAGCGGTGTGTTCGTGGAGAAGGATTTCCGCTTTTCCGCAGACCAGTACCGGTTCCGTTGCAACCTCGGCTGGTTCGGTGGACAGGTCACAAGTCAGCACCTTATTCCATGCATAGCAGTCATCGCTGTGCTGGTGATCACTGTCCGCACCGCAAATCAGTTCCCGGTGTGTTTCATAGCAATTGCCATCGTGGTGATGGCCTTCGGAAACTTCGATCCCACACACGATTTCTCCGGCCTCATCCTGACAGCTTTCCTCGTGCTGGCGCCCATCACTCTCCTCCAGGCTGCATATCAGAGCGCTGGTTTCCGTGTAGCAATCATCCGTATGCACATGCTCTGTACAAGTCAATTCGCCGCGCTCCACGGTGTAGCAATCATCCGTATGGGTATGTACTTCGGGTGCGTCTGTTTCCGGCACGGCATAGCAGCTTCCGGTGTGCTCATGGGTCTCGATCTCCGGCAGCGGGCACCAAAGGTTCCCATTTTCGTCATAGCATGCCGAATCATGCTGGTGGACGACAAAGTCTGCATACCCGCACGTCAGGTTTCCTTCGCTGTCATAGCAGGTATCGTCATGCTGATGGAGATTCAGGCTTTCGATGGTACATACCGGCTCGGTCCGGGTGGCAGAGGTTACTTGCGTGTAGCAAGCCTCCGAATGGGTGTGTTCAGGAATCTCACACGCTCCCTTTTCCATGGTAATGGCGGGAAGAATCAATGCGTAGACAGTGCAGAACACCACCACACAGGCTAGGCAGGTGACAACTCTGCACCAGCTTTTTTTCCTTTTATGCGCTTTCATATATTTTTCTGCGCCCTGAAGAGCATCCTTCTTCATATACCAATCACCAGCTTTCCTATCTCAATGTTCCGAAGTCAGGCAGGGGCCAGACCCGGAAGACAATTTTTCCAACAATCTGTTCATCGGAGACACAGCCAACCGTTGTACTGCGGGAATCCACAGAAGTAGAGCGGTGGTCGCCCATGCAAAAGTACCGGTTATCCGGCACCTGGTAGGGTAATGCAATGTCACAGTCTCCAAGGGCTTTTTCTGTCAGGTATGGTTCGTCCAGCAACTCACCGTCCACATACACATTTCCGTCAGCGTCAATATCCACCCACTGACCAGGACCGGCGATACAGCGTTTGACCAAAATCTTGTTGCCCATGTAAAACGCCACCAGGTCGCCCAGTTCACAATCCGACCCTTTGACAGAGAGCACAATATCTCCCTCATTCAGCGTTGGCGTCATGGAAGCCCCGTAGATCTGCAGCACCGGCATCCAGATGGTGGCAACCAATACGGCTACAGCCGCAACGACCACAAGGGTATAGACAGTGCTTCTCAGGACCCGCCGATATCGCTTTTTGTATTTCTCTCTGTCAAGCTCCGTTTCGAGCTGTTCCAGGGTTGGAAGCTCGCGGGACGGATTTGCTGTGTTCTTCATTGATCTCAACCTCTCCAGCGGACTGAATCAATTGCCGCAGTGCTTCCTGGTCTGCCAGCAGTTTGGACGCTCTGGCAGCGACCTGCTTCCAGTAGGCATCCGCATCCGCGTGTACTTTTTGGCTGTACGCCTCTGCCTCCTGCCGGATCTGGGCGGCCTCTTTTGCCGACTGCTCCTTGATAACGCGGCTGATGGCATCCTGCTGGCTGCTGATCCGCTGGATATTTTCCAGATACTGCTGCGCCGCGGCCTCCGCCGCCTGAAAGACACCGTTGAGGGACAGAGCAGCCTCCGCCAGGGAACCGGCTTTGTCGATCTCGATCCTGCGGTCCCGAAGCTGTGCTTCCGCCTGCTCCAGCCTGATCTTCAGCTGGCTGTTTTCTTCCGTCTGGGCAATCAGCATTTCCAGCAGCTCACTCCGGCTCAAACGCCGCAATTCTTTATCCGTCATAGAGCACCTCCAAATCTGTGCCGCACAGCACAAAAGCAAAAAAAGAGGCAGCAGTTATTCTTCACCTGCCCCCAATCCTTACTCCACAGCACGGAAGTAATATTCCTCACGCTGTGCTGAGTTTCAACTGGGGCAACACCGCACAATTTGGCAAGAAGCCCCAGCCTGGATTTTTGGCTCAATTCAAAGTTTGGAAAACGAAGGAATACTGTATGTATTTCTCGTTTTTCAAACTGAAGAAGTGGGGCAAAAAGGCGGCTGCGGCTCGCAGACACAATTGTGCGGTGTTGCCCTAGATGAATGCGGCATTCAGCGCAACACATTATTTCCATTATGTAGTGAAACGATTATATCAAAAGATATATGCCCAATTTCCAACCAGAATAATTTTAGCACAAACATACATGAAAATCAAGGGGGCACAGGAAAAGCACGTAAAAAGATGGTAAAATCTAAGATAAAAGTGGCAGTACAAAAAGCGGGAAGCACGAAGCCACCCTCAAATTCTTTTTTTATAGAGTATGAGGGTGGCTTTGGTGCACCCAAAATAGAGTGCGCTATTGTTATTGTATCAAATTCCAAACCTTTTTTGCACAGGACGCATAGAGAGAAAAGTACGTAGAGAAGTTTTATTTGCCGGTGTATCGCAAACACGACACACCGGCATCCTTTATGAATCTTCTATTCCGTGGAGTGCAGGCCCTTTCAGGTAGTTCTCCATTTCCCCGGACAACACCAGACTAGCATACTCCATCGCGGCGTTGTATAGCAGCCAATCGAGGTCTGCCATCTGTCCGTTTGTAACATCGTAGTGGTTCTCCACTTTCTCACAATCAATCGTAAGGACGGAGCCGTCGTTGTAGGTTAGCTCCACGGAGTTGGTATCCATGTTGTAGAAAGCGTGAATCAGTTTCGTCATTAATGGTTCCTCCAAAACATGTTCTTTCCTGTTCTCAATCTGAGATTATAAGTAAAGGGCCTGTTGCAAAATACGCCCATGAAAAAAACCACATCGACCGTCCCAAAAGGGCTTGGCTGATGTGGTTTTTTGCGTTAGAATTAAACTACCATGAAAAACT
>OLHA01001294.1_pt1 | contig 13632 bp, 14 predicted proteins | sample 1605961 | NCBI WGS metagenome assembly OLHA01 (sample SAMN03283288) | human gut metagenome | biome: human-associated habitat; material: feces | host: Homo sapiens | place: Peru | collected 2012
ACCACAAACATTTTGGGCTGGGCGCCGATGTTGGCAAATTAAATCCGGGCGATGAATACACTTTGACCATTCGCCTGCACGATGGCGATGGCCGCACCATTGCACAAATTGGCCATACATTTGTTATGCCCGAAATGACCGGCGACGACGACACATTTTATACCGTGCGCCGTGGCGATTGTTTGTGGGTAATTGCACGCAATTTCCTGCGCCGCGGAATATTGTTCAGCATTATTGCCGAACGCAACAATATAGAAAATCCAAATCTGATATTTCCAAAGCAGTTATTGCAAATTCCAGTCGGCGGAAAATAAATCTGCGCCATTACAAAAAATAGCCTTGTGTATAACAAGGCTTTTTTGATATTATATGGCATATAAAGGGTTATATGCCGAGAGAATGCGTTCATTAAAATATATTTTGATGATTGCTGTTTTTTGTGCGCAAGCAATCTCGTTTGCGTGGGCTGATGACACTGCGGCCAAATTATCCCAATCTGATACCGAAGCCACCACACAGTCAAACAGTCGTGTTGCAAAATTATACGAAATTTTGAAACAGGCCGGATGGGGCGAGGATGACGATAACACTGAACGCATGGAAATATTTTCCCGTGTGGAACAATTGGCAACCGCATCCGATGAAAACACCCAAGCACTGCGCGACAATGCACAGGCGATGCGTGACAAGGAACAATCCACCGCAAACAAATTATTGGGTGCGGCTGGTATTGGTTCGGTCGGCATCGGCACACAAATGGCCGCATCGGCATTAGCCGAACAAAATGCAGATGATGCCGCACAACGCGATATGGCCACATACCTGGCAACATTCAAATGCGATTATGGCACGGGTATGAACATTACCGGTGGCCAAACCGATGTTGAATTACCCGGCGGAAATGATTTATTTACACTGGTCAACGAATATAAAACACTGGCGGCGGATTTAAAGGTTCGCAAGGAATCATTGGGTCTGGCCCCGGGGATAGAATCAGAAACGATAATAGATGCGGCGGAAACCGGGTTATATGACAATGCGGCAACTGGTAAAACTGGCGGTGCGTATGCATCGTTGGCGCGTGCATTAAGTGACGAAACCAGTGACGACGCAAAACAAATTGCGGAACAAAAATCCGAAACGGCCAAGAAATTAAAGACGGGGGCAATCACCGCGGGTGTTGGCGCCGTGACAACGATTGCCGCCGATTTGGCCATTAATTCCAAGAATAAAAATAAGTCCGATGATTTATTGGCACAACGCAATCAAATTGAATCTGACACAACCGATATGATTCAACGCGTTATTGATGAATGCAATGCCGACATTGCCAAGAATCGCGAACTGGCGCAGAAAATAAAATCTGAAAATCCAAATTGGTCGGCGGACGCAACATTGAAAGAGTATGTCACGGCGGCTGATGCGGCGGAAACATTGCAATCGGATACGGATATTATAAAAATCAAGGATTCGGCACTGTGCAGATAAAATTTATTAAATTTTTTCTGTTCCGAATAAAAAAAGCAGACGTTTTCAGCCTGCTTCCATTTATTTATGGAGTATAAAACTTTTAACTTCCTAGTTTTCCTCGTAATCAATGTTTTCTTCCGCTGGCAAGTCAGTTTCTTCATATTCGCCGCTGTCATAATCATCATCAGCAGGAAGAACAACCATCTGGGACTGCACTGCGCTCTGAATTTCCTCTTCAGCTATCGCATCGACCAAGTCCTTTGCCTGCGCCCTTGTAAAGTACAAAAGATTTCCGCCGTATTCAATTTGAGTGTCGCCCTTTCTTTGATTTGACTTTGTAGAAGGAATTTTTATGCAGAAATAAGGAGACTTTCCGACAAAAACATAGCCCATGGAAATTTTAGGGTCAGCATAAGAAGAATACTGGAAAGGTCCCCATTCAATTTTTGCACGGGCATATTCATAAGTCGCCTTGTATTTTTTCTGATTACGGTCAAGTTTTTTTTCTTCAAAATCCTTTAAATAAGCATTGTAAGAAGTGATAACAGCTTTGCGCGCATCTTTGTCCAAAAGAAGACGCTCCTTGTTCGGCATATTTTTATAGACAATTCCTGCCGTTCCGTTCTTTGGGAAAAGCATAACGGAAAAATCTTTTGCCTCAAGCTCATTAACAAAAATTTTTCTTAGCCTGAAAGTTCCAGAGCCAAGCTCAACAGGATCGAATTTTCCAAGCTTTACAATTTCAATTTCCTGCTTTACCTTTGGAGTTCTTGCCGCAAACGACAACGCAGCCATTGTTCCGACCATTATAAACAAAATTTTCTTTTTCATATTTTCCTCTATTTAATTAAGTTCTTCCATTCCGTTCAGAAGATTCTTTAAAGCGCAAAGCTCATCTTTTGTGAATGTTACGCCTTTTCCCATTTTTTGATGCTCGGAATCCCAGGAACGTATGTCGTACTTTGCAGGACGACCTCCCCAAGATACAAAATTCAACTCAAGGTTCCAGCCAGACTTTGATGTGGAAAGAACACCGATATTTTTCTTTATATCCGGCGGAGTAAAACCTTCAGACATTGCCATAAAATCCTCCGACAAAATATGCGCCTCACTTTTATAGAAACAACCGCTCACAAAACAAAAAGTTACAAGCGTTTTTTTGCTTTTATATTAATGCCGTTTGTCTTTTTTGTCATCAATAAAATTCCATTCTAAAACAAAACGTATTACACCTTTTACGCAATCTGTTTATTGCCGAAATGCAATTAGTATTATATATTGATAGTAAGCAAAATCGCTTTTATGAAAACTGAAATTCAAAAGGCAGACAAAGCTTTTCGTTTTTTTACTTTATGGAGGAAAAATGATTAAAAGTAAACTTGTATTGGCAGCATTCGCAGCCATGTCGCTTGCACTGATCTCGTGCGGCTCATCGCCAAAAGAAGAGCCAGAGATTCAAGAAGAGAATGTTTCTGAAAACACAGCAGAAGAATCTCAAGACCAACAGCAAATTTCCGAAGACACCGAAGAATCAAATGAAGCAACACTCAGCAAAATTGAGTCTTCAAGGCAGGACGCAATAAATGCCGGCGCGCAGAACGCAGCTCCAGACGCATTTAACGCCGCAGAAGAAGAATACAATTCTGTAAAAGCAGCAATGGAGCAAGGCGAAGATGTTTCTGCAAGGCTAAAAGATCTCCTTGCACGCTATCAGGCTTTAAAGGCTTATGCAGACGCAGTTGCAAAGAAAGCAAAGATTGACGAAAACGGATTTGCTTCTTATGCGCAGAATGTATACAACGACGGCTCTTCCATTATCAGTGAGCTTGCATCTTCAAAAGACTACGGAAGCGATTGGAATAAAAAAGCAGTTTCCGCAGATGCAAAAATGACTTTTGTTCTTAAGGCAGCTTATAAATCGCTTGCACAGGCTGAACGCACAGAAGCATTTAAAGCAAAGAGAAATGCGGACAGCATAAAGTGCTCTGTTTCAAGAAAAGCTGACTACGATAAATTTGTTGCAAACTTCAAGTCTGGCGATCAGAATTACGTTACAGGAAATCCAGAAGGCGCGATTGCAAACTACACAAAGGCTAAAGAAGGATTCTCATCTCTTTATGCACAGGTTTCCGAAGCAAGAGCACAGGCCCAGGCAGCAATTGAAGAAGCAAAGAAACGTGTTGCAGAAAGTGAGACAAATGCTCAGTGGGCAGATAAGGAAAAACCTCTTGGAGACGAGCCGGTAGAAGGAATCGAGGAAGCAGACACACAGCTTCTTGAAGCAGACGACTTTACAAAGGCAGAAAACTCAGAAGTTGAAATCGAAGAAACTATCGAAGAAGCTGCACAGGAGGCTGAATAATGAAAAAAATACTTGCTTGCACAGTCGCATCTGTTCTGGGACTTTCAGTTTTTGCAGCCAGCTACACAAACAACACATACCAGAAACTTGCAAAAGAATACACACAGAAAGCAGAAAGAGCATTGGACGCAGGAGAATATGTTCTTGCTGAAGAATACGCTGCAAAAGCAAAAGAAAACGCAGAGCTTTCTGACACTTACATAAGCCACATGCTGCAAAAGGAAAGCGCAGAAAAAGACCTCAACCTTGCAAGAAACAGGCTCGCCTATGTTGAAAGCATCAACGGAAAAGAAAACTTCCCGATTGCTTATGATTCTGCATCAAAGTCTCTTGCACAGGCTGAAGACGCATTTGCAAAAGAAGAATGGAATGCAGCTTCAAGCTATTCAAAGCAGGTTCTTGACGCTTTGGCAGAAATAAAAGAAGTTACACCGCTTCCAAAATACTATGTTGTAAAACCTTGGGAGTCAGATAAAGACTGCTTCTGGAACATCTCTGGAAGACCTTACGTTTACAACAATCCTTATTTGTGGGAAAACCTTTACGAAGCAAACAAGAATTCCCTTCCAGATCCAAAGAATCCAAACTTGATTCGTCCGGGAATGAAAATGGAAATTCCTTCAATTTCTGGCGAATACCGCGACGGAGTTTACAGCCCGGACAAAGACTACGAGCCTTTTCAAAAACGCTAAAAATTCCTAGCTAAATACAGGGCAGCTGCTGAAGCCATCAACGCATGGCAATATTCGTGGCTGCCCATTTTTTTTATCACTTCGGACTTTGAAATTTCCATGTAGTTTACATATTCATCAGAATCCAGATTCTGCTTACCGGAAAACTCCAAGTCTTCAGCAAGAAAAACATGGACGTGATTTGCAAAGAGAGCCGGATTAGGATTCATAGAGCCGAGGCAAGTCATTTTTTTTGCGGTTGCGCCGGTTTCTTCCAAAAGCTCACGTTTCGCAGCCTCAAGCGGAACCTCTCCCTTGTCTATTACGCCGCCTGGAAATTCAATGCTTAAAGATTTTTCTCCGTGCCGCCATTGCCTTACCATAAGAAAATTTTCACCGTCATCTGGAATTACAATCACCCAGTCAGGAGCTTCGTTCACAATGTAAACACCTTCAGTTCCATCGGGACTTACGCTGATCCGTTCAGTAACAGCAAAAACAGGAGTTTTAAAAACCTCCCTGCGGAATTTTTCGTGCCATATAAGTTTTTTGTCGTCCATGCTTTTTATACTAAAATTATTCTGAAAGTTTAGCAAGAAAGATAACATTATAAAAATTGCAAATTTCAAAAAACGGATTTATAATTTAGTTATCAAAAATAATATTTAAAACAGGAGGCGTATTATGGCAATCATCGCAATTTCAAGACAGGTGGCTGCACTGGGAGACGAAATAGCTGCAGCGGTGGCAAAAAAACTTGGCTACACATTTATAACTCGCAAACAGATAGAAGACCGCATTGTAGAGCTGGGATTTCCAAAAGAAAAGCTTCAAAAATATGACGAAATAAAACCAGGATTTTTCGCAAGCCTCGCAAAAGGACGTGATGAATACCTGAACTATTTGCAGTATGCGATTCTGGAAGCGGCAAGCAAAGGAAACTGCATTTTAATAGGGCGCGGTTCATTTGTAATTCTTGAAGATGTTCCAAATTTGATTTCACTGCGCTTCGTAGCAAAAGAATCTGTAAGAGCTAAACGGCTTGAAAAGGAATTCAATTGGACAGAGAAGCAGGCAATGGCAAGAATAAATGAAAGCGCGGCGAACAGAAAAGGATTCCACAAAAGTTTCTTTAACGTAGACAACGAGGATGCAAGCCACTACATGCTCACAATAAACACAGGAATTCTTGAACCGGAGGAAGTCGTAAAGCAAATCGTAAACTTTGTAAAATATTTTTCAGCCCCGGAAAAAGAAGCATTAGGAAAAAAGCGCATTGAAAATATGCTCAAAGCCCAGGACTTAACAAACAAGCTTCTCTTTGAATACAAACTGAATATAAATTTTCTGCGTGCAATAATCGATGACGAAGGAACATCTATAACATTGCAAGGCGTGGCAGATTCTCAGGCTGTAGTAGATAGAGCCGTCACACTTGCGGCAAAAATTCTTCCAAGCTGCACAATAAAATCAGCAGTAAATATTGTTCAGGACTTTAAAGGTTGCTAACAGAGGGCGGTTTATATGAAAAGTTTTTAATGCATATTTTTAACTGTGATTCCCATGCAGTTTGCCGCAAAACGAACGTCGACATGGGAATCTTATATAAAGCTTATCGGTCAAGCCCGATAATGACAGTTTTTATTCAACAGTAACAGACTTTGCAAGGTTGCGTGGCTTGTCCGGGTTATTCCCCCTGTGAACTGCACAATAGTAAGCAAAAAGCTGCGCCGGAATTATTGAAAGCATCGGTTCAAAAAAACTTTCCGTAGAAGGAATCTTTACAATTTCATCTGCGGAAGAACTGAACGTCCCGGAATCATCCTGCGTAATAACAAAAGTAGAAGCACCGCGGCTCTTAACTTCAATAATGTTGCTTGCAAGTTTTTCGTAAAGCTCAGGAACTGTAGCAGTCGCAACAACAAGAGTGTCCATGTCTATAAGCGCAATCGGTCCGTGCTTAAGCTCGCCTGCCGCAAAAGCCTCGCTGTGCATATAGCTTACTTCCTTAAGTTTAAGAGCGCACTCAAGACTTGTCGCGCTGTCATACTGGCGGCCAATAAAAAACACCTTCTGCTTGTTGTAGTTCTTGGAAACAAATCTCTGGATAGAAGCCTTGTCTTCAAGAATCTGTTGAACTTTCTCTGGAATAGAATTTAACTCGCAAAGATATTTTTTATAGTCAGAAACGGAAATCGTTTCTTTTATAAATGCGGATTTCAAGGCAAGCATGCAAAGGCACATAAGCTGAGTTGTGTACGCCTTGGTTGAAGCAACCGCAATTTCAGGGCCTGCCCAAGTATAAACAACATCATCAGCTTCGCGGCTTACAGTTGAACCCACGCAGTTTGTAATCGCCGTAACGTGAACGCCGTTCTGCTTGGCAAGACGCAACGCAGCCAAAGTGTCGGCGGTTTCCCCGGACTGGCTTATTACAATAAAAATATCGTCTTTGCATAGAATAGGATTTCTGTAGCGGAATTCGCTTGCAACATCGACCACAACAGGAACACGTGCAAGCTGCTCAAAAACATACTTTGCCACAACTCCGGCATGATACGCTGTTCCGCAGGCTACAATAACAATGCGCTTGGCTTCCTTCCATTTTTCGTCAAAGCAAAGCTCGTCAAACTTTATGTCAACAGGAACTCCGCCTTCAAAAACAAGACGCGGCCTCATTGTGTCTGTAAGAACTTTTGGCTGCTCGTGGATTTCTTTTAGCATAAAATGCTCGTAGCCGCCTTTTTCTGCGGAAGAAATATCCCAGTCAACATGGAACGGCTGCTTTATTATGCGGTTTCCGTCCTCGTCAAAAAGGTCAACATGGTCTTTGTAAAGCACTGCGATTTCTTTCTGGTCAAGGAAGTAGACATCGCGGGTGTACTCAAGAACAGCAGGAACATCGCTTGCAATGAAGTTTTCATCCTTTCCAAGTCCTACGATAAGCGGACATTCCTTTCTTGCGGCAATGACTCTATCTGGAAAGTCTTTGCACAGAACTCCAAGAGCATAGCTGCCTTCCAAGCGGTTTACAGTCGCCTTTACAGCTTCAAAAATATCCAGTGAATCTTCATAGTAATAGTTTATAAGATGAGCAATTACTTCTGTATCTGTATCGCTCTTGAACACAACGCCTTCACTCTGAAGCCATGCCTTGAGCTTTGCAAAGTTTTCAATGATTCCGTTGTGAACAACAGCAATTGTTCCGCTTTCGTTAAGATGCGGATGTGCATTTATGTCGCTAGGCTCGCCGTGAGTCGCCCATCTTGTATGCCCGATTCCAAGAGAGCCCTCAATTGTTTCCTTCGCGATTTTTTCTTCAAGAGCCTTTAGCGCGCCTTTCACCTTGCGCACCAAAATGTCCTGGCCATTAAACACTGCGATTCCCGCGCTGTCATATCCGCGGTACTCAAGTTTCTTAAGCGCATTCACCAAAACCGGTGTAGCATTTTTATTGCCGATATATCCTACAATTCCACACATATAATTATTCTAGCGAATTTTTCGCATTTTGAACAGAATGCATTCCGTAAAAACAAATATAAAATCTAATCAAGGAAAATTGCTTCAAGAATATTTCATTTTTCTCTGGAATTCTTTAAAAAGTTCAGGAATATTTCATTTTCCATGTGGAATTCGTCAAAAAACTCAAGAATATAGAATTTTCCTGAAGAATATGCATAAAAACTCTGGAATATCTTTTATTATTCAATTTTTATACAAATTCCTCAGGAATATACAATATTCTTGGAGAATATTATTTATTCCTGTATATTTATGCAAAATTTATCATTTCACAAAAAAATTCTCCTCTAGGAAAAAAAACGCACAATGCACTATAATGGCGCAAGGTTTTGGACAAATGAAAAGAATTTTGGGACTTGCCATAGTTTTAATATTTTCCGCAAGGATTTTTTCCGCCACATTAAAGGATGCGCAGGACAGGCTTACGGCAATTGAAGAATTCAAAAGCGGAATTCTAAGTTCAAGTCCAAACGGATTTTTTTCTGACGAGGAAATGGATGCGCTCAATCTTCTTTATCAGGTTCTTGAAGGAGACGAATACACAGTAAACTCGCTTAGCGGCGCGATGGATTTTTCCATAGGAGAATACAGCCTTGTTGAAACAAAATGGCCTACAGAAATTCATGGGCTTTTCTTCGGAGAAAAAATAAACTATGAGCGCAGCGTGGACATAATGTATTCAGACGCAATGGAAAAAAAATACGTTCCAGAGCCTGAAATGACTGAATATCAGCGGCGCGACTACGAATATTACATAAACGACTACGAAACCAGAATCCGCGCAGGAGAAAAATTTTTTTATGCAGAACTTACATTTAAACTCACGCACTGGCAGGGAGCAAGCGAATACAGATTTGAGCCGGTCGCGCTAAAAATCTACAAGAATTCAAAACGTCCGCGGGCAATAATCACAATCGATGAAACAAAAAGCAAGTATTTTTTTAAATTCTCGGAAGAAAAGGAATTCAGGACAGAAAAGCAGATTGAAAAAAACAACGCCCGCATAAAAAGACTTCTCAAGGACGAAAGCAAAAACGCTTCCACGGAAAAAGCAAAGAAAAAAGACATAATATTCAGGGAACAAAAAGGAAGGCGGGCATTTTACGTAAGCGCGGAAACTTCCACAGATAACATCGATTTTTCAAGCACGGACTTCACTTCTTACAAGCTCGACAATATGTACGGAACCCTTACGCTAGGACTTGGGAAATTTATCTTTGCTGGAATTTCAGCCGGAATAGATTTGCCTTCGCTTAACAAAAATGTTCCTGTCTATTCTTTCGGCGGAATCTTCGGATTAAACTTGAACCTTGGAACTCACTTGCGTCCTTACGGTCAGACTTCAATTTATGCGCGCACCGACGACCACGTTGTATTTAAAACCGGAACCGGCATAGATTTTAAGCTTGGAAAATTCATGCTGAACCTTGAGTACAGTTACAACTGGAGCAGCAACGTAAACACTTCTGTAAAAGACGAGAAAACACAAAAGTTCGGCACTTACACAGCAGGAATCGGACTTACTTGGTAAAGTTTTCATTGTGAAGACACAAGTCGTTTATCGGGCATTCCGCGCACTTGGGATTTCGCGCTGTGCAAATATAGCGTCCGTGCAAGATAAGCCAGTGATGGGCGTGCATCATAAATTCAGAGGGAATGCGCTCAAGCAGGGAACGTTCAACTTCAAGTGGCGTTGAGCCTTGGGCAAGTCCAATCTTGGGACAGATTCTAAGCAGATGAGTGTCCACCGGCATTGTGGGCTTGTGGTAGACAACATTCAGAATAACGTTCGCGGTTTTTCTTCCCACGCCCGGTAAAGATTCTAAGTCTTTCCTGTTGTCTGGAACTTGCGAATTGAATTTTTCCACAAGCATTTTGCTCAAGCCCGCAACATGCTTTGCCTTATTCTTGTAAAGCCCGATTGATTTTATAAAGCCTTTTATTTTTTCTTCACCAAGAGCAAGCATAAGTTCCGGCGTATAGGCGATTTTATAAAGCGGCTCGGTTGCTTTGTTCACGGCTTTGTCCGTAGTCTGCGCGGAAAGAACCACGCTCACCAAAAGACAAAAAGCGTTCGGAGCAATAAGCTCGGTTTCTGGAGACGGATTCAATTTTTGAAACCGCAGAAAGACTTGCGAAATCTGCTGCGGAGTTAAAAGTTTCAAGTTAGAACTCTTTCTTTAGGAGAGTGGCTTTGTCTGTCTGTTCCCACGGAAATTCTGAATTTCCAAAATGACCATAAGAAGCTGTCTTGGAATAAATAGGACGCTTAAGGTTGAACGTTTTTGTTATTCCAGCTGGAGTGCAGTCGAAAACTTTTTTTACAGCATCCGCAATCTGGCAGTCGGGAAGAATTCCAGTTCCAAAAGTTTCAACTAGAACAGAAACAGGGAACGGAACTCCAATCGCATAAGCAAGCTGAACTTCGCATCGTTCCGCCAAATCCGCGGCAACAATGTTCTTGGCAATGTAGCGCGCCATGTATGCTCCAGAACGGTCAACCTTGCTAGGATCTTTTCCGCTGAAAGCTCCGCCGCCGTGCCGTCCCATTCCGCCGTAAGTATCAACAATTATTTTTCTGCCTGTAAGACCAGTGTCTCCAACAGGACCGCCGATTATAAACTGGCCTGTAGGATTTATAAAATACTTTGTGCTGGAATCCAAAAGCCCTGCAGGCTCAAGAACTGGCTTTATTATTTTTTCCATTACAGTGGATTTTATTTCGTCATAGCTGATTCCCGCATCGTGCTGCTGGCTTATAACAACAGTGTCAATTCTTACAGGACGGTGGCCTTCATATTCAATTGTAACCTGGCTTTTTGAATCCGGGCGCATCCATTTGACTTCGCCGCTTTTTCTTAGCTCTGCGGATTTTCTCATAAGCTTGTGGGCAAACATAATAGGAGCGGGCATAAGCTCAGGCGTTTCCTTGCAGGCAAAGCCGAACATCATTCCCTGATCTCCCGCGCCCTGCTGACCTTTGAATTCATCAAGGCCTTTTCCTACAACTCCCTGATTTATATCCGACGACTGGGAATGAATCATATTAAGAACAGCCATGGAATTGCAGTCCAAGCCGTAGTCTGGATTTGTGTAGCCGATTCTCTGAACAACATTGTATGCAACTTTCTGAACATCAATGTGAGCATTTGTAGAAAGTTCGCCGCCTACAAGAATAAGAGCCTGGGATGCAAAAGTTTCGCAGGCAACATGGCTTTCTGGATCCTGACGCAGACATTCATCAAGAATTCCATCTGAAATCTGGTCGCAAACTTTGTCCGGGTGACCTTCCCCCACGGATTCCGAAGTAAATAAATAATGATTTTTCGATAAGACAGCGCTCATTTTTAGAGCCTCCTGTTTAGCAAGTTTCAGTTCCACAAGAAAACTGTTCCGCCTGCAATTTGGATAAATCAGCGGATAATTTGTTCAAAACAATATAATCAAAAGCACAAAAACAAGCAAGGGAAATTTTTTTCACCTTTAGCTTCTAAAATTACAGTAACAAGGTGCCGATTAGTGCTCTAACAATGAGGCAATTACTGCACTAAATGGGTGTTGATGAGCGCACTAATAAGGAGGCATTTAGTACAGTATTTAAATGGCAATTTGAGTGGAAATCTTTTATGATGCCTAAAAGTCTATTAAATACCGTTGCTGCTTTCCTGTCATATTTTATGAGATACATTGCTACCACTCAACTTCATTTTCAGAAAGACAATCTTTTACAAGGTGCGTTTTTTCCTTTTGAATTTGCAAGAGTCAAAGGCTGTGAATTGTCATTAACAAACGCCATTATTTTAAAGAGATTTTCCCTTGCTTTTGTCGCTGTAATTGCATTCATACGAACCTTCATTTATGTACATTATAGCGTACATTGCAATAAAAAACAAACTTCTTTTCTCTTTTACTCTGAATTTTAATAATCCTTTCCCCATAAATCGTTTTTACAGGGCAAACGCATTATAAATAATTTAGCGCGAAAGAACGGTTCCCGGGGCAAAAACACGCTGATTGTTGCGACCGCGTGAGCGCTCAATTCTATAGTTGCTTTGCAAAAATCAGCGTGTAGCGCATTATTGCGCGATTTTGAACCAGGAAACCGTGTCCGGAAGCCAGTTTTATGCTGAATACATTTATAATGCGTTCGCCCTGAACGTTTTTATTCATGCCCTTGATTACATTTGAAATATTATATAATATATGAATATAGCAAAGGAGCGGAAACAATGCATATATATGCGTTATTTTCTATCCGGCAATTGTTGTTTTTATCAAATTGTTTTTATAATAAGGAGACATGAAATGTCACTGAAAAAGTCTTATTCCAAAGACAAGAAAACTTGTAACGTAACTTTTTCTGTTTCTCAGGAAGCAGCACACGGCGCAGAAAAAGTTTCAATCGCAGGAGACTTTAACAGCTGGAGCAGCACAGAAACTCCGTTGAAAAAAGGCAAAGACGGTTCTTTCTCTGTAAAAATTCCTCTTGAAGCCGGAAAAGAATATCAGTTCCGCTATCTTCTTGACGGAAAGCACTGGGAAAATGACTGGGCGGCGGACAAGTACATTCCTGCTCCATTCTCACACACAGATAATTCTGTTGTAATCTGCTAAGCTAGCTTAAAATCTTTTACTTTATACAAGCTGTCCAAGTGAAGAAAACTTCAAAGGGCAGCTTTTTTTTTATAAAATCTACAAAAAACACGCAAAAAAGTGGAAATTCCAGAACAACTCATTATAATGTATAAAAGGAGATGCGCATGGACTTAAAAGGAATCTATACAGCAGACACCCGCCGCTATGATGACTCCCAAGCTTTATACAATCGATGCGGAAAAAGCGGAATTCTCTTGCCCAAAGTAAGCCTAGGATTTTGGCACAACTTCGGCGGAAACGACTCTTATGAACGCAGCCGGAAAATCACACACTTTGCGTTTGACCACGGAATAAATCATTTTGACCTTGCAAACAACTATGGTCCACAGCCCGGAAGTGCGGAGGGAAATTTTGGGAAAATCCTGAGAGAGGAATTTTCTGCATACAGAGATGAGCTGATCGTCAGCACAAAGGCAGGCTATGATATGTGGCCGGGACCTTATGGCAACTGGGGGTTGCGCAAATATCTTATGGCAAGTTTAGACCAGAGTTTGAAACGCATGAAGCTTGACTATGTAGACTTGTTTTATTCGCATCGTTACGACCCTGACACACCTCTCGACGAAACGCTACAGGCGCTTGTTGACATCGTGCGACAAGGCAAGGCGCTCTATGTGGGCATTTCGCGATGGCCACTCAAGGCACTGCAATATGCGGCTGAGTACTTGAAGGCACACGATGTGCCTTTGCTGACGTATCAGGGTAGGCTCAATTTGCTGGACCGTGCCGTGGAGGAAGAGGGCATTTTGCAGGAGGTTGAAAAGATTGGGTGTGGCTTTGTGAGTTTTTCGCCCTTGGCACAAGGCTTGCTCACTGAAAGATACTTGCACGGCATCCCTGCCGACTCGCGTATGCGCACGGATGTGACGCTTAAAGAATCGACACTTACGCCCGAACTGTTAGAACGACTTTACCAACTCAAGGATGAAGCTGAAAAAGATGGTCTCA
>OLHA01001303.1_pt1 | contig 13577 bp, 8 predicted proteins | sample 1605961 | NCBI WGS metagenome assembly OLHA01 (sample SAMN03283288) | human gut metagenome | biome: human-associated habitat; material: feces | host: Homo sapiens | place: Peru | collected 2012
GAGCCGACTATAAGCAAGAACGCCATAATATTATGTAATGATTTTGGATTTGTGGGTTCTGGAATTTATGCGGTGAAAATAAACGGCGTCTATTCGGTAAAGAGAATATCTCTAAAAAATACGGAAAGTTATATAATGGCTTGCGATAATAAACTTTACGAAACTTTTGAAGTTGCAATCAATGACGAGAGATTGGAAATAGTAGGTTTGGTTAGAGTGGCTATTAATATTTTATAAAATAAAAAATATATTCTTGGGAATTTGGCGACTGCCCGCTTTAGCGCAAGACTTGACTTTTTAAAAATAATTTATTATATTAAGTATAGGTTGGATTTATAGATTGAGATTAAACTATATATTGAGTAATCGGTATGCACGGCTTTATAAGTCCAATCTATTTTTTATTATAAAACCTACAATTTATAGTATGGTCGTTAATTATTCCTATTCCTTGCAAATAACTATAAATTATAACGCTTCCCGTAAATTTAAATCCTCTTTTAATTAAATCTTTGCTTATTAAATCGGATAATTCGTTTCTTGCGGGCAGATTGTCAGTCGATTTTAATTTATTATTTATTCTTTTGCCTTTCGTAAAACTCCAAATATATTTATCGAAACTTCCAAATTCTTTTTGAACTTCAATAAATTTATTAGAGTTTATTATTAAAGCTTCCAACTTTCTTCTGTTTCTAATTATTCCTTTATTATTCAAAAGCTCTTCCATTGTTGAAGCATTGAAAATGTAAATTCCCATAGAAGCAAGATATTCAAGGCTTGCGGGAAGATCTCCTCTTGATTTTTCTGGAATTTTCCATGCGTCAATGTTCATATCCGCAGCCGGTTTTTCCATGAAAGCTGTAATGCGGTTTTCGTCGTCAACCTGCATGATTCCGAATCCAGAAGCATCACGGCGGTTTACTGCTTTTGCCGCAATTGTGATTTCCGCGCCGCTTTCAATATGCTTGTTCATAAAATCCTTGAGGTTCATCTTGTAAAGCTGGTCGCCTGAAAGGATTATGTAATGTGTCGGACGCTGAACTCTAAAATGTCCGAAATTTTTACGCACTGCATCTGCTGTTCCTTCATACCAGCCTGAATGTTCAAGAGTCTGTTCCGCCGCAAGAATTTCTACAAATCCGTCTGAAAAGCGGTCAAAATTGTAGGAATTGTTTATGTGAAGGTGGAGCGACGCAGAGTTGAACTGTGTTAAAAGATAGATTTTTTTGTAGCCAGAGTTGATGCAGTTTGAAATAGGAATATCAACAATTCTATATTTTCCGCCGAAAGGAACCGCTGGTTTGGATCTTTCTTTTGTAAGAGGGTAGAGCCTTGTTCCTTTTCCTCCGCCCAAGATGATTGCAAGAACTCTTGGTTCTTCTTTGTTTTTCAAAGCCATATTATTAAATTCCTCCGCTTGGTAAAACTTGAGATTTATGCCCAAATTTTTTGAAATGTTCTTTCAATATTATAAAACACTTTCTGAATTTTGCAACAAAATATCTTGATTTTATTATACGAAACTTCTAAAAAAATCATTTTTTATCAGTTTTCTGAAAAAAATCTAAACGGACTGCTTTTCTTTCATTCCGAGGAATTCCTTGAACAGTTTTTCCTGCATTGGCTTGGCGTAGTAGAATCCTTGTGCGATGTCGCAGCCGCTTGTTTTCAGCATTTCGCACTGGTCTTTTGTTTCGACTCCTTCGGCAACCGTTGTTATGTTGAGCTTTTTCGCCATTTCAATTACAGAAGTTATTATGATTCTTTCTTTTTGGTTTTTGTTTTCTTCTTGGGACGAAAGAAAGTCCTTGTCCAGCTTTATTACGTCAGCCGGCATATTCTTTAAAAGGTTCAGTGAAGAATATCCTGCGCCAAAATCATCTACAGAAACAGAAAATCCTGCCTTTTTTATTTCGTCCATTATTTTTATAAGGCGGTTCGGATTGTCTACCATGATTCTTTCTGTAAGCTCGACTTCTATTTTGTTGTCGCCGATGTCGTAGCTGCGTGAAATTTGCTTCAGGTCGCTTATTAAATTCGGGTTGTAAATATTGTAGCGGCTTAGATTGAAGGAAATTGTAAGCGGATTGCTTTTGCTTTCCTTGGTTTTATTCCATTCTTCAAGAAAATTGCAGACATTGTTAAGCACAAATTTGTCGATTTTTTCTATAAAGCCGTTGTCTTCAAAAAGCGGTATGAATTTTGCAGGTGGAAGAAAACCTTTGCGCGGATTGTTCCATCTTATAAGAGCTTCAGCTCCGATTATAGTTTCGTCCTCAAACTTGAACTTTGGCTGGTAAAAAACTTCAAATTCCTTGTTTTCAAAGGCTTCCTCCATAGAAAGCGTAATTTCTCTGTTCCAACTGTAGGACTCTTTAAGCTCGCTTGTATATTCGATTACTCTATGGGTTGCAAAATGATTTTTGTAGAGTTTTTGAGCCAGATTAGCCTTGCTTATCATGGATTCTATGTCGTCCAGCGGATTTTCTATGCGGTAAATGCTTGCGCTGAATGTAAACTGGTATTTTGGAGGAAGATATTTTTTTACGATATTGTCTACGTTTGTCATGTTGTAGACACGTTCTTCTATGTCCCAGAAAAATTCCATGTTTTTTATAAGGAAAACAAAGTTGTCTGCATAAAAACGGCACACGAATTCGTTTTTTCCGCATTGGGAGGCAAAATGTTTTCCAAGAAGCTTTAGAATTTCGTTTCCGCAGAGAATTCCGTAAGTGTCGTTTATGATTCTAAAATTGTCTGCATTTAGAGAAAGAATCATGTATTCGTTTGGAAGCGCGTTTTTCAGAAGCTTTTTTGCATCGAATTCAAAGTGGCTGTATGCAGGAAGCCCTGTTATGTTGTCGTGTTCAATCATGTAGCTTTTTTTATGCAGAATCAGCAGAAGAAGAGCTATTACGAAGCAAATCAGCGTGGCAAAAAAAATTAAAATCATTGCGGCAAAACGTGGACTGTACATTTTTATAATCTCGTAAAAAGTTTAAGTAGAATGAATAAAGTATAAACTACAATTCCCCAAAAAACAAGAAAAAATTTGTTTAAAATGCGTGCATGGTATTTTCGCCAAACTGATTTAGCTTAACTTTTTTATTCGGATTCCGATAAAATAATTGAGGTTATGTTATGATTAGAGGCTGGTATATCGGAGCAAGCGGAATGAATGCTCAGCAGAACAGGCTGGACACAATTTCGAACAATCTTGCAAATGTAGACACGACAGGCTTTAAAAAAGAAATTCCTGTAAACAAGGAATTCAGCGAGCTTTTGCTTAGAAGAACTGTGGCAGACGGCGTGTATAAAACACCGTTCGGTTCTGCGGATGCAGCTCCTATAATCGGCTCAATCGGACTTGGAGTTGAAACAAACGAACTTTACACAGATTTTAGTCAAGGCTCTTTTAAATCAACAGATACTAAAACAGACATGGCTTTGGGGGGAGAGGGGTTTTTTACTGTCCAGACTCCGGCAGGTGAACGCTATACACGCAACGGAAATTTTCACCTTGGAAAAGAAGGAATTCTTTTGACAAAGGAAGGTTATCCCGTTCTTGGCGAAAACGGAGCGATTCATGTTCCTAATGACAAATTTTTTGTGAATCAGGACGGAATGATTTATACAAATGAAGACAACGAACTTGTTGACAGAATAAAAGTTGTACGCTTTGAAAACGAGCGTTTCCTAAAAAAACAAGGCTCTTCACTTTGGAATTCAAATGAAATTTCAGGAGATGCGTATATTGCGGAAGGAGATGAACGTCCGCGGCTTTTGCAGGGATATACAGAAGCAAGCAACGTGAATGTTGTAAACGAAATGGTTCAGATGATAGAAGTAAACCGTGCTTATGAGGCGAACCAGAAGTCAGTTCAGACAGAAGACAGCATGATGGACACGCTTTGGTCTAAAGTTGTTACTGTAAACCGCTAATAAGGAGAATTAGAAAATGGTAAGAAGTTTATGGAATGCCGCTACAGGAATGAACGGTCAGCAGATGAATATAGACACTATCTCAAACAACCTTTCTAACGTAAATACAACCGGTTTTAAACAGCACCGTGCTGAATTTGAAGACCTTCTTTATCAGAATGTAAAGCTTGCTGGAACTCCGGCTACGGAAGACACCGTAACTCCTGTTGGACATCAGATGGGAAGCGGTGTTAAAGTTGGAGCAACACAGCGCATTATGACACAAGGCTCTTTGCAGGCGACCGGAGTTGACACAGATGTTGCGGTTGTTGGCGACGGATTCTTTAGGGTTCAGCAGTATGACGGAAGTTGGGCATACACAAGAGACGGCTCATTTAAGGTTGATTCGACTGGGCAGCTTGTAACGGCAAACGGACTTCGGGTAATGCCAGAAATAATCATGCCGGAAGGATTTCAGCTTGAAACACTTTCTATTTCTGACGGCGGAAGGGTAAACGTAAAAGTAAACGGCGAGCTTGAGCCTGTTGAAGTCGGCCAGCTTGAGCTTTATAGATTTCCGAATGCAGTCGGACTTGAAAACACAGGCGACAATCTTTACAAAGTTACAAACGCTTCTGGAGAGCCAATTGCTGGACGTCCTGGAATTGACGGAATGGGAATTACAAAGCATAAGTTTCTTGAAATGAGCAATGTTTCTGTTGTAAATGAAATGGTTCAGATGATTGTTGCGCAGCGTGCTTATGAGTTCAACTCAAAGGCAATTCAGACTAGCGACAATATGCTTCAGACTGCCGCCGGACTTAAACGCTAAAAATTGAATTGCAACGGCAAATTAGAAAGATTTCATTCAACGCTGAAAACTGAACATGTCCGTAAGACTCCATACTTCAGTTATGAAGATGCAAAAGAAAAGATGGCACAGTGGATTGATTTTTACAACAACGGGCGTCTTCACGGCGCACTTCTTTATCTGACTCCAGCGGATTATTTTGAAGGCAGAAAAAAATCAAGGCTTGCAGAACGAAGAGAAAAACTTCATACTGCAGATATCAACAGAAAAGCTTATCGGCTGCAACAGCAGCAGGCTTAATCCACCTTATAAGCTTTCCTAAAAAAGTCCAAGTTCACTTTGGGCAGAACATTGCCGACCGCATCAAAACTATACGAGATGTTCTGGTAAGTCTGCCCCCACTTGTTTTCAGTCTTTATGATATCAAGCCAGCGACGGGCTGGGTTATAATTATATTCAGTGAACGTTCCGTTACCGTAATCTATGCGCGTTCTTTGTCCGTACTGGTATAATTTCCCTTTTCTAGCGGTTCCCTGCCTAAAGGCAGGTCGCGCTTTCCGTGGTTCCGCTGCTCGCTTCATTCGCCGCAACCTTCGGTTTCTTGAGAACTCGCCTAAAGGCGAGCCACTACAATCGCTAACCGAAAGTACAAAAATTAAAAGTTTAGTCAACCAGCATTTCTTTTATAACTTTTTTTACCTCTGAAACTTCTTTTTTTTGTTATTTTTCCCAAATGTTTTACAAGCCGGATTCCATCAACTGTTCTTAGCTGATCCAAGACTATCCAACCTTGCTTTCCGTCAAATTTTACTGGAATTCTTGTTGGATATGAGTGAGATTTTGTCGTCATTGGAGCAACAATGATTGTATCAATGTTATGGTTCATCTCATCTGGCGAAATAACAAGGCATGGGCGCGTCTTCTTTATTTCATGCCCTACGGTCGGGTCAAGGTTCACAAGATAGACATTATACTGATTTACTACCATTCCCATTCAAAATCTCCTGATTCAGGAATTTCTTTCAAAACATCCTCTTTGTTTTCGTGCATAGAACAAAAGGCCTCTGCCCAATCAGCACGGGGAATGTCTTTCACAGGAGTAAGAAGGATGCCTTTCTCGGTAACTTCCATATCCATTTTATCTTTGACGAGAAACTTGTCCAATACAAGCTTAGGGAACCGTATTACCCTAGAATTTCCGATAGGAACTACAGGAACTAACATTGTATGCCTCCTTATAATGTAATTATTATGTAATAACATCATTCTGTCAAGAATTATATTTGAACAAAGTAACTTTCTATATCAGGTTCGCACCGATGCTGCCGCTCAGCCCCACTGTAACGCTTGTATTCCAGTCCAGGGAGTTCGCTGAAAGTCCTTTGTACGGAGTTTTATGATTATTGTTATCCTAAATAGCCTAAACTTCGAGTTTTATAGTTTAATGCCATTATCGGACTTGACACGATAATCTTTTGAAGTTTTTTTCTATCCAAATCTCGCCGTTTTGAAACTGACATAGTTTTATTCTATTTTCGAAGCCTGTAAAAATAATTGAAGTTATGACTTGTGTTTATTTTTGTTTTGCTTTTTCCATTGAGCTAGAACTAATTTTTTCATCTCTAAAGAACCTGTTCTTTCTGTTGTGATTTCTGCTAGTTCTAATGATTTTTTATCTAATATGGCTCCGTATTCTATTAATAGCGGAAATATTGTAAGTAAATTTTCTTTTATACATAAATTTATTGGTGACATACCATGTTTTTTATAGTAATGCAGATAGTTCCAATTTGTTGCTATTAATAGTACATGGTCATTTCTTCCCCCCCCATCATATTAGGGTCTGCTCCAGCTTTTAGTAAAATTTCACAAGCTGAGTAAATTTCGCTTTCTGAAGGTAAATTTATTATCCCATTTTTATCTTTGTAAAAGTCAAGTAATTTTTTTCTTGGATTTTTGTCTGCTATAACATTTCTGTCCATATATCGTGCAACATAAGGTCTTTTTTTTACATTTGCGCCATAAAGAATGAATAGTTCTGCTAATTTTGTGTTTACTATGCAGCGAGGATCCCACAAAGGATTTGTATCTATCCATTTGAATTGCCCTGCTTTTTTATCGGGACTTGCTCCTTCTTTTAGTAGTTCCTCGACTTTATTATAACTTTCATTAGGATCTGTTGTTAATAATGCCATTTGCATTCTATATTCTAAAGAATTTTCCTTTATTTTTATTAATTTATTGCTAAACCCAAACGTAGGCATTGGGCTTCTTTGCATATTGACATTTCCTAATACTACAAACAGTATAATAACTAGTATTACAATTTCATGTATTTTCATTCTTTCCTCATGTTATTCAAATAAAATATTTACAGTTTTTTCATTTTGAGTTGCTGTAATAAAAGAGTTGTCAGTTCTTTTATTTGATAAGAATTCTGTATTTTTGCCATTTGCAGCATCGCAATAAGCTTTTGCGTCATTCTCATTTTTAAAGACTAAAGTGGCAGATAGTGTTAGTTCTGATGGTGTTTTCTTTCCTGGAACAAAACCGTTTGTCCAGTACTGTCCGTCAACGCTTCTGCTTATAATATCGCCATTTTTGTCACTCAACGTGAATGATACAGATTCTAGAATAGTATCATCAGCTCTTCCATTTCTATCATAGGCTCCAACCTCTGCTCCTATGTGCCATCCTCCATTGAAAACCATATTGTAGTCGCCTTTCCAAAGCCAGATTGAAGATGTTTCTCCATTTGAATCTGAAAAGTCCGTTCTTACTGAATCAATATTGCAAACAAAATTGTTGCTAGTGAAAGTCTCGTATATATTATAGTATCCACCTAGTCTCTGTGGCTGAGTGTTATCAAAGTAAAGAAAACCATCACCCTGTTTAGGAAGCATTTTGTATCCTGTATATATTGCAGAAATAACAATTGCGGCGGCTACAGGATTTTTCCCGTTTGGATCAACATACTTAATTGGGTTGTTGTTTGAGTAGTTGAACAGACTTTGGGAGAATGGATTGTAAATTCCTCCACTCGGTAATTTAGATATATCCTTTCCAGCACTTGGAATATACTCACCCAGGGCCGGGTCAGTGCTTATCCAGCGGCTGTACCTCGGGTCAAGATACCTAGCTCCATAATAGTACAGACCTGTCTCCTCGTCAATTTCCTTGCCTGTAAATTTATACGGAAGATATTCCAGTCCTGTGTTCTGTGTCTTCTCAACCCAGGTCTCGCCGTAAGGCGTGTACTCGATTCTCTGGTACTCATCTCCCTTGTAGTCTGAGATGAGGGTTGCGCTTCCCAAATGGTCAGAGTGATAATAATACTGTTTGTAATATTCCTCCTGATAAGTCGGGTTTGTGCCTGAATTTAATTTCGTTACAATTCGTGTGTCCCCAAGATAGATATTCTTTGAAGACTGACCACCGTATATGTTATTACCACTATCAGTGTGCAAGGTCCACATTTTATTAAAATAAAGTGTTTCGGAATTCTGCGTGTATTTATTAGAACGCTGCCCGTCTTGTCCGTATATATAAGCCGTGCTGTAGTTGTCGTCAACAGAACTTACAAGCTGGTTGCGCTCATTCCAGGTGTATGTGCGTTTGTATTTTGCTCTGTTTGCTTTTCCGCTTCCGCCTTTGTCATCTTCCTTGAACAGTCCCCAGCCGTAATCTGTAGAATAAACATCGTCCGCTTCCTGAGTTATTTTGTGGTAAACAGCTTCCTCACCGTTGCTCTCAAAACTTCCGTCCTGCTCGCAGATTATGTTTCCGTTCGCGTCGTACCTGTAATATCTACTGCCGGCTCGTGTCAACCTGTGCGCAAAGTCCGGGTCATACTCATAGTCAAAGCTGTAGTTCAGATTGTCGCCGATTGATTTTTGCGGTGCTACAGTTTCTGTAGAGATTTTAGCAGTCATGTTGCCAAGCCCTGCCTCGTCAAATGCGAAGCTCTGCGAATATGTAGAGACAAATTCCGGCACGCTGGACTGGTACGGATTGTAGGTTGTCTCGCCGCTCACTTTTATCAGCTGGTACAAATTGTCATAAGAGTATGCCTGCTTTGTCCTGTAGTTTCCGCTAGCATTGCCAAGACAGTCGTTCTCGTAGCCCAGCACATTTCCAACGGCATCAAAACTATATGAGATGTTCTGGTATGCCTGCCCCCACTTGTTTTCAGTCTTGATTGTATCAAGCCAGCGGCGCGCGGGGTCGTAATTATATTCTGTAAATGTTCCGTTTCCGTAGTCTATGCGCGTTCTTTGTCCGTATTCATCGTAAAGAATATTGGTTACATAGTTGAATTCGTTTCCATAATTAGAGCCTGTAACAGAAATTACCTGACCGCCGCGGTCGTAGCCGTAGGCTACTTTCTCGCCGTCCGGGTAGACTATATACTGCATCCTTCCAAGATAATCAGACTGGTATTCCATGACCGCAGTTTCTGTCGGATTGTTGCCGTTCAGGTGGGTAGAAAGCGTTCTTGTTTCTTTTGTAGTTTCTCCAAGTTTTCCGTATTCATATTCCAAAGTTCCCGAAGCGTCTGTCACAGAAAGAATTTTCCCCGCCGCTCCGTGAGTGTCGTCAGCTCCACCGTAAGTATAAACAGTATCTTCTGTGTCGGGGTAGTCTATTCGGACAAGGCGGTTGAGTCCGTCGTACTCGTACACAATCTGCCTGTTGTTCTCCCGCAAAACGCTGCTGCTCTCGCGGACAAGATTTGAGCATTCATCATAGAAGAATTCCTGCCGTCCTGAGTCCTTGCTTTCAAGGGCGGTTCTCCGTCCGAGCAGGTCGTACTCGGCTATGACCGCGTTTCCTTTTGCGTCAAAGGCTTTGAGCATTTCGCCCATAGCATTATAGCGGTATGTAACTTCCGTAAGCTGTTTTCCGTCCTTATCATTTTTTGCAACACGCACTATGTTTCCGCGGCTGTCTGTCTCCTGCACAGACACATTTCCGAGCGGGTCTGCCGTTTCCGCTACGAGGCGGTTTTCTTCTATATAAAAGGCGGCTGACTGAACAGAGCCGTCGGGCAGGGTAGTCTTAGTCTGCCTGTCCTTCTCGTCGTATTCGTAAGCGGTAAAAAGACTTGTCATTCTTGGCTCGGATTCAAGAAGTGTTTGAATGTCTCCTTGTATGAATTCCGTCATGCCTTCTTTTACGGTTCTTCCCTTGCTGTCGTACTCGACTGCGCCGCTCGCGTTCCAGCCGTCCCTGTCGTTGACAAAGCCGGTCTTTGCTGTCCTGACGGTTCTTCCCATTCCGTCAATCTGCAATACGGTCTGGATAACGGAGTCATCGCCAGCGTCGAAAGCCACCTTGTTGTTAGTTATAGCATGCCATAATTCATGGCGCCCAAAAGAATCATTGTTCGGTGTGTTATATTCATAAGCTACCGCAGGAGTTGTGCCCGTGTCGTAGCCTGTCCAGACTTTCTTGAGCCTCTGCCAGCCATCATATTCATAGCTTAGTTTGTTTCCGTTGCAGTCGGCCTCAGATTTTTTTGTCTGTGTCGGCACATCATAATCTATCTTGCTTTCATAACTGTCCGTGCCCATTCCGCTTTGCGAAATTCCTGTTACGAACATATTTTCGTCTTTGTCGTAAGTATAGGCCAAGTTTGCGCCGCGGCTGTCAGTTACGGACTTTATGTTGCCATAGCTGTCATATTTCAATGTATGCACGGAATAATTATAGGTATCAAAATACTGTCTCAATTCTTTGAGCTGTCCTAAATCGTCATAATCTCCAGACCTGTGGCGCAGGAGCGTTCCTTTTGAATCATAAACCCGGATGTCAACAGGCAGTCCTATTATGTATCTTTCCGTGTCCGTGTTGTCATAGATAATTTCGGCTGTCAGGCTTTCTCCATCCCCAAAGTCCTGTTTTATTTCTATGCAGTTACCAAAGCCATCGTATTTATATTCTGTCGCTGTGTGGATAAAATCGCTTTCTCCGCTGGACTTTTCGTAAGTCCAAGAATACTCGCATTTGGGTTGTGCATAAGGAGATTCCCTGAGAGTCGTTTCATTCATGCTAAGGATAGCTCCGTCTTTGGCATAAGCGCAACTCTTTTTTAGGCTTCCCTTCGCGTAGTATTCCTCTGTGTTATATTCATCCACTTGATATGTGCCGTCGGCATTCGTTGTCTTTACGATTCTAAATCCGTAGAATTCTTTTTTCTGTCTGTCATAATAGCCATCTTTATATTCATAAACAGTAGTTACAGAATGATTTCCGTGTTTTATCTCAGGAACAGTTTCGTTACAACCATCATTCATTGTAACTTTGCTTAGAACATATTTAAAGTTTGGATTCCTTGGTGTTCCATATTGCTCTGCATATTCCAGCCGGACATTTCCTCCTTGAGGCAGATTAATTCCTGTAAGCTGTCCATACCGACCGCTTATGTTGCGCTTCCAGTATGTTCCAAAGCCGGGAATGCGAAGGACATGGTCTGCAAGCCCGTCGCCGTCCAAATCCGTCATCCTTACAGAGGCTCCGCTGACTGTTGTGGACGCATTGGCTCCGGCACCTCCGGAAACAGTGATGTTTATTGTGCCGATGTAGAAAGGGGGCAGGGGAATGAGGATGTCTATTCCGATGTTCAGGTTCGCCCCGACGCTTCCGCTCAGCCCCACAGTAACACTTGTATTCCAGTCCAGGGAGTTGGAAAAGTTCTCCGCATTGAAGCCGAACGGATTGATTGAGACAGTTGCCAGCCCCTTGCTTGCGGCACTGCCAATTACCGGAATATCTTTAATAAGTCCCAGATCAAATCCATTGCTGTCGGCCTGGGTCAGAAATTTTTCATAATTATCTTTAACAAAATTCTTCCAACTGGGCAGCTCAATACCCTGTCTTGATGTAAAACCACAGCCTGTGTTGTAGCGGACAGAAATCACAGAATTCCCGGACGGCATTTCCAAAATATCCTGTAAGCCATCTCCATTTATGTCCATCATCATTTTCTCAGTATTAGATGTTGTTGAATTGTATGTTATTCCTACAGTGCCATCAGCACCAGATTTGAGAGTCTTTGCCGCATATAAATCTGATGAACCTGTAACACCACCTATTCCAACACTGAAATTCATCCCAATGGATTGCGATTGACTTTCTGACATGTTCCCAATCGAGAAGTTAGTGTAATTCGGGGAGAACAATGAACCATTATTTATTGCATAGAAATTTCCATTGTAATAATCCGGAAGTCCATCACAGTTTATATCTCCAATTCCGTGCGTTTGCAAGCTGTTACTTTTAGAATATGTAAGGCCGCCTGAAGCACTGGATGTTGCTTGAGGTTCAACAACAACATTTTTTATGTTTCCATAAGGAGTCATTTTTGACACTGTCTTTACAGAACCTTGTGCCGAGACTGAACCGCCGTATACTTTTGCTGAAGTTTCATTTTTTGACAAGTATGATATTCCGGATATGGTTTGTTCTTTATTAAAACTGATTTCTCCATTTTCATTTAATTTAGTTCCTTCAATAATTTTTAGAACGCCATTATTAATTTGAACAATGTCAGGGATTCCGTCAATGTTTACATCCTGAAGAATCTGATTTGATGTTGATGTCGAGTTGTTTTCTCCGACAGAGCCACTTCCACCAGGAAGGCTGATAGCCATATTATAAGAATCTTTTGCAGAGTTACTATTTGATGTTTTTGAAAAATCTGCACTGACAGGTCCGATACCGACTTTTGCAGTCGGCGTCTTATCTGTAGCCTCTGTATAAGACTTTCTTATTGCTGGCATCGAAAGCAAAGAGCCTCCTGTTAATTGTGCTGTTGTGTTCTTAGGATTCTCATTCAATCCCTCAACTTTGTAATAAGAAATACCACCTGCTCTATCTGTATGAATTATATTTCCAAAAATAAAAGGCATATAATAATCAGTAACAGTTTTTCGTCCTTCGGCTGTTTTTCTTACTTCGGAATACATAGCGACAGTTCCTAAAAGTGACTTTGAGTAATCTACATTATAAGGAATTGCGGCATTTCTAAATTCGCTGTTGTTTCTTGAAAACTCGCATTCATCTTTTTTCTGAGGTAAATAGAAATGTATATCATCTGTCTTTTTTTGCTCTTTTTGTTTATCAGAAATTTCTGTCGGAACAGAGTCTTTCTTGGAATTAAAATCAGCGGCCGAATTAATGCCTTCTACTGATTTTTTATATTCCTGTAGAGTCTCCTTTGAGAATGGAATATCAGACAGGCTTCCTTTCCAAATTCCATAGAACCAGTTACTTTTACCTCCGTATAAAAATTCATCATTCTGAATTTTTATTTCTTCGACAGCTGTATCAGTTACATCATCCTGGGTTACTGTCTTATCATAAGAATAAACAACTTTTTCACAGTTTATGTTTTCAGTTGAAAAATCTCTTCCAGAATTCCAATTCGTCTTAGATAATGTGTATGTTACTTTATTAAGATTGAAACCATTATTGGCAATAAGCAGTGAATAAGAATTGTTACTGATGTTATACAAATGTTCGATATTGAACTCTTGTAAAATTTTCAGTGATGAAAATTTACCAAAAGTAAACTTTTTGCATTCTGCTAAAAGCAAATTGTTAAGTTTTAGATATTCTGCATATTTTTCATCAAAAACATGTTCTACTTTGCTTGAGAAGTCCGTTGGATTTTTTTGCTTAAGGTTCGGTTCTGCTTCTAGAATTTCTGCTTCAATTTTCAAAATCCATTCAGAGTGAGCAGTTTCTTTTTCTTTAAAAACCTTCCATTCATTTTTAAGAATATAGTTTCCGTTTGAGATGGTATAAAATGGGTATTTTTCTTTATACACGATTTCTTTTTTGT